>Ga0123355_10006540_pt1 | contig 17290 bp, 11 predicted proteins | sample TergutEmb28metaG_3_FD_89872 | JGI IMG/M metagenome (GOLD analysis project Ga0123355, IMG submission 89872) | Embiratermes neotenicus P1 segment gut microbial communities from Petit-Saut dam, French Guiana - Emb289 P1 | ecosystem: Host-associated > Arthropoda: Insects > Digestive system > Gut ...
CGCTGTACATATGTGGTGTATTATGACAACTGATTTTTATAATCATTCTTTTATCAACTGACAATGTTTCATATCCGAATGCCCCTTGTGGGGATGTCATGGATCGATGAAATGTATATATATGTATGTATGTATGTATGTATGTATTAATCTGAGAAAATGAATGGGTTGGGTATATGGCATGCATGGTAGAAAAAAGAATGGAATACAGAACTTTGATTGGGAAACAAATGGAAGAGGCCATTGGAAGACCTAGGCATAGATGAATGACACTAAAATGTATCTGAAAGGAACAGGATGACAGGGTGCACAACGGATTAATCTGGCACAGGATGCGAACAAGTAGTGAGCTGCTGTAAATGTGTTAATAACCATTTAATATGGAAGAATTTCTTCACTAGCTGAGGGAATGATAACTTCTCAAACAAGACTTGTGACCATGCAGTTAGTCACACTGAAATGCAGGAATGCAGGGGGTGGTAGCAGATGCACTGCAGTGAGGGATATGATCATGCGCTTACTGGCAGGTTCGCTGGCCAATCAGTGCTAGATGGAACACTATGACAGCACTGCCAAGTGACAGGAATGCAGCTGCACCATTTGCACAAACACAGTCTTATACTGCTGCAGAGCATCTCTCTTGCTCCCTCTGCTGCTTTTGCTCCTGTGTTTGTGCAGTAACTTGATGGTGACCAACACACACACACACACAGTCTTACAGTAATTGTCAGTGCTGTGATGTCTAAGGTAACACATCTTACCAAACACCTGCAAGGACATCTCCATTCTATCAAAGCCTGCATCATTCACAGCTTCACATCTATATTGCCCAGAACTACCAAACTGTGCCACAAATCTGTAAAAAAAATGGCATATAGTAGTTTGTTTCTTTCTTGCTCTAAAGGTTTGCAACAATTCATTACAGAGACAATAAGTTAGACAGAGGCCAATATCCAACATAATCTTCATATCACAGTTTATGTGCCTACATTAGCAACACTTACATATTGGGTTCTTTTAGCAGAAGGAAATGGAATAAGTTACTTGGTTACATCACACAAACATACAACTGTGGTTCAAAACATGACAAAACTTAGATGACTCTATACAATGACTCAGTATTGCCAACATATCTAGCATACACTGAAAACCCTAAGTATGGTGTATCTCTCAGTCTTTTCACTGGTGGAATTTTCAAATTGAAAGATACAAGTGAGTCACTTGTGCAATGACAGCAAAAGCAGACTGGTGCATAAACGCACAACAGATATCTCACTAAAGGCATAATGCAGTGCAGCTGACATTAGCTTATGCCTGACTTGACTGTACTGTTATAATTTCTGTACCATAATTTTCACCTGGAGATGTTAGAGTGAACAAAACTATAAATGGCGGCTTCAAACTTTCCAAGATAGGAGCCTCATCTCATACACAATTGCATGACTAAACCCCTGCATGCAGGTGCCTTCAGCAGTTACACTCTTCTGCCACATTTGCATGTTAAAAGTTCAAAAATTTCTATCATCTTCTATGTTACAATCTCAAAAATCACTTGAATGTCTGCTGCATTGAAAATTTAAGTGCTGGGGTGTAATGCTGTGTCACAGGCATGTGGCTTTTAACATATGAAGAAATGTACTGCCTTCATATTCAAGTTCAAGCACTCTTCTTAGACTGCATGACCTTAAACATAAAGTGATTGTGATCCTTCACCCACTGACACTATGTCACATCCCAGAACTGTATCTTCAGCAACACCACTGTGAGACGCTCAAACTTCACAGCTCTCTTTTGGCTGAATATGCCAGAACTTCACAGCTCACAGTGACAAATATCAGTATAATTTACTTCAGTGACCATGAACTGAACACAAGGTTTATTCAGACAAAGTCCTGATCATCGCCTGCCCTGTTCAGGAACAAACTGCTATTTGCCACTGTTCCTACAGCAGCACTGCAACAAAATGTTTTGGCAGACACCGCAACTTCTGATTGCATGCTATGGCTACTACCAACCAAAGTTCAAACTTTCAGAGTTCAGCCCTTCTGCCGAAGTATCATCCTAGTGTCTTGAGCCCTGTCATTTTTGAAGCTTACACACACAGTTGAATAAAATAATTCTGCAACACACCCACCTGACAGTAACATAATTATCCAGGATCCAGGTACATAACTTCTGTAATACACGCACCTGACAGTAACATTATCATCAAGGTACATAACTTCTGTAATACACGCACCTGACAGTAACATAATTATCCAGATACATAACTTCTGTAATACACCCACCTGACAGTAGCATTATCATTAAGGTACATTACTTCATCTTCATATGAAGATAAGGGAGCTTCATCTTTGTACCATGTAATGGTAGGTTTCGGGGTGGCTTCAACCTCACATGTTAATGTGACAATTTGACCATCTATGGCACTTACTGAACCCACTGCTGGAGTTATGTGTGGTGGCACTGAAATGGTTGACAAATTTAACTTACATGTTGATCAGTATCTTCCTTCAAAATCACAGTGTATGGCAATTTTGTGTGCTAAATAGTTCTTTATATAAATACATAACTAAAAAGTACAAAATTTTCTCTTTCACATTTTTCAGCAGAACATTTTATCATGAATACTTTGAATGATATGTAGAGTGATTATTACATGTCTTAAAACTTTTCTGGTGACAGAATTCAGTAAAATCTTCTCAAGGTGACAGCCACATCAGGTGGTACACACACGCGCGCGCGCGCGCGCGCACGCGCACACCCGCGCACCCGCGCGCCCGCGCCCCCGCGCTCACGCACGCGCATGCACACGCACACACACACACACACATACACACACACACACACACAAAACAACAATGTTCCAGAGACCAGCACTCTCTCCACCTCCACCATTAAAAATCAGAAAAGTAAGTGTATTTGAACCACCCAATGAAGTCATCAGCCCAAGAATATTTTGTTATATTTTAGTATTAATACCTACACAAACAGGTGTGTAAATACATGTCTTTAGGGGGTAGGGTAAAAATTAGGAGTTTGTAAATACTTTTATGTCAGATTGTAGTACCTGTTATGATTTTATTTGCAGTACACAGTCACCACATAACTGGAGAGAATCTATTTTTCCCAACATATGAAATTCTTAGGGAGTTTTTACATTTTATTTTATCAATAAAAGAAGAACAACTATGAAAATATAGAAAAGTGTTTCAGCACTGTAGCAAGTCATGCATTCCTAATGCTAAAGTCCCAGACATAAAAAATCCAGCGGTCAGGTTCTCCAGTAGAAACTTCAGTCTCTTAATTCCTCATGTGAAGTGTTGTGTATTAATGAACCTGTCTGTGACACAGTAATACACAAACTTCACAGCAGAGGTTCACATCTTCTGGTTGCAGAAGGTGTTCCTGTGCCGTATTCTTTCAGTATTTACCACTTTTATTATGTCTGGTTCCTTATACAACTGACACAATTCCTGGTTTTACCTAATATTCCACACACCACAGCCATTAACTGGGCCATATTTTCCTGAGAACATTTATTTCGCTTCTCTTTCCCCACAGTGTGATCACTCAGAAGGCCAACATTTGAGTAACAACAGCCAAGAAAGCCTAACAAATTTATGTCACAGTGAATTGCTTATGAACCCAACACACAGTACAATGGTACTGCCTGCTAATACAATACACAGCAACGTGGTGTCATGTTTTCCAACAAACCTTGTACAAAAAGAGCCATAGCTTTCCTTCCTTCTCCTGCTGGGTTAACAGCTGTACACACATATGTTCCAGTGTCTGCTACACGTGCAGAAGTTATTACTAATGAGTTGTCATCACTATTCTTGTAACTGAAAAAAAGAGTACATATAAGGCAGATGTAAAACAGCTCAATTACAGGGTTTCAACATACATATTTAACAAGACTTTCACATTTGGATTTGTATGGAACTCTGGTCAATGCATCAGTTTGTAGTGAACTAGAGTGTTGACAGTTTCTGTTCCCTTTACAGCCTTAAATCATAGCGCTATTGCAGTCTGATAAACGTTAAGTCTATGACAAACAAAACTGGTATATGAACATATACAGGTAACCAACTGCTTCAGTTTTATTCAACCAGTGTCTGTGTCATATTAACCATGAAAAAACTGGTTGTGACCTGTGACAGGTAAGGACGATGTCTACATGGCAGCAATGTCATTTAGTTACACCTGACATAAATTGTTCATAAACCCACTAGCTCTGGGCAGGTGTGGCTAACATTGTGCCCCCCTCCCCTCCAAACCTGCCAGTCAACATTGTACAGTATAATATGAACTGGCAAGTAAAGAGGTTACATTGTTAGCTATAGTCACCCAGAATTCACAAGTTAATAAAGATCTCTACATTATTTCTACTTGTCATTCACATTTGGCAGGGACACAGCTTTGTTTGCCAGTGATGCTGAGTTGTTTGTTTCTGTCCTTTGATTTTTAAACATGTGTACCAAGTACCACAAAATGGTTATTCCCAAGAGTCACAGACCACATTTAAGTGGTCACTCTGTGTGCAGGCAAACAGTAGGCCATTTCATTGACCATATATAGATTAATGGGAACACACTTCTAAAGCCGCTGTAATGGTAACCCTAGAATCTGAACCAACATTCTTCCAGAAATTGTGCACGTTCAATACAACATATTAAAAAGGTAATTGCTGTGTACACCATGGTATATGGGAGAGTGGAGGTACAGCTCTACTCATTCTTAACCCTGGCATTAGATGGGGTGAGTCATCTTCACGCTCTGGCCGCTTTATCCCCGAGGAAGAAACCCCATGTACCCACTGAAAAGGAAGCTGGATAGTCCCCAGAGCCAGGCTAGATGCCCCTGGTTCCTGTCCCCTGAGAATCAAACCATGTTTCATCAGACATTCATTTGTAGCCTAATCACTGTACCACATCTGCTAACCCATCTCCTACTAAAGTAAAATTATGGATATTTTAGTTTATTTAATGATGCTTTCAACTGTGAAGATTACACAGCATCAGTGATAGATGAATGAATGAGTATGGAGCACTGATGTAATGACGAAGACAGAGAAACTGAAGTACTTTGAGAAAGACCAGTCTCAGTGCCACTGTGTCCACTCTAAACCTCACATGGTTGGGCCTGGGTGATAGGCCAGTGTATGAACAACTTTTGTTCCAGTTACGTACATGGTATGACTCAGAGACACAGGCATTCCATCTTTCTTCCAGAAGACAAACGGATCTGGGTCACCAAGCACCGGACACGGCAGCTCCATCCGCTCACCAGCCTGTACCTTGAATTCAACTGGTGCAGCTGGCGGGAAGCTTGGTGGTTCTAGAACAGAGACATGGAGCTGCATTTCTACAGAGAAGGTGGGAACTGAGAGATACAGCACTACTGTTGAGGATTCAAGTTGTCTGGGATGTGATGCTGTGTTGCTGGGTGTGCAGTTCCTGACATTTTATAGTATTATGGTGCCTTCATCTTTAAGTGTAATCACTTAAAGATGTCAGCGTAATGCTTAAGTATGAACAGACATACCTGCCCCTGTGCCATTTTTTCCACCAAAAATCCCACATGGACTGACCAGAAATTCATCCTGGGCCTCTGTGGTGAGACACCAGTGACTAACAGTCTGACCATGGCAGTGCCCTAGAGTGGTAGAAAAGTATGCAGATACATGGTTAGACAATACATCACACACTTACCTAACACATGTAATGTGGTCGCCTGGCTGACAGTTCCGCCAGCATTGCTGGCAACGCATTCATATGTTCCTTCATGTTGCTGTGTGGAGTATGAAATAATGAGTGATCCATTAGTAAGTACAATGATGCCTTCCCACTGCATCTGCTCTTCATCAAGAATCTCGCCATCTTTGTACCAAGTTATGACTGCTGGAGGATTGCTAAGGATGATCTGGCAGGGCAGTGCAACTGACATCCCACGATTGACAGTTGCCTGTGGATTGTTGCCATTTGTACTGTCCAGAACAGGCTTCACTAGACACACACACACACATATATGTATCAATGGAACAGAAGTATTTCTGTACCAGGGCACATTATCAAAATCTTGACATGCACACAAACCGTCATTACTACAGAAAAATACAAAATATAAAGGAACTTAAATGGCCGTTTTGTGTGCCTTGTGCAATTAGAGGATGGAAACAAGTACAAGGGGGAAAGTGTTTCAAGTTGCATCAGTAAAATCAACAGCGTTTGAGTCCAGCAAAGTTGAGTGTACAAAATTATTTGCTGACAGGTTAACTGCTTGTCTCCCAAGTGCCACAGTTTTCAGGCTGAAGATTTCTATTACTGATGTGCAATACACTGAAGTTAGTAGCACTTGCATGGTACATGTGTATTAACTAACACACTTGTCATTCTTGACAAGCCAGTAGTCTCTTAGCTACTGAAGAAATGCCCCACATTTTACCAAACCCAAAGGTTTATAAGCAAGTTTGCAACAGCCTGCCACTTGTCCCTGACCCAGGTCAGAAAAGGTAAGTCAAACACACACCATCTCAGCATGTTGCCTTAAGATCCACTTATCCTCCCATCCACTCACAGGCCTGCCAAGTGGTCTCTTTTCTTCAGATGTTTCAACCAAAACTCTGTATACATTTCTGTTCTCCTCCATGCATGCCTCATATCCCATCTTTCTTTTTCTCGTCAACTTTTTCACCCATACAGTATTCGGTGAGTAACACCAATCACGAAGCTCCTCATTATGTAGTTTTCTCCATCCTCCTATGACTTCATCCCTGTTTGACCCCAACATCAGTACATTTGTCACAACAACTCAAACTATTTACCTATGCCTGTTACTGTGACTTCAGCCTCATATTCAGCTTTCCCAAACATATTCTCCACTCTGCAGATGTAAACACCGGCGTCCTCCACACCAACAACTGCAGGAACAGTGCAACATCAGTAAAGCAGTATCAGCTGCAATGTGACACTCCATCATGATAATTAACAAGGCTATTACACTGCATTTATAAAAAATAAATGTGATGAGCAATGTGTCCAAGTTACAAAAGTTCAACAAGTTGTCCATGCAGGGAAAAGAACCCTGAATCATCCAGCTTGACAGATACAGTACATGTACAGTTACAATAAGCCTCCTTTAACCCTCACAACCAGACCCAATGGTAGTGAAACAATGGCAGCCATACTTTGAAGACTGACTCAACTACATTCAGGCCATGTCATTATTTTGGGAATTTAAATAGGACTCCAAGGTCAAGAAATATGTAATGTCAGAAGGACTTACAAGTGATCTGCAGATTGCCATGTTCCGTAATATCAACACGGCTCTTGTTCAGCTGTTTACCATCCTTTCTTGTCCACGAGATGTCAGGTGCAGGCTCACCAGTTGCAACACAAGGAACAGTGCCATTTCCATTGATCTCAATGTATGTATCTGTTAGGGAGAGGCAGCACTGTACACACATATACATGCCTTCCTTGTAACACAGAACTTCTGTTCATTAACTAACACCAAGCAGTATTATCTCTAACAAAAAGTGCCATGTCCAGCAACACTGTGCTATGCTGTACTGTGCCAGTTTTTCAGTGCAGCAGCCCAGGTTGAATCCCAGGCCAGTCCATGTTGGATTTGTGATAAATAATGTGACAATGGATAGATTTATCTTCCAGTATTTCAGTTTTCCCCTGTAAGTATTTTTCAAACAATGCTCTGTACTCATCCATTCACTCACCCAACTATGACCAAGCTATATAAACTTAGCAACTGAGAACACTCTAGTTAAATAACACATTTTAAAAATTCTGTTACATTAAGTATGGCTCCAAGTAAGTAAAGCTTGATTCATATAGTGAGAATGCTCAAGGTCCGCTCACAGTTGCCACACAGCCTGGCGACAATATTCCGCACGTGTACTTCAATGCAATGGTCCTATGATCACACTCATGTCACAGGGCACTCTAGAAAGTGCAGGTATTTTTCAAAATAATATTTACCCCAAAAATAATATGATCATCACCACAGCTTCTGATCATGTTTACAGCAAAGTGAACTGCGCTCTGAGTGCTGCCAGACTGCTTGGTGTCTACTGTACATACCCAAATCCCTGGCTGCCAGCTGACCTTGAGGTAAGCAAGAGACACCTTGATCTGGGCACATGTGTCTTTTGAGCTCAACATGAGTGTACCTTTAGTTGAGTGCAAGTGTATCCATGGATAGGATGGGCTCTAAGCAAAATCAGTTGCTGTAACTACAGTCCATACCATGACTGTTCTGACCACAAACAATCAGAAAGCTACCCACTCAGATTCAGAGCTCTGGCATATACGTGCCTCTCGGAGTGTGTATCATTTGTGGTGGCTCTCCCACATCCAACGATATGAAATCATCGCCCATTCCCAATTCATTCTCTGCAATACACGTATACTGTCCACTGTCAGCAAACTGTGCATTGCTGATCAGCAGTATTCCATCGTGCCGCACCTGCCGGGACAAATGGTAAATATTAAGACTTGCTCTACTCTGAATTCTTAAATTTAAGGTCCATTCAAAATATTTTCAGACTGATTAAATAAAACACAATAGGCATCCAATCAATGATATTATGCACTAATTCCCTTACAAAAACGTCCCTCCTGCATTAATACAATAATTCCAATATCGTTTCCATTATTCTCAGCATTCCACACAGTTCTGATAAATTCTGGCTTCACTGCTATGGCATTTTTTCTTGTATTTCCTTTACTAATTCAAATCGATGCCTTTTAAACCAACTTGTGACTTTGGGAACAGGAAAAAGTCTGGTGAAGAGAGATAAGAGTCACATGGTGGCTTTGGAACCAGTGGAGTTTTGTTGTTAGCAAAAAACTTTTGTATGGAGAATGCCAAGTGCATTTAGTGGTGAAGAAACAACCATGTTCCCACCCAAGCTCCTGTCATTTCTTTTACACTGCTTCTTGTAGATGTCACAAAATGGTCAGGTAGAATTACTGGTACACTGTTAGAACTGGCAACATGTTTTACAAATCGCAGATGCACACTTTGTTTCAAACAAATAATTGTCTTTACTGCCCAATTAGACACATCAGGACTGACTGCAAAACAGCCGCAGGATCCAGATGGTGTACCAAACCACACCAGGTCATCACAAGGCCACCATATGTTTTTAAAAGATGAGTAAACCGCAGTTCAAGAAAATCTGAACAGCCTTTGTTAAGTTACAAACTAAGAATCACAGTCTTTCTGCAGTCTACTCAAAGTATGTATATCTCACAAGTGAGTGTCAAGGCACATGCTGCACCTCACACTGCAAACATTAGCACATTACACACACACACACACACACACACACACACACACACACGTATCTCGCTGAATGCATTGACAGTTCAAGTCATTTCAAAGAGTGCACTGCAGGAAATCTGGCATATTGGTTTACAGACATATTCTAAAGAGTCACACAAGTGTTGACAGCAGGAAGTGCCAATAACAGCATTCAACATGGCTGCATCTCAGGCTTCTTACTGCCACAATTGGCTTTGTCTTAGAATTACTGAAGGTACCATGTACATCCATGAGTGTATCTTTAATCGATCCCCATGGAAATATGAGCAAGGTTAGGCAAAGTAAGCCAGACTTGAGTTCCATCACCTTATCTGCACCTGAGCATCAGACACTCCTCCAGTTATGGCCATCAATGCAGCAGGTCAGTCAGTGCACATGACAAATGTTTTCTGTCAAGCAAAGAGTCTTCTTCTGCAATGCTTGTGCAAGTACATATGACTGTGAGTCATGGAAAACAAGGCACCAAATACTTTTTAAAAAAATCCACAGCAACAGTGCCATTGAAAGAACAATATACATAACAATGTAAAAATATCCAATTACAAGTTCAGAGGTGGGCAAAAATAAAATACGAAAATTTGTATTTTTTTGGATGATGTGTGGTTTATATCTAATAGGGTTGCAGAAAGCCAAAATAACAGATGCTGGTGTGATAAAATTCGTCATGCAATTTGTTAAGCTTCATTTACATCACAAAAAGGTGCAGTTAGTGCATACAAAATCACAGAGCTTGTGTTTTTTTAATAAACAGATTCCAACCCTTATGTTAAATTAGCACTAACACCATTATTCAGGCAACTGACAGAAGAGAAAGCAAAGTCAATCCACATTCCTTGCAAGAATTTAAATATTTGAAACAATGTTGTTAATATTTCAAGAGAAGATCTGTTGTGTACCGAGAAATATTTTTGGAAGGGGTAAGGCCTGCTTAGAAGCTGGAGGTCAGTGCTTCCAGCCTCTTCTATGAAATGCGTAAAGTTCAACAGACTACAAAATCCTGGCAGATATAAGCTTCGTATCAGATAAAGCTCTCAAGACAACTGCTGTGCTGAGGGAAAGTATTACAGACACACCTGTACAACAGAGAGTATTACAGACAGGCCTTGTACAACAAAAAGTATTAAAGATTAACCTTGTACAACAAAAACATCTACAGTACATCAATGCTGATTCTATCTCCTCAGCTAGAAATGCCTTGTCTCTTGTGGGGGGAAGGGGAAAGTTTGTTCTATGAGTACACACAATTAATGGTTTCATGGTGAATTGTATGAAAATGGTCCTGGTGGGTTTCTGGATGTTGTTATACTGACTTCATATTTGGGGCTGCCGATAATCTGATCATCATCCTTTGCCCATCTGATGACTGGTGCAGGTTTTCCCAGAGCATTACACTGTAGCTGAACATTATCCCCCACTCTGGCCAACACAGTGCCTTCTTCAGCAACCACAGTCGGTGCTTCAAGATACTGCCCCACTATTACACCAGTATCTGGAACAGGTGCAATGAGAATGAGGACAACATTTCAAAATACTAACCCTCAAAGACTCTCCAACAACTGTCCACTGCAGAGGAGTTTTAAATTTAAAGTACCCTAATGCACTCACCCAGTTTGGTGCAGAGAGGGCAATGTTGAGGATTAAGCACCATGCCACATAGATGTATAGCAAATTCTTAACATCAGCATTTGATGTGGTGAAAGATTAACTTTGAGCTGACTGCTGCACCCTCATAGTGAGTGTCTCTGGTACCCATACAACAGTAGGCTAGGTGTACCCCAGAACTTGTGTGAATGCAGAGGAGAATCTGTTCTCCACCAGAAAACGAACCCTGATTCTCCAGTCAAGCATGTTTTGGCCTATCATTTGAGGTCAGTCAGCTCAGATATTATATATGAAACTGTGCAGACTGCCTACTGTCCAATGAAGGCACTCAGTTATTGAGCAGAAAAACTGCTTGAAAGGGTGAGCATGAAAATTTGTTACATTCTGAAATTCTATATTCAAACTGCTGATCAAGTTAACAGACTGTTACCCAACAAAATTCTACACTAAATAACTCATCTTCACCATCAAAACTTTAAACCTTACCCACTCTGGTTATTCTGATACATTCCTGAATGCAAGATAAAATATTGTCACAAGCACAGAACTGTTCTTCACTCTTCTTTAACAAAGTGAGACTCTGAATGATGTGAGGTAACAGCCCTGTTTTAAAGTATCTGTAATGTGAAATTTACGGTAACAGTTCTGTTTCAGTTATCTGTAGCATGAAATTCATGGCAACACCTCTGTTTTTAAATATCTATAATATGAAATCCATGCTTCAACAGTTTAAAAGCTACTTAAGGTGCCTCCTCATGCTTACCCATTTCATTATCATTCTCAGCCACGCACTGGTATTTCCCTGCATCTGAGACGTCAGCATTTTGCAGGACCAAGTTCACACCATTTTCTTTCTCTATCAGTCTCAGATATTTGCCATCACCCTATAAATGATCACATGAATTCACAAGTGAGCCTGACCTTTCTGTATTCGTACTGCCACAAACATTCACTGCTCTTCCCCTTTTGTGACATACACATGGTTTCTTCCAGTAAGGCTCATTATATAAATGTTATGGCCACCTGCGAAAAGCAGACTCCTGTCAGACCCTGCTACAGGGCATCTCGGTGTTTGTGATTAACTGGGAGTGACAAAACCATCGCAAACATCAGAATCATGAGCAATGGAATCCAGTTGCAATGTAAAACGCCTGCGTGGTTATAACAACTGGTAATATTGTGAAATACCAATATTTAAAAAAAAAAACCCAAAATGCATATAAAGAAAGCACAGAAAATATAGTTTAACAAAATAAAACCATGTGATGGAAGCACAGCTTACACTCAGTGCTTGAAGGAGAGTCTCGTTCCATAAAGCAAACAAGCAATTAAAGTCACCTAGTGAAAGACAGCTTGAATGAGCTGAGGTAGATCAGAGCAAGAGGAGGAGAGTGGGGAAGATAACTTGCCAGCCATGTGGTCTCATGCCAGTTTGTCAGAATTAATCATGGAAGTTTGAAAAACTGTATTAATATGGATAACCACGAAAGACCGAAGTCCCAAACATTGCAACTCTTAAACAGTGAGACTCCTGTCTGTATTTGGTTAAAAATGGGACATTTTATTTCAAACATACACTAATTAATCTTAACTTTATGCATCCCATTGTGTTGGAGAATGAATAAAGGCAGAGTAACAACCATTAAAATACAACTTCATAAAAATAATAAGTTAACCAGCTACATGTTTCGACCTTTTAAGGGTCATCTTCAGGCTGATATTTAAAACATACTAAAAAGTATACAGACCATGTGCAGAAAGGAGATCTCACTTCCTACAGGTTTTTGTTACAAGTCTGGACTTTACATATAATTTGAATTCAAGATTGAAATTGAAGATTAAAATTACAATATTAAAATGAAATTGAAATTGAATTAGAGAAAGCAGTTATTGAAATCGCCAGTTTTTAAAGTTAACGGTTGTTGGTAGTGGAAATTTGCTGGTAGATGTCATGACACTGATGTTGATATTGATAGTTCATTTAACATTCCATAAATCCACAATAAAAACAATAGGTAGGATACAGAACATGTCAAGAGTAATACATTGTGTAAAATTATATAATTATATAAATGTTTGGAATCAAACAAACTGATTCCATGTCATGTACATGAATGATGTTTAATTCAAATAGGACAAAACCACTGTGTAATGAGAAAAATACAGGAAGATATGGCTGTAGTTACAAACAGAGGTACAAGTCAAATGCAGACAACAAGCAAATTGTAGCAAAATGAATATAGACAGCAATTACACACATGTGAATAACATTAACGTGACATATGTTAAGATTTTTTTTTTGTGAGAATTAGTCACAATAAACATACATTATTAAGACTACATATTAAGTGAATAAATGGTCTTATGAAAGATATTAATGGCACATTTGCAGCTTGTGACAGATTTATATTGAAAATATTCTTCTATGGAGTAAAAAGAATGTATATGTAGGAATCGTTTCAAGCAAATTTCAGATTTCCTAACATTATCAGATATATCTTTAATGTATGGAGGAAGATTGCTGAAAAACTTAATGTCCATGTAATGTACTCCCTTTTGGTATACAGTAACATTAGTTATGGGCTGATAAATATTATTGAATTATCTTGTACTTTTAGTGTGATTTATTGTGATGTGGTGTGGTGTGGTGTGGTGTGGTGTGGTTGGTGTGGTGTGGTTAGTGTGGTGTGGTTGGTGTGGTGTTGTTAGTGTGGTGTGGTGTGATGTGGTGTGGTGTGGTGTGGTGTGGTGTGGTGGGTGTGGTGTGATAATGGTGTGGTGTGGTTGGTGTGGTGTAGTGTGGTATAATGTGGTTGGTGTGGTGTGATGTGGTACGGTGTGGTGTGGTATGGTGTGGTGTGGTATGGTGTGTTGTGGTGTGGTGTGGTGGGTGTGGTTGGTGTGGTGGGTGTGATTGGTGTGGTGAGTGTGGTGTGGTGTGGTTGGTGTGGTGTGGTGGGTGTGGTATGGTGTGGTGTGGTATGGTGTGGTGTGGTTGGTGTGGTGTGGTTGGTGTGGTGTGGTGGGTGTGGTGTGGTGTGATATGATGTGATGTGGTGTGGTGTGGTTGATGTGATGTGATATGTGGTTGGTGTGGTGTGGTGTGGTGTGATGTGATATGGTGTGGTGTGGTTGGTGTGGTGTGGTGTGGTGTGGTGTGGTGTGGTGTGGTATGGTTGGTGTGATGTGGTGTGGTGTGGTGTGGTATGGTTGGTGTGGTTGGTGTGGTGTGGTGTGGTATGGTTGGTGTGGTGGGTGCGGTGTGATGTGGTGTGGTTGGTGTGATGTGATGTGATGTGTGATGTGGTGTGGTGTGATGTGATGTGTGGTGTGATGTGGTGTGGTGTAGTGTGGTGTGGCATGGTGTGGTGTGGCATGGTGTGGTGTGGTGTCCATTGGTTAAAGAAAGTGTTTGTGTTGCTGTTGAGTAATATCCTTTTTATGTTTCTGTATCTAGAGATGTCCTCAGCTTGTTGTACATAACTTTAGACTTGGAATAGACAAACAGCACAAACATATCAATATGTAATGCTGTTAGCCTGACTGCAAATTCTGTTATGACGTGAGAAATACACACAGCTGTGTGAACAGAGGCCACAGAGTCAGTTTTAATTCAAAGGTGTGTCTGAAGTTCATCTTACATGCCAAACTTCAATCCACAAGGAAAAACCACTCTGAAGACTAGGCATATATGGGAGGATAATATTCAAATGGATTTTAAAGAAACAGGATGTGGAAGTATGAAATGGATTCATCTGACTTGGGATACAGACTAGTGGTAAGCTGCTGTTAATATGGTAAGGAACCTTGAGATTCCACAAAAGTGAGGAATTTCTTGACTATGTGAGAAGCTGTAGGCTTCTCACAAAGGACTCTGCTCCATGTGCTTAGCTAGTTAAACTTCTCACATTCCATTCATAATCAAAATGGTTAATTCCGTTGGGTTCATTATACCTGTTTCAAGACATGGCCATCCTTCTGCCACACAAATGTTGGCTTTGGTGTGCCAGTAGCATAGCAGGATAGAGTGAATGAATCTCCCTGCTGGAACTGGAACCGCTCCGGCACAACCACCACATTGATTGGCTCCCTAACTGCCAGGTACACATGTCCCTCACTCCTCCCACCTATGTAGAGGGCAACAGAAATATGGTGAGGCTAAAGCACATGTCATTTGAAAACTGTGCTCTTCTGACTTATTGCACAGCGAGTAGGAGTAATTTCTTTCTGACGTTTTGGCACAACCTGTTGGTTCCATGTTCAAGGGTCAAGCTTGACCCTTGAAGATGTGACTGATAGGTTGTCCTGAAATGTCAGTAAGAATCACCACTACTTGCTGTGTAATAACCGGAAAGAAAGCAGTTCTGATCTACTTTGTGGTGGAAGCATGAAATAATGCACATTTCACATGTGCAGTAAACAAGCACATATACTTTATTGGGCCAGTGAAATAAACAAACATTTTCTGTTGAACTTACAGTCACTGGCAAGGCTTGAGGTCTTCATAGCAGTGAAACTGTGGATTACGGTTTTCTGTAATATGATGCTGCAAGGTGCACAACATTTCAAAGAAGCATATGGGAAAGGGTTCAGTGGTCCAATGAACCCTTGAACATGAAGTTAGTCTGTTCCTTTGAACGGTACCAATCACTTAGCCAGTTGAAGCAGCATCACACCCCAATCTTAATACAGGAATTTCTTCTCTGCAGACACCAAATTCACATACTGTACTTCCAGTACTCCGGGTGTTCAAAATCAAGTGAAGCTACTGACATCAGGAGATATGTGCTATGGAACTGCTATATTAAATTTATGTTCTGGAACTGAAACATGGGTAGGGATGATGACAGACACAAACAGAGTGTAAAGTGCACATACAGGATTATTTATTAACTTAGGAGACAGAGCAGAAAATGAAAATAATACAGCACACATGGCGAACTGAAAACATGGCAGATGTAAAGAAAGACCAGATGAATTGGAATCAACATGTCAATAGGACACAAAACAATAGACTGTCAGAATTTACAACCTTATATTATCGCTAAAGTCAGAGATGTTGGAACTTCAAAACTGCTTTTGAAGGAGGAGGAGAAAAAGAATAGACAAAGAGGAGGGGGAGCAGGAGAATAAAGAACAGGGGCAGGCAAACAGGTAAGAAGATAATGTCTAACTGTTATGTAATGTTCAATGTCAGTCGCATGGCACTTCCATTACCACTGTCACTGTCAGTGTTACTGACTAATGACCACACATTTGTCATCAGTGGAGGCATAAGCTGCACACCAAGGTGGGTTTGAGGTTCTTACAGCACTGACTGCAGATTATGTCATGTCATGTGAAGGACCATGCTGCCTCCTTGCTGGCATCATCAGGGTAAAGAACAAGTTGCTTGCATCAACTACCAGAATACACTAACATGACATTTATCACTTCAGTGATGACCATGAAAATCACTGTAAAGCTGTATGGTTTGGCACATACATGCCAATAATGCAAAGAAACCTACAGCTTCCATCTTCTACTATACACTGAAGATGGAGGCAGCAAGTTTGCCAGAAACTGTGGTACCCACTTACCAACCTACAGGATGTCCCTCACAGGAAGACAGCATCCTTAAAGCCCCCTGTCAGCCAGCCCATCTATAGGTACTTGTAGAGAGTGAAGTGGCCTGGATTCAAGATGATGCACTTTGTGTCTTTTGTGTGTTGTTTAATGATGCTGTTAACTGCTAAGATTATACAGCACTGTGACAAGTGAACGAATGAGTATGGAGCACAGGTAGAGTGGTAGAGACAGGGGAAAAGGAAGACCTGTCCCAGTGCCACTTCACCCACCACAAATCTCACATGGACTGACCCAAGATAAAACCCAGACCTCTGGGGTGAAAGGCCAGTGACTAACTGCCTTCAGTCAAGGCATGATCTGCAGTTTATACTCACCCCACATAATCACTCTATCCTTTTAATGGAAGTAACAAAGAGATGTAAAGGCAAAATTACTTGCCCTTATTTTCTGCAGTGCAAATGTACCAGCCTTCATCCTCTTGCTGTACTGCAGCAACAATCAGAGTTCCATTTGGCAATATTCTGGTATTCGCATCATTCTGAATCTGGTGGAAACTTTCTGCAATCACATGTTAAGGTTTACACAGTACCTCAGTAAATCAGAAGGAACACCAAACAAATAAAAGTACAACAGAATCTCACCATTTGAGACTGGTTTGGATCAATAAAATCTCAAGAACATGCCAATTACAAACATCAGAATTAATGTGCAATGTAACACACACACACACACACACACACACACACACACACACACACACACACACACACAC
>Ga0123355_10006543_pt1 | contig 17286 bp, 14 predicted proteins | sample TergutEmb28metaG_3_FD_89872 | JGI IMG/M metagenome (GOLD analysis project Ga0123355, IMG submission 89872) | Embiratermes neotenicus P1 segment gut microbial communities from Petit-Saut dam, French Guiana - Emb289 P1 | ecosystem: Host-associated > Arthropoda: Insects > Digestive system > Gut ...
GGGACAATATTACAGTTAATAATACAGTTAATACATTTCACAGTCTGTAGCTGTATATACAGGATATGTAGTGACAGAACATAAGGGAAATATTTATATGGGACAATATTACAGTTAATAATACATTTAATAAATTTCACAGTCTGTAGCTGTATATACAGGATATGTAGTGACAGAACATGAGGGGAATATGAATATGGGACAGTATTACACTTGATAAAATAGTTAATACATTTCACAGTCTGTAGCTGTATATACAGGATATGTAGTGACAGAACATGTGGCAAATATGAATATGGGACAGTATTGCCGTTTATATTACAGTTAAACTATCCCACGCCCTAACCTCCTGCATCTGACAGACTAGTCAACTGCCTGTGCGTTTATCCACTGGTTAGTTTGCAATGCTGCAATAACTGCAGATATTAATTAATATTGAAATTAGACTTTACATGCCGACAGCAGAACGGCAGTCATGATAAATCTTTGCAACATTTCGTTTGAACGCGCTAAAATAACCGGATAAAAAGTGGTGATTGCGGCCTTCTAGTTACGTCTGCGTATTTAATTTTACTGACACGCCACCTGGAAGGTGAACCTGCCACGTGCGAGAAGGAGATGCTCCACTAGTTCTTTCCTTCTGCCTTGCAAATCAACCTCTATCACCGATCCTACACTCTAGACTACAGAACACACATTATGCGTTGAAAAGGGCAGGTACGAATCATTTGAGAAGAGAAAAATTATTAATGATATCGTATTAAAAATATGTGGGTGGAAAACATGGTCTTTTTCGTACAAAATTAATAATTGGATTTTACTTCCCTGAAATGAGGCGCGTAAGGAAAGTACAGGGTAAAATTAAAAGTGACAGGATCACGAAGCGTACATTAAGGATATTATTAAGAATAAATCCACTGGAAGAGAAGGCGGAATTACCACAGTTGATGCAGTTTGGACGCGTTAAGTTCTGGGGGAAGGGGAGGTTGCCCGCAAATTAGCGTGGTAAGACAGACACGGAGGAAAATACCCAAAAGAATTCCCCAATATATATTTGTAGAAAAAATATATATATATTGAGGGGAAGCGAAAATTAATTAAGCGCAGAGGGGTGTACAGCCAGAGACTTCGAGAGACGGCTATATCCCTATATACCTTCAGCATCTGCCGGTGGAATATTTTCGACGAATAGGAGAAAATGTCTGTCGCCTGCGTCGCATCCTGTCGGCCATTCACTACACTGACTGGGCTACACCCGCAATTCTACAATGATGTTCTGATACATCTTTAGTGCAGCCTAAATCCCGGTGTAGTAGGGCGGAATTGATAGTGCCTTTGGAAAAGTGGGTTGTTCATGTGTTGAATTGCAAGTCTTTTCTTGTTATAGAGGCTGAAAGGTGACGAGGGTGATTTCAACAACACAGAGAATCGAGCTGCCTTCAATTTTCTTCTTTCAAGGCAAGGCGCCGAAGGATTTTCACGCCTTTCTGATAGAAATAAACAGGGAACACGCACCATGGCATGCCAACGCCAAAAACTGTGTGGCCCAGTTTATACGTGGTAACTTTTCGACCAGTGTTGCGCCTCGTCCTGGACGAAACAAAACATTGAACATCCCCCGGATTATTGATCAAATTCACGAGCTTATCTTGGAATACCGCCGGATTACATCTAAATCAATAGCTGAGAAAATGAACATCCCTCGTGAGTGGGTTGTATTCATCATTCATGAAGATTTGGGCATGCAGAGACTCTCCGCGAAGTGGGTCTACAAATACCTGAACGCGGATTAAAAACTTCAAAGGTCCCAGTCGTCTGAGAAAATTTTGGATTTTTTTCGGTGAGATCCAAATGGTATCCTGTCGCGATGGTTGATCATAGAAGAAAATCTTGTTATATTATTACGAAACGGGGTGAAGACAACAATCAATGGAGTGGCGGCATAGCGGCTCATTCCAAAATGTTTCGAAAGAAAATTCCGCCGCAAAAATCTCGCCTTGAAGTTTTTGGGATCAAGACGGGAAACTCCTGATTGATAATCTTCCAAAGGGCCGAACTATCAATGCTGAATATTACATATTTCTGTTGGTGCAATTAAGGTGTATTTTGACGGCTAAACGACGCGTGAATTTCGCCAAGGTCATAACGTTCTTGCATGACAATTCTGCCCACCAAACAAATGCAACACAGTAGAACCTGACAAAACTGAGTTTCCAATGTCTATATCACCCACCCTATTCTCCACATCTGACCCCATCGGAATAACACTTCATCCTTGGACTGAAAAAAAAAACACTTTTTTTTTTCGAAGCGGAGGTCATTGCTGCCACGGAGAACTGGTTGAGCGGACAGATTTCTGAATTATTTTGAGTGGCTTGCAAAAGTTAGAGTAAGGGGCTAAGAAGTTATTGAGCTTTGTGGGTACTATGTTGAATGAAACATGAGTTTGGTCACTGTAGTTGTTAGGTTCCTGTTCGAGCTGAGGACTTAACATCGCCTCAACTTACATATATCCATGTACACAGATGTACAAAAATAAATAAATATATAAAAATATACATATATATATACGTACATACATACAAGACGGATTCACAAGTGAAATTTAATGCTTGTTTTCAAACGCATACCCAAAACCGTAACTTCTATTTACAACAATTGTTTGAAAAGCGAATGTTTCCTTGTGTAATAATAAGGTATCCAATATAATTCCAGTCACCAAACCTGACACAGAAGACAGTCCAGGCACGTCCAAATATCGCCCAATCAGTTTACTGATTATAGGAATAAATAAAAATTACTGATTACGAGAAATATGTACCACATCCATAAAATTGGTTATTTAAATTACAACCGATTTACTCCTGAAAAGAGCAAGACGGATGCAGCTATGGAATCGAAGCAATTTATAGAAACTGAATTGTAAAAAGTGAGAGTAGTCATCATGGCTATCTTAGACGTTAAGGGTGCATTCGACGCATCATGGTGGCCGGCCACACTAATGCGGCTGAGAGACGCCAAATGCCCCCAGAATCTTTACCAACTTGCGCAAGACAACTTTATAGGAAGAAGAGCAGTAATATCAACTAACAGCTGTAAAATGGAAAGGAACATCCAACGATTGTCCACAGCCTTCATGCTGCGGACCCTGTGTTTCTGGAACATACAGTACACTTCCGTTCTTAACTAGAGATAAACTAACCATACGAAAACAGCATTTTCAGACGACTTGGTAATCATGATAAAAGCAGGATCAATTAGAGGTGCAGAGAACATCGCCTATGTGGAATTGAGTAAAATGTCAGCTTGGGCGAAAGAAGACAAAGCAGATTTAAGGAACAAAAATAAAAAATAATGCTTAAATCAAGACGAAAGGGAAAAGAACGGGAAGAACTTGATATGTATATATGACAAATAAATCTTTACTTTAAGCCTAGTCTGAAATACCTGGGCATAGTATTTGACAATGAGCTTACGTTTAGTGAAAACATAAACTACACATATGAAAAATGCACAAAGTTGATATTTGTACTTATCAAATCGACGATGCTCAACGACAGGGGGGAAGGGGGTGGGTAAACTAAACAACACTGCAAACAATATACAAAGGAGGAATACTACCATTCTACTTATACGGAGCACCAGTGCAGAAAAAATCCATAAGTTATGTGAGCCAAAATTCAAAACCATTAAGGGCACAAAGACACATAAATATTAAAATCACAAAAGCATACCTAACGTACGGTGTCGAACGAAACCATCTGCATACTGGCAGGATTTACCGCTTCGCCATTAAAATAGAGGAGGTATATCAATTCTATCATCTAGCCAAAGGTAGCTCAAAAATAGAAGCCCTGGTTAATCGTGGCATTTAAGGTAGATATTAATATCGCACTTAGAAACGATAAACTTCCTTAGAGAAAACAATGAGCTGACAAGTACAATTAAAATATTTACTGACGGAAGCAAGTCAGAACAGATGCCAGGCGCCGGCGTAACTATATTCAGATCAGTAACTACTAAATTTTTAAATACAGGTGAAACAAAAATGCCCAAGGATCAAGCCGAGCAGCTAGCGATAGTGAGAAAATTAGAGTATGTAAAAAACCCACAAGACGACCACCATATACACAGAGAGAAGAATGACACTGGGTTCTTTCAAAAATGGCAATATCCGGACATACTTCGTTGAAGTTATGAGAAGGAAATTGACAGAGATGGGAAAAAGAAACTGGAAAATTCAATTCAGCTGAGTCAAGGCAAATGTCGGAATACAGGGAAGCGAGATAGCCGACGCACTGGCAAAGGAGACAACAACGAATATTTACATCAAAGAATGCTACAAGAAAGCTCCAAAAATTGTAGTGATATGTGAAGTTGGTGAGATAAATGTTGACAAGTGGCAAAGGGAATGGGACCAAACAACAAAGGGAGAAATCACGAAAGAATACTTCCCGGGAGTTGCTGATAGGTTAAATATGAAAATAAACTTTACCTGTATTCTCACATTCATGCTAAGCGGCATGGCAGTATAAGGTGATATTTGAACAGATTTAAAACAATTGAAAGTCCAACAATACCTTATGGCACTAAAGACCAAGTAAAAGATCTCTTGTTACTTGAATGTGAGCACTTAAATAAGGAAAGAGACAGATTGACATCAACAGTACTAACGGCAGACTTGGCCAATAAGTAAAAGACATTGATATTTGAACATAAAATATTTGTTAAATTGAATACAAAATTTTTTTTAATAAACTTAACGAAGTGTTCAATCCATCACGCCAAGCGGATTAACCTAACTTCATAGTAAGAAACATTCAATGTAACTATATCTGAACATTTTATTTCTAAATACCACAATCTCGCATGAAGTATAACTCCCAGTAATGCAGCAGGAAATAAATAAATTTAAAAATACTTATATGTACACATAATACATAGGTACATAACACATACACATATAAATATGTAATGTACGCAATATCGACTGGCCGTTGTGGCCTTGGATGTGCCGGAATGTGCTGGCGAGGAATCCTTGAAAACACTGGGCAACATTTGGTTTACAGTTATTTGTTATTTAAGGTATGCGCGCCCCAGTAATTTGTTGTATATAAAATACAGGAGTCAGCAAACCGCCACTATAAAATTCCAAGGAAATTAGGAAAAAGAGAACTTTCGGTATAATCTCGGCAGAGCGTCTCTACGTAAGAACTTGCATCTAGGCAAGTCAGGCGCTGAGAAGGAAACTTAGAGCGAGCGACACGGCGTATTTGGTGTACCGAGGAAGTTATACATTGTATTGTTGGTCAAGATGTGGGGCGGCTTCCTAATCTGCTTGACTACTGGAGGTAAGCTGATCTGACCGATTATCTAAATTCAGTATTGTGAGACTTACTTTGAAACTTACGATTATTCCAAATTTTACGATAACGCTTGGGAATGAATAGTGGCATGACAACTGATTTACGTAACTGTAATACTTACACGTATATTTGTATATATATATTTATATAGTAGATAATAGAATATTTATTATTTTGTTACGCAGTTGGTCTTAAATAACCCGTTAAGACAATCCTTGATAATTTGGTAATCCGTATAGCCTGTTACAAAACCAGCACCACTCTCCGAAGATTAGGTCTTATTACGGCCACGATAGGTGCCCATACTTACCGCTCGGCTGGGCGCAGTAAGGTAGTGACGGTACTGTGGACGCCCCGTGTCACTACATTCGGTGGACACAACACTCGGACACTAATTACAAATTAGTGGCAGCGGTGCGGACAAGACACGAGTCACTAAAAATGCATAAATACATTCTTATATATGTACATACAGGCATACTACATACGTGTGTACATATATTTATTAATACATACACACATGCATAAGGCCTAAACACACACACACACATACATACACACAAACATACATACGTACGTACACACTTAATATATACATACAAACAAATATGTACAAACATAAATTCATTCATATATATATATATACTTTCACACTAAATATATATACATATATGTATTCATACATACATACACACACCTAATGCCTAAACACACCTACATATATGTGTACATAACATACAAATATAAAAATAGCAAAATTTTTCCAAACAACATCCAACGAAGTTTTCTGCACCTTGACCGGTTTAACACCCGTCGTGACTAATGCTAAGGAAGCGGCCGTGTTATAGAAACTCATGAGGAAAAGTCAAGTCCACAATATTGACTACGAAGTACAGCCAAAAGGCTGCTTCTTCCTGACAACTCAGTCAGAATCACTGACCAAAAAGACGAATATGCAATACAAATATATACAGACGGTAGCAAGAGCGAGCGCGGGGTTGGGGCAGACATAGCAATATATATACAGAACATACTGACACATTATTTGAGGGTTAAACTTCATCATAGATGCTCCAACAACCAAACCGAACAACTGGCTATATCTAAAGCATTAAAAGTAATAGAAAATCCCCTATCAATGGAAACATTCCAAGAAGAGTAACGGTACACACAGGCAGCAGAACTACCCTTCAGTCCCTCAAGAGTACAATAAAATCAGAGTTAACTTATAGAAGAAATAAAAAAAATAGTATTTGAACAACGCAACTGGACAATAGTAATTATCTGGATAAAGTCTCACGCATGGAACTGTGGGAAAGCCTACCAGCTATCAAAGGAAGCCGCTAGAAAAAAAGATATCCTTTAACAGAAACCCAGAACGTGAAATAGCTAAACACGTTAGAGACCAGAAAATAGAAACGTGGCAAACTATATGGAATCGAACTACAAAAGCGTTAGCAAAAAAAGGAAAGATTGAATTCCAAAATTAAATTAACACCAAATTTCACAGCAATCACAACAGCGCACGGTAAACCAAGGCATACTTGCACCGATTCAAAACAAGAGAGTCTCCGGAATGCCCTTGCGAAGGCGGGAATCAAACTGTAGACCAACTAATGTATGACTTCCCTATACTACGGAAGGAGAGAGAGAGAAACTCATAAACCAAGTTTCAAACAGGATAATTGGCTGGTGAATAAATTAATTATATATTCTCTTCAGTTCACGAATACAATAGATTTCATCGAACTATGAACTCTTATGTTTATATACCGTGCATCATTTTGATAGTTGAAGAATAAAAGACGAACTTGAAATCATTTGCTGTTTTATTTCACTTCTTATGTGCTCAAAATATTTCGGAAATTAATATATCCATCATCGGGTTTTGCGACTATTCTGTTGAACTACAACATAGGTCTTCTTGTTCTTGTTTCGATGTCCACAAACTGTGCTTCAGCCTGCAACAAGGATACAACTCAACACCAACCACACCTAAATTCCAACACACATCGAACCAAAAAAAACACTTCCAATGTGGTACTTCAGCAGCATAGATGCAAGTTCCTGATGATGGATATATTAATGTCCGAAACAAGTTTAAGAACATAGGAATTGAAATAAAACAGCAAGTGTCATCAGGTTTACCTTATATTATTGAAAATTTGAACAAATTTATTGTGGAAATAATTAAAAAATTACACTCAAACACTAAAATATATAACAATGGAAGGCACAGCACATACGAACAATCAATTCTAGATATGCAATATTAATTTTATATATATATCTATATTAAATATTTGGAAACTTTTACACTAAGCATGTAGTGTTATCAAAATGTAATGGAGCACGCTGCAAAAAAAAAAATATAATAATTATACATAAAACCTTGGACAAAACACGTACAATGATACTGCTAAAGGTAACATCAATCTACATCTGTAATGTGACCGATGACACAAACACAATATTCTCTTTCTAAAAACGATGGTTTTACCTCTAATTTTGCGAAAAGTGTTCACGGTTATCACTGTCCTAAAGCAAGAATTCAATTTTTGTCCTACGTTTGTTCAGACAGTTCACGACTAACTCACCAATAAACACCACTGAACTGAAGACAGTTCCTACAAGCAGTACCACAAATGCCGGCAATAAGTGAGAAAAAGAGAACGCGAAAAACATGCCTCCATGTGCTTCTCTAAATCTGCCTCTTCTTCTCAAAGATGCTCGATGCAGCAGTTCTGCCCAGAGCCTTTCCAGGAAACCGGCTTCCAAATATCGACTCATTGGAATATTGAAACTGTCAAGAAGTGGATTTCCTTTCTTAAAAAGAATGATTCCAAATCCTGAAATTAGGGTTTCATCTTGGGGGCAGAGAAATTTACTGACATCCACAGTCCCCAATTCCTTAGCAATATAAGTAGCCAGCACTGGATCATTAACGATAGCAATGTCTCTTTTTGTTATCATTCGTTCAACACATTTCCTCATATCACTGCAGTCTTCCTTAAGTTCCTTACGTTCAGAGAATGAAATAAACTCGGGATGCTCTACAGTGGAAAAGGCAAAATGTAGGGCAGGATAGTACCCATAAACTAAGTATGAATTCAGGAGTTCATCTAAAGTTTCTATCTTCTTTTCATATTTCGGTTCCACCAGATAAGAAACAAAGAATGCTTGGAATACAGTGCTAATCGCAAAACAAAAACAGACGTACAGAAAGAAGAAAGATCTTAGGCTAGACCTTGTGGGCTGTTGTGGAACAGACACTGCCACAAGAACAGCCCAAGTATTTTGGAAACAGCTGGACAGAGATTGATATGTGTGTGCCTCATTACACACAGACCGGTTGGGACCATTACCGGCACACCAGAAAACAGCTGCTGTTAGCAGCAGCACAAGGCCAATTGTCAACCACACAGACAGCGAGAATGTTGTCAGCAACTTTTCGGTTCCAGGAATAGATTTTGGACAAGGAACAATTGTCTTAATTATGGCAGGTAAGTAGGGTATTGTGGCATCAAAATATGACATCAAAACAACAGGGCTCAAAGGAATAATCCCCGCAAAAACTTCAGATATACCCCCATTTAATTCATTCAATGAATTAATATATGAGTCGAGTTCTATATTTACTGACGGTGGAAGGAAAACGTACGTCATATTCAACCACTCACATACATATTTAACTATCTCAACCGATAAACCCGTCACTTTGTACGCTGTACTGCCATCATTCTGTGTGATATTTTCTGTCATAATCACATAGGGGTCGACTCCTACGGTACTTATTTTAATAGGACAACCCATGAAATCTTTTGGAACTTTTGCAGGGTACAAATTTGCATTATGTGAAAATGTGACATTATTTTCAAAGACCCATTCATCTAGCAGGATGACGTCCTTTAACTCTCCACAAACTCCCAATTTAAATGGGAACCAAGTGTACAAGTTCAGCCTGTCAGCTGATAAATTTGTTTTCCTCATAGCATGCAGTGGACGATATGCAAATTGGTTTGGGATCAAGACCACCACGTTGGCAATTCTGGCAACCTGCCACAATACGGAACATATGTGAGCAGCAATTAAGTATTCTGGTTCGTTGCTGCTTTCAGTTACCACCACAAGAAACCTTCCTCTAGGGTTCCACGATGAGCTGTGTTTCAGATTCTCAAGTTGATTTTCAAGCGTCTCATTTAAGCTACAAGCCTCTTCGTTCCACACAAACAAAATGTAACTGTGTTGTAAATCTGATGTGTCTTCAATGTCATCTCCGCTTGGTCGGAACAGTGAAATGGGCCATCTTGTTCCCTCGTGTAACTTTCCCAGCAATACGCTCACCGTCTGCAGATCGTCCCTCTTTGGAACAGGATCACCGAGAGGGTAGCGCGCGACTTCCGAAATTGTTCGTGGCATCGAGACGACGAGAGAAGTTCCACGCGCGAAGTGTCTTTGTGCGACAGTCCACACACACAGGACAGTGTGCAGCTGGTCTGTAGTCAGTGTGCTGTCAGTCAGCGCTAAAGCAGCTCGAATGACCGCAGTCAGCAGTAGAAGCATGCTGACTAACATGTCTGCTACTGCCGTCTGCAAAGAGAAGTGCATTGGCATGTAGATGATTTGGCGATTCATCGGACTTCCAAACTTAATAATGCTTTGATTAATAAGCTAATATTAATGGTTATTGGAAAGTGACCGATCGTATTTCGGTATAACTATTGGACAAAAGCTCTTTTTCCAATCCATTTTTATGCCGAATTTGGAAGTAGTATTAATCTTTGCCAGAGAAACTAAATGTTTGCAAGTGTGTACGGCGTCACACCCAGCAGACAATAGTCATTTCTGTGAATGGCAGCATTGACAGAAATTTCAACGCTGCTGTGATATAACGAATTTAAATATATGTATATTAAGCAGTCATTTTTTTCTTTTTCTGCATTTTCTTTGTTTTAAACATTCGAAAATAAAAATTTAACACCATTTGTGTCTTAGCAGTGTGCTAAATGAGGTGATGTTTGTGTAGCGCTTCGCCAAATTAGTGACAATCTGTAAGCAGTCCGCAGTTCCACTCTTCTGCAACAAGCTATGTAATTACATTGCTGCAGCATCTAGCTGATCTGTGTTGTGTATCGCATTTTGCTGCTGTCTGTACTACATTCATACTGTTTTGGGCAGTTGTGCTGCTTATGGGAAATATTCAACTGAATGTTCTGTGTGAGTCACAATAATTCTTGGACTGCTGGTCCTTACTTCTGCAAAGACGAAATATATTATTATTTTATTTATATTATTATTATTATTACTCTTCCCTTACACGCTACAGTCCCACGGACCAAATCTGTCTCCCTCCCAAATCTCAACTTTCCTCTCTCTGTCTCCCTTCCCAGCACGGTATAACTGACAGCGCCCTTCGGTTTGTCTTCCTCCAACCGCTCGACGTTTTCTCGCCAGTTAACATCATTATCTCTAAATTTACACAAAATCCAAGACAAGATACGTTTAACTACTGATACAGGAACTTCATTCCAGCAAACCTGGTGTTAATTTCTGCTTCTTCGCAAGCATTCTTCATTCACTAACTAACCAACGATCGAAATCCATGGACCCGATTTCTTCCTAAAAAGGTAATAAATTCCAAGCTAATCAAAATATTTTCCACTTTGTTTAGCACATGTATGCTCATAAAAATATGTTAAAGTCCCATAAATCCTACTGTCTGATACAAATCGCGGCTTCGGCATTCCTTAGATGTGAACTTTAATAGTAAAGCGAAGTGGGTACGAGGAATTACAGCAGGTTTTCTTTTGTCATTTTCCTAAGTACCAAATGAGAATATCTTTAGGACATTTTAGAGTTAAATGGAGTGAATAAATATTTTGAAACCAAAATTTTTAATAAGAATCTACATCAGAATAATAATAATATGTGTTTTAGAATATGGAACATTCGATCACCAAAATACCTACTTATTAAGAGCACGATGATCCCACACCAAAACATTCAAAAGTACACCTGGCAACTTCTGATGGGAAGACAAACAACCAGATTATTTTCATAAAAATAGATAGGAGATGTCTTTCGAATTAACTAGACGTATGAAGATTCAGGGGTACTGACTGTGATAGTGATCCCTCTCTGTTGATTGAAAAGTTAGGGAAAGATGGACAATAAGTAAACAAACAGCACGGAATTTTGATTGGGAATGATTTAATCTGAGGAAGCTAAATTAGCTGGAAGTTAGGAAACAGTGTCAGATTGGGATTACAAAAAGGTTTGCGTCTTTCGAGAACCTAAGTGTTGATGAGGACATGATTGGGTCTGGGGAGAACACTAAAGAAAATATCAAATCTTCAACTAGAGTGTGTCTAGAACTTCAGTAATTTGAGCGGCATATTTCAGAGTTTGTTTAAGAATATTGACATCTTTTGATTAAAGGAAGCAGGCTAAAATGAAGTGGATGAATGATCCAAGTCAAAACTATGTAGATAGCCCGAAAAATATAAGATGTGAAGCTAGCAGTCATTTCAGGAAAAAATAGAAAGTAAATCTGAAAGATAAATTCGAGGAACTTGAAACTAACAATAAGATAAACTTGTATAAGTTCATCAAAGGCTTTATTAAAGATTACTAACATAGAACTAATAGAGTGAAGGATGAAGAAGGTGATTTGTTTGTAGACTCCCACAGTATTTTTGCTAGGTGGAGGAAATATTTCTCCGAGCCATTCATTATAAAATGGTTTAGTGATGTTAGGCAGACAGAAATACACACACCGGACCACTAGTAAGTGAGCCAAGTGGCTCTGAGTTTGAGTTGGCCATTGAAAAGCCAAAAGTCACAAAACACAAAATATTGATTAAATACCACCAAAATAGATTAAAATAAGTGGTAAGATATTTCTTTTGAGATTCAAAACCTACTATTTCTATTTGGAATAAGGAGAAATGCCTGAGGGTTGGAAGCAGTCGGCCAATTTACCTATCTGTAAGAGGGGCGATATCACAGACAGTAGTAATTAGAGTAGCATATCACATTTGCCAAATACGTACAAAATTTTACCCACCGTCCTGCTCTCGATGTTAACTCCATATGCAGAGGCAATCATTGGTGGACAACAGTGTGTATTTCGACGCAACAGGTCAACTAGTGAACACATATAGTGCATTCGGCAAATACTTGAAAGAAAGGGAAAACTATGAAACAGCGTATCAGCTGATTACTGATTACTAGAAAGTTTATGATTCGGGCAGGGAAGAGGTCTATATAATATTCTCATTGAGTTTGGTATCACATGAAACTGATATGGCTAATAAAATTGTGTCGGACTGAAACGTATATCACACTCCGAGTAGGCAAGCATTTGTCCGACAGGTTTCCTATTAGAAATGTTTTGAAATAAGGAGATGTTTTATCGCCATTGCTTTAAAACATTAATTTAGATACGCCATTACGAGGGTTCATTTACTTCAGGTTGACTTGAAATGAAATGGTACATATCAAATCCTGGTTTATGCCGATAATGTTAATATATTGGGAGGAAGCGTACATACTAAAGAGGGAAATGTAGGAACTTTGGTAATGGTAAGTAAGGAGAGGGGATTGTAAATAAATGCTGATAAAACTAATTACAAGGTCTTTTATCGACATCAGACTGCATGAATATTCACAGTATTAAGAGTGAAAATAGTTCCTTAAAAACAGAGGAAGAGTTCAAATATTTGGTAAAAACATTAACACAACAAAACTATATTAAGGGTGAAATTAGGAGAAAATTGAAATCAGGGAATGCCTGCTGTCATTCGGTGAAAATCTGTTGTCTTCCAGTTTGATATCCAAAAATTTAAAGAGTAGGATGTAAATATAATTTTGCTTGATGTTTTATATGGTTGTAAAACTTGTTCGTTGACATTGAGGGAGGAACGTATACAGCGGTGTTTAACTCCTTGACGCCTAACGACCCTTAAATTTGTCCTACCGCACCGCTAAACACTAACCGTTGCATTTTTTATATTTATTCAAAAAATAATTACTGAATATTTTAAACATGATATATACTCTCCGCTTTTTTCTTCAAAACGCAGTTTGTTTCATAATTCTAAATTATTTGATTCATATATTATTCAAATTCTATTTACAGGATGTGCTAAAAGTAAAAAAATTATTCCGGCGCCAAAAGGTTAAGTATGGATCGGTGAGGGGAATACATGGTCCGAAGAGGGATGAGGGAAGAGGCGAGTGGAAGAAACTACACATTGGGGAGCTTAAGTTTTTGTACTGCTTTATGTTCTGTATTCCACCCCTAAATTTTGCTGTTGATAAAATCGAGAAGAATAAAATGACAGGGAGTGTAGCGCGTACAGGGAAGGGAGTGTTATATAGGGAGGGGAGTGTTGTGTAGGGAGGGGAGTGTTGTATAGGGAGGGGAGTGTTGTATAGGGAGGGGAGTGTTGTGAAGGGAGGGGAGTGTTGTGTAGGGAGGGGAGTGTTATATAGGGAGGGGGTGTTGTATAGGAAGGGAGTGTTGTATAGGGAAGGGAGAGTTGTATAGAGAGGGGAGTGTTGTGTAGGGAGGGTAATGTTGTATAGGGAGGGGAGTGTTTTATAGGGAAGGGAGAGTTGTATAGAGAGGGGAGTGTTGTGTAGGGAGGGGAGTGTTGTATAGGGAGGGGAGTGTTGTATAGGGAGGGGAATGTTGTATAGGGAGGGGAGTGTTTTATAGGGAAAGGGAGAGTTGTATAGAGAGGGGAGTGTTGTGTAGGGAAGCGAGAATTGTATAGAGAGGAGAGTGTTGTAAAGGGAAGAGAGTGTTGTATACGGAGTGGAGTGTTGTAAATGGAGGGGAGTGTTGTGTAGGGAGGGGAGTGTTGTAAAGGGTGGGGAGTGTTGTATAGGGAGGGGTGTTTTATAGTGTGGGGTGTGTTTATAGGGAGTGCAGTGTTGTATAGGGAGGGGTGTTATGTAGGGAGGGGAGTGTAATATAGGGAGGGGAGTTTTCTATAAGGAGAGGAGTGTTGTACAGGGAGGGGATTGTTTTATAGGGAGGGGAGTGTTTCATAGGGACGGGAGTGTTGTAAAGGGAGGGGAGTGTTTAATAGGGAGGGGAGTGTTTTCAAGGGAGGGGAGTGTTGTATAGGGATGGGAGTGTTTATAGGGAGTGGAGTGTTTTATAGGGAGGGGTGTTGTATAGGGAGGGTATTGTTTTATAGGGAGGGGAGTGTTGTATAGGGAGGGGATTGTTTTATAAGGAGGGGAGTATTGTATAGGGAGAGGAGTGTTTTATAGGGAGGGGAGTGTTGTATAGGGAGGGGATTATTTTATAGGGAGGGGAGTGTTTATACGTAGGGGAGTGTTGTATAGGAAGGGGTGTTTTATAGGGAGGGGATTGTTTTATAGGGAGGGGAGTGTTTTATAGGGTGGTGAGTGTTGTATAGGGAGGGGAGAGTTGTAAAGGGAGGGGAGAGTTGTATAGGGAGGGGAGTGTTTACTGGGAGTGGAGTGTTTTATAGGGAGGGGATTGTTGTATACGGAGGAGAGTGTTGTATATGGAGGGGATTGTTGTATACGGAGTGGTGTGTTGTGTAAGAAGGGGAGTTTTTATACAGGTTTTCGTTGTGGAAACCTGAGGGAAAGACAATACTGAGGGGAACCCGGCGTAAATGTGAAGAAAATATTTAGATAGATCTTCAGGAAGTGCGATGTGGTAGTATGGATCTGATCGATAAGGCTCAGGATAGAGACAGGTAACCGGCACGTGTATAAGCGGCAAAGAAATTTCGGGTTCCATAAAATTGGAATTTGTTGACTAGATGCAAACCGGTGAGGTTCTAAAGAAGGATCCTGCTCCATGGGGAATATAATGTTTTCAGTAGTAGAAACAGCATTACGAAAGTTATTCATTCCTCAACACGATCCTAAATCTGTTATTAATACCTTTCTGAAATTGACCCTATTATTGACTTCTGATTGATATATATTCTATAATTGAATCCGTAATTACATTCAGTCTGTTATTGAATCATTATTGACATTCAATATATAATGTACTCAGGGCTGACATTCGTTCTATTATTGACCCCTTACTGACTATTATCTCTTATTGAAGCCTTAATGACATTTAGTATGCTACTGACTCTTTCACTCCTTTCTCTCAATCACTATATCATTAACTCCTTAAATATATTCAGTCTATCATTCACTACTTACTGACATTCAGCCTATCATTCACTTCTTACTGACATTCAGTCTATCATTCACTCCTTATTGACAATTCGCGTGACGAAATAAAATACATAACACCCAACACAGTCAAAGAAGTGTACGTAAAACCGCACGATTGAACACAACGGCCATCTGTCATTAAGTTACTAACCTCCTGAAATTCAGATATGATGAAGAAATTCGCGCATTCGGTCTACAGGAGAAGCTGTGAATTCGATGATGCCAGATTTCGAATTCCAGGAAAGGCGAATGCTTTCTGTCTACCTGACAAATTCCAGAATGGCTCTGGGCCAAACAGCTTTCTGGTAAGTTTGTACAGAACTACTTTCACTTGGATAAAGCGGTCGGGGCGTGAGTCTAATAACTCACCTGTATCGAGTACCCAGGTGATGACGAACAATACAAAGTTTCCGTTGGTGATAACGTTTGCAGTTAAATGAACAGCAAAATGTGAAGGCTGTGCGAGTGTCTGGAACTGAGATGTGCGGTAAAGTGTGGGCTGGCTGTAGTGCAGATTGGTACAGCGCTGTTGGTGAAGGTTAGTGTCTTTCGGTATTTGGTGTGAATTTCTTGCAGTTTGAAGTATTGAACTGCCTGAACTGTGTAGATGGAGGCAGAAAACTGCAGCGAAAACCGGTAATTATATAGCTATCTACATGGAGTGATATATTGAAGAGATTTTAATGTTTAGCTGTTTTTTTGAGGACACAACGGAATATTACCGAAATGTATTATTGTTGATAATATTAGAAAGATATTTCTCCCCATCGAGTTTACAGGCCTTCGTGTATATAAATAATGTATCAAATAACGTTAGATACTTACATAAATTTTTTCCCTCCAATTGCCAATTATATTCTCAAATCTTGTAGCAGGTTTGCTTCAACTTTCGCTACTAACATTTCATATCCATTTCATTTTTCTTCCAAGCCACACCTCACAAGTACCTTCTCACGCCACATTCTGTATAATGTGTACGATTGGGCTTTACACATTAGAGTTATGTTTCAAAAGAACGGCTTTGATTTTTTGTCTGCCGTGTCACGTTATAATTATTGAAACTTGTATCAGATTACCAACTTTAACACGTCACTTTTTCGAAAGCTACTTCAGAGTGGTCACGTGAAGTGAAGGCACGCCATTTGCACGCACAAAACCAAAAGGAATGTGTGACAGAAGTAATGTCCAATTGACTGCATATAATTCTGTATAATATCTCAAATCGCTAAAGATTTGTAACCCTCATTGATATATTTGTTCCATTAGCAGATCATGTATAGCGAAAGAAGAATTTGTATTTTATTGTGAGGAAGGCAACTAGAATTTTAATACTTTGTGTCCAGTCCATAAAATTTTCTTTTAATATTTGAACTATGCCTTGATCTCCCAATTAGCCTGATCCTGTAACGGTTTCCGACTGAAATTGTGTTTATATTTTCAAATTCTTCAGTTCGTTTCTCTTGCCCCATCTGTCACACAGTCTTTCAGTTCACCTCTCACCCACATTCATTCACCAGTACAAGTCATATAGCTGCTCATTGTGCAATTATGTTCATCCCCTGACACATCTCTCTGCCTTTAGACCAGATATCTCCCACAGCCCCTTGTAAAACACAGTATTTCAAGTGTATAATTCTGTTGAACACAAACACACACTCCTTTACACTTAAATCTGTGTACCCTAAAGTGTTCATTCACA
>Ga0123355_10006545_pt1 | contig 17282 bp, 11 predicted proteins | sample TergutEmb28metaG_3_FD_89872 | JGI IMG/M metagenome (GOLD analysis project Ga0123355, IMG submission 89872) | Embiratermes neotenicus P1 segment gut microbial communities from Petit-Saut dam, French Guiana - Emb289 P1 | ecosystem: Host-associated > Arthropoda: Insects > Digestive system > Gut ...
AAAAATATTTACACGAACACAACATGATATTTTAATTACAATTGTTCAAATAGTTGTTATTAGCTGAAAAAAAAAAACAGTCTAAATTTTCTTTCTTTACATGCGTGTATATATATATATATATATATATATATATATATATAGGTATGGGGGGGGGGTTAATTCTTCGTTAATTATTGCCCCTGTGGGATATAGACGCACGTAGTTCTATAATATGTCAGACACTGCACTGTATGTATTGGGATATATATTTTTTTAAATCTTACCCATAATTCCTTTTTACCCTCTCCTAACCTTTGTGTTTGTACATGGGGTTTTGTTTTTTATGAAGTCTTTAATCTTAAGCTTATCCCTGCTTGTGGTGCACGCGTTGCCTTATGGAAGATTTATCTCAGTGAAATTAGAAAACATAAATTTGCTTGTTCAACTCCCGTCGAGAAAAATTAGTATGCATTTATTCCGGGTTCAGGTTCTGATTGTGTCTTTTCATTTCGCGCGATATGTGGATATCTCTTGTATCTTTCAGCGTTGATATTGCAGACTGAACGCAACAGGCTGATCTCTGAACATGATGCTTGCTATAGCATATCAGAATTACAAAATATACATTTTAAATTGAATCACATATATTTTGACAACGGTTTACCATAATTATTATCATTAATATTTACTAGGAAATATTCGGCTGTCACTACACAACACCACACTTTTCTGTATCTGTGTCCTCTTTCACCGTGAATTCGCCTGAAGAAGGAATACCGATAATTACAGCATACAATTTTTAAAACAGTATGTGGAGTATAATCAGAAGTAGCCGAAAGGATGATAAACACAGCCATTTTAAAAACCGATAAGAAAGTAAGCACTGCCATATCTTGGTTCATGTTAGGGATCAGTGGCACAGTTCATGGATACACTAATGCATATTCGAGTTCCATAAATAGCGGAAGTTTTAGTGACCAGCTGACCGATTAGCATAATACAAAGCGAGAAAGCCTTGAGCTATTTATTTATTTAAAGTTATAACCGAAGGTTCTTATAATGTTGGATTCTCTTAATTTAAATCACAACAATAACAGATTAGGCGGACGAATTCAATTTTAAAATGACTAAGCAGTTTGGAAAAACCCAGCACGTATATAATATATTAATATAATACAAAAATAACAAAACGTATATAATATATAATACAATCACGTCAACTTGTGAGAGAACGTGGCACTGTTGGAATAGTAGGTAGAGGAATCTGATCGCCATTTGAGTCCCGGGTGGCTTTGATGAGATCTCTCAGGGAAGAAAGGAAATAAAATGTCAGCCAGTAAAATACACGATCGTTATCTTCGAAGGGACAGGAAAGTGAAAGAACAAGTAGTAACTCAACTGCGTTTTAAACATGATCCTTCGACGATGACTGGTACTAATGACGTCTTACTAAATGCTTAAGCTAATTTACTTTGTATTTTCAAAGCTTAATTTACCTATTCCCCTCAACTTTTGTGTTACTTAATATCACTGCGTACCGTATCTGAATTACTTTCCCAAAGAAAATAACTAACTCTTCTGCAACAAATGGCTTATAATTATGAACAATAGAGCCTCGCCTTTTGTTTCAAAAATTGCCTTCCCGGCTTTACTAAGTAAGCCACTGAGAAGGGCCCGTTGTGTGAATACAACTCATGTAATTGAAGCATTATAATACAAGCCACTAGGCGCTTCATTTGCTTATCACGCACAGACTCTAAGGCAGGGTTTCTCAACTTTTGTGAGACCGCGGACCGGTAAATTATTTTTCCATAAGACGAGGGCCTGGTCCCAACATATTTACTAGTAAATACCTTTCATTTTTTTAAGTTCATACATTAAACTAACATAGGTATTAATAATTAATTATGGCATAATTATAAAGAGTATTAGTACACTTATGTATACGGTGTTGCATGTTGACAAATATAAAATTGCATTTAAATTAGTTATCAATCACTGGACTATTAAGATCTTGTAGCATATTGTTGTTTCCTCAGGCCAACATCTGGGTCCGAGTTTTTCGACACATTCATGAATATTTTTCTCCTCAGAATATCTCCACTATAAAACATTTATTCATGAAAACTGCTTAGAAAACTAAAATGACAAATTCCAGGAGAACCTCTCGCGGCCCGGTATAATTGATGCCAGGGCCCGATACCGGGCCGCGGCTCGGCGGTTGAGAAACACTGCTCTAAGGTACCGAAATCATCTACTGACGGAACAGAATGCGGGAAACATACAGCCAGGTTCTTCAAACATTAAATATGTGCATATGGAGTAAAACAATTATTTTTTATAATTAAAATCACGAATCAAAAAATGAAACCAGAGGTAAAGCTAAAGAAATTTTTGTGCTTGTAACTAATTTAAACAACGCTATTATTATTATTAAAATAAACCTATTTTAAATACTGTTGTTATGAGCAGTTTACAGCGATCGTCATGAAGAAACAGTTAACTTAAGTCACTAAAAGCCTAGTGGTAAATATATGTACCACATACTCTACGAAACAATGACGTTTGCTCACACAATTTACTTACGTGTTGCATAAGATGCTCACAATAACCAGCAGCTATTTCCGTATAAGTCATTACCCGACCGGGTTGCTTGATAGGCAGCGGGTTAGCCTATGTTCTCTGTGAGGTAGCAACTCAACTTTCACTTATAGTTTAGATTAACGTCGGTATTAACAAAACTGATACAGAACGGTTTAAAGTGTGGTGTGTGAATTTGTTCCACACTTTAAATCACTCTTTATCAGCTGATACACACTCATCACATAACTTACGTCAAACATAATCCTCAAGTGTTTGAAACCGGGATGTGTCGGCGATTAATTTAAGCTATCGACAGGTCCTACACTGTGTTTAAAATATTTCTGTCATCAAATCCCGGACAGAGGTACCAGAAATACAAAGCAAGAAAATGGTAGTTCGCGTCATTATTATTATTATTGTTGTTGTTGTTGTTGTTGCAGCATCGCATAAACTAGCAGGCGATTACCCAAGTTTCGGGAGAGCCTACTGGCTCCACAAAACTTAAGCAACGAACTTCATGAAGCAGTGTGCTCTTTGAGAAACTAATAATTCCTCAAACAGTCAGGAAATTCCCCTTATTTCATCAACTGCAATGTTCTTTACTTTGTTTACAAAAGTCAGGCACCTTTCCTTGCCCTGAGCCAGATCAATCCACTTCAATATTCCGATTCTATTTCTTGATAGTCCATTTTAATGTTATCTTTCTGTCTACATCCAAGCCTTCCAACATAACTGTGCCAATTTTCGTGGGCGGGTAAATGGTACCACCTTCATCAAGGAAAGAGGAGAATAGAATTTGCATATTTATTACAGTTGGGTGAAATTCCGGACGATATTTCAGATATCATATTCAAATGTTTTGTCAGGCAGCCACCAACTTGGATACAGTCTAAACGCACCTGAAGACGGGGGTACCTACCACTGTTTTCGGCAACAGCAGTGGCGTTACGCACTAGCAATTTAGATTCAAATAAATACAAATCCCACGACACAAAACTTGGAACTTGCACGATGTAACCATATAAGCCAAAGTGTATGCGTGCGAACGCACAGGAAGGCGCCAGTTCCCGTAGTACATAGGCGATAGCGATTTACATTGGGTATATGTTTTCGTGAATGTTCGTAATGCACTGAATTTATATACCATCGATGACAGGAATTATAGGCTCATCCTAATAATAATAGAGACCGCAGTAGCACAGTGGGTAAGGTGCTGTGCTACAAATCGGAAGGTCGTTGGTACGATCCCAGCTGGTGTCAGTGAATTTTTCATTGACATAAAATCCTTCCGAATGCACTATGACCCTGGGGTCGACTCAGCTTCTAACAGAAATGAGTACCAGGAGTATTTCCTGGGGTTAAATGCGGCCGGTGCATAAGGCTGACAACCTACCACCATCCTGTGCCGTTGTCACGAAATCTGGGGACCTTAACTTCGTGGAACCCTCAGGTCCTGTAACGGGACTGCTTTACCTTTTTTTACCTAATGATAATACTGGAGAATATTATATGGCGTTAATAATGTGGGTGGTTATTGACGTAACCCTGGTACAAGTGGGCCAGAGGTGGAGATATAAAACGGGCGTAGCATATGGTAAGAATAGGAGAAAGGAGAGGTGCATACAGTGATTTGGTGGGGAAAACTAAGATAAAGAGACAGACCGAGGCGTAAATATTAGTATAATAGTAAAATTGATCTTAAACAAGACTGCTGGGAGAGAACGTACCGGATTGATTTGGCTTATTATAAGAACAAGTGGCGGGCTGTTTTATACACGGTAATGAACATTCTGATTCCGCTAGGCGAAAGGAATTCCTTGAATGATTAACTGTTAAGATTCACAGGAAAGACATTGCTCCGTGGGGTTGGTTACTTAGTTAGAGATTTACGCAGCCAGTTGGTTAGCTAACTATCCAGCTTGCTTTGGCTACTTTTGGTTTTGTTATTGGGTTCTCAGCTTTCAATATCAGGTAGGTACGAAGGAGAATCAAAAAGTAAAAGCAAAATACATTTAACGGTTTTAATAGAAGTAACGGTGAGCAATTTTACATTTTCTACATAGTCCCTTTGCAACACAATGCATTTGTTATATCGTTCAACTAGTTTCTGTATTCCTGCGGAGAAGAAGCTCTTCGGCTGCTCTTGTGGTCTTGTGTGCGCGAAGTTGATGGCCGACCAGAACGACCTTCATCAGTAACACGTGTTCGACCCGATTTAAACCTTTCCTCCCACTCATAAACCTTTCTTTGACTCATGGTGTTCCGTCCATACTGAGCCAACATACAACGGTGAATTTCCACAGGTTTTACTCCTTCTGCCCAATGAAACCGCACTATGCCACGTTGTTCTTCGATGGTGCAATCTTGCAAAGGAGGGTCCATGTTTTCGCCCTCGTTGCTGCCACTCGACTGAAGGCAGAGCGCTGTACTGCACATGGGTTAACTCTTCAACAGACATCGTCAATACTGCGCAACGCGGCAGCTCCTCTCTGTCCCGGTTACCGCGTAATTTAAAAATTGTCTTTACTTTTTGATTCACACTTGTATATAGATTACCGCAGTCTGTAGCATATTTGTATGAGGTTATGTACATTGTACAATCCGGCTTGATTTTACCACACGTCTGTCGAGCTGCAATACAAGGAAGTTGTGTTAGGCACCTCTGTAGCTGCCAATAAAATTCTGACCCGAAGAAGATGGAACCCAGGTTCCTCACATATATCGCTATTGCAACGTGTAATTTAAAACAAAACACATTAACCAAAGAAATGTACGATCAATTATCCTAGCTGGTGTATTTTGGGTTTGTTTAGTTTTTTTAAATAAAGAGTTTAAATTTCAAAACACATGGAATTAAAGAGTCCTTCACTTCAGTAATATGGATTCAGAATTTATAAACACACAACAAAACACGCAACGTCTCCAGTAGCCACAAAAAAGTGTAAAACTTGGACATCAGAAAAGCGGTGCCGTAAGTTTATGGAAAGGCAGCATCAAAATGCAACATGGTATCGTTTTAATCATTATATCAAATACGTTTTAAGCAAGTATATCACTGCGCTCTCTACATTTCATGTCACAATACTGGTACGGAACAAACGATGATACACCGCAAATGCCGTGGGAAAACTTTACTACAGCTAAGGCACTCTAAGGTGTTATTACCATCAGCTGAGCAAAGAACGATGTTCCTACACAAAGTCTTCTTTGACGACATTGGCGGTACCTTCCCCTCCTTTGCCTTGTAGCTGACGCCGAATTAATGAAGAACAACGCCTTCAATAACGTTTCATCAGAACTGCCACACTCCCTAAGTTATACACTTCTCACTACAACTTACCGCCAAGGAATGGGAGTGCATGGGATAGATCTTCATCTGTTTGTTTACCTTGAGCTGTTCCCTTGGGTGATACAGTGTATCGTTGCTGTGAGTTTCAAATCACAAGAAACGGTGACGGTGACAATACGATATTCGGGACACACAGGAGGAGTCTGTAGAAAACAGAGTTGCCAAGGAAGAACGTTTCACGTCCCTGTGAAGTGACTGTACACGTAGATGGCCGATTCCTATATGTACATAGTAGCCTTTAGTTATATTTTGTATGGCTGCACATTTAAATGTATTTGCTCTTATTCGTGTACAAGAAGTATCACATATGAAACTCAGTTGAATATATGCTGTTGAAATCACGTTTTGTGTGGTTTTCTATAACAAGTTATGCAAACTTTTTCATGAGTCACAAGACATGTTTCAACTTCTGCAGATAGTGTAAATCCTTAAATGCAATAATACAGGCAAAGTGTTCCCTTTACAGGCCCGGTGTGGCCCAGAGGGTGGGTAGAGGTAGAGCTCTACTCTTCCATGACAGCGGCACTAGAAGGGGGTGAGTGGTCAGCAGCACGCCCCGGCAACACTTTACCCCCGGGAAAGACCCGGTACCCATTTTACAGGTGGCTGGGTGGGCCACAGGGCCGGTCTGGACGGGCGGAAATCTCGTCCCCACCGAGATTCGATCCCGGACCGTCCAGCCCGTAGCTCAGTCGATATACCGACTGAGCTACCCGGCCCATAAATGCACTAATATTTAGTCAAACTTATATTTTATTATGTGTGAATATAAAAATTTAATCTTCAGATTATTAAGGTATTATGGGGGTCTTACGAAGAACTACAAGTACTCAGCAACAAGCAAATACTGAAAATAAATGAAAACAGAATGAACAGAAATAAACCAAACTGAAATGACTCCATGCAGCAGGGTCCTACTTCAGAATCTAACAGATCTACGGATAGACAAGAAATTCCCTGCATTTTATGGAATCCGAGGGTTCATTACCTTCTTCACAACAGCCCGTCTTTAGTCCATAACCTGAGTCAGATCAATGTAAACCACGCCCCTTCAAACCGTTTCTTGAATATGCACTTTAATATTATCCTCCAATCTAAGCTTAGGCAATATAAAAAATGCGCTGTAAACTCCATTACAATTTATGGGCTGTCTTGTCATTTTATATAATTTTATATTTTACGTTGATTTATTTAAGATGTTAATTTATTAGTTTGAAATTATTATTTGGTATAGAATCTCATAACCTGCATGCCAAATTGCGCAGTTACCACGTTGGTGCCACTGTTAGTAGTACATTAGAGAGGACAGATTTGTGGTGTCTCAATGACGTTACACACCAAGTTTGTTTAAACACATCCAATACTTTAAAAGCCATTAAGATGGGAAAAGAAGAATAACGAATACACAGGTCCGTACAATGTGCTCATTTTCCGTACAGGTAAGTATAATATGCTAGAAGCTGCTACGTTGCTCCCAGACCATCTTTTGCATGACGTAGTCACTATTCAATTACACCAGGTGGCAGACACAAAAAGGTACCGACAATTAATTTGAACAACTTTACGGATATTTAATTACACACACCAAAACATGCAAATATATAACGTATATATATATATAAACATATATATTATATAAGAAGTCTAAAATTTACATTAAAACATTTAAAACGCTCCTACATGTTTCGATCACACGATCATCCTCAGGGAGCTGCACAGCATACGACGCACAACCATAACCAGGCTCATTCTAAACAGCGTACTACTCACACACAAAAACACGACATGCTGCCACAGCACCAGAGTTAACATAACGAAGTAATTCACTGAATGTTTTAAATTATAACTTTAGCAAGGAACAATATGTGCTCCCTGAGGATGATCGTGTGATCGAAACATGTAGGAGCGTTTTAAATGTTTTAATGTAAATCTTAGACTTCTTCAATAATATATATATATATATGGGTTGGTGTTTGTAATTAAATAATCTACAGAATGCACGGTGAAATGATAAAAACTTTACGGATAATTGATTTTAAACATGTCGCTTCAAGAAAATAAGAATTACAAGTTCAGAAAATTAGCACTTCGAAAGAAATGGATTTGAATCACAATCATTTCCCTTGCTGTAACTGAAATGGTTTCATTTACATAAACTGTACCCCTCTTCTTTAGAAATCAATCCTGTGCCATTCACCCCATGCTTTTTCAGCTTCTGCTTTTCTTTTACACAAACTCCTTCTTGCTAAAGGAAACGCTGAAATACCGGAAGCGTGAGATAGAATATTTCTAGTACGTACTGAAATTCATAGTAAGTTCTAAAGTTTACAGAATCATTATTATTGCTATTCGATGGACCGGGCGTGTAACTTAAACGAGAGACTTAACAAATGCATATCGAATTATGGTGACGAAACTTCCTGAGAAAGTCCTTAGAAAACAGCGAATGAGAAGGAAGGAAAAAATACAGTAAAGAAGATGAGAGGAGACAGTTAATACGGGTCTCAGAGTGACATGACGTAAGGACGTGGTGTTAGTAGAAGTGGCTCTGGACTGTCTCTCAAGGCTGGTTTTGCTATTAGCGCTGCTGAACTTTTGTGTACTTCTACCAAAGTTTAATGTGGTTTCTCATCACCAGACATGATACAAAACATAAGAGAATTGGAAAGTGCTCGTTCAAACAAGACATTTCAATTCGGTAACATGAAAGTAAAATTGTAAAAATTAGGAATGCCTAGGGTCATGACGGTGGCATATACTCAAAACGTAATAGTCGATCTATTAATTGCATCCAAAGGACGATGAGCCAGGTCAATAAAACTTAACTGCTTCTGTTCATGATTCTAACGCTCATGCATAGCTTTGCGTAGTTGAAGTTACGTGTCAGGCGTCTCTGTTCAGAGTCCCTGACGGTGATGGTGACGACGCGATTATCATGAGGATTATGCATTCACAATCTATTACTTTGTCCAGTGAGAAATCTAAATGAAAATATTCTGTGTTACATATTTTACAAAAAGTTTCTGTTGATATCATGAAGGTTGCACACAATTAGAAAAAGAAATTGAAGGATAATAGCCAAAACGCAGTCTTACAACCCATACAAGGAATAACCGCAGGGTGTGTAAGGACCAGTCTCGAACCACACAACTTAAGGGAATTTCAGGATTAAACTCCTCCAGGCGATATTTGTAAAGTGTGAAATTTCCTACGTATTTTTTCCATTATTATCTTTTTACAGGATTTCTAAAACTTTCCATGTTAATACTTGATTTACAAGCTATATTTAAATACGTATGGCAAGCAGAGTTTAAAACCTCAGGCTATTTACATATTCAAATTTAGGTTACTAGAGAGGTAAGAATGCACATGTAATGTAGACCCAGAAGTGGCAGTAATTTTGCATGGCATGTTTACATGTTACCTCGATGACATTTATATTTTAAGGTCATTCAGTTTATTTTAGGAGGAAAAAATACGAATATCCAGGGATAAAGTCGCCAGTATGAATTTAAACAGAATACCTCTGGAATTAGAGTCACACGCGCTCCTGCCTAGCCCTAAGGGATGAGAGATGAGTGTATCTAGAAGACAATTTCTTGCATACTGTAGTGCACGTAGCCTCTCCACAACGTACCATACGTCCTGGGAAAAGCCACAGTCCCTTTAGTACACATTTTCAGTAAGATTGTATTTTCTTTCTCCCCCTCAGGGGACTGGCCATCCGACGGTGGATCAAGCAAGCATCCACTGAATGGCTTATGTACTAGGTAAAGAATATCCGACGCCAAGGGACCCGAAATGTAGTGAAAAATGAGACAGGTATCTGATTGCCTACAACATCTGCATATACTTTCGTGATTTCACGCGGCACAGCACGTCATGTAGAATGATTCTGCCGAATGTGGAGCTGAGTAATTTAACACCAGAGAGACCCTGATTAATGGATCAGACGAATTAATTACACACAAACAAAATAGCCTAATTTTCCCCACTGTAGGTAAATTGGTCTCGCCCATTAAAGTAAGAATGGGGAGGGACAGTATTTCAGATTTTGATCATTAGGATAAAAATTTGAAGGAACATATTAAAAAAGGAATGGACGGATGTTTTTCAAAAATCTTATACCACAGAAAAACATTTTTTTAATTGTTTGAAAATAATTTTAGCATGCTCAAATCAAGAAGCAATGAATAAAACACGAAGAACGCGGGGGCTATACGAGAAACTCATACAATATTTATGGAAAATCCTAAAGAAACTTTCTGAGAGAAGCAGACGTATATGGGAAGAAAATATTAGAATTGATCATACAGATGAAGGTGTGTGAAAGTGGACTGCATTCAAGTGACTCAGGGTAAAGACAAGTGGAGTGATGTGTGAAAACTAATGAGCTTGAGGTTCTCATGCGAGACGATATCCGAGGGACTGAAGGCATTTCAAGGAAATTTCTGCCAGGTAGGTTTACCACAAATTCGGATTATAGTAGCACTTACAGCATACAATATTTACGGCATGTAACACGACATTTTTAAAACCTGTACAATAAACAATATTTCAGAAAAATATATCCAGAAAAATTCAAATTTCGTTCAAGAATGACGGATGTTTTACATGAATACCAACGCAGAATTAAGATAGTATATAGATTAATTATTCTTACAATGAAAAATATTTCAGAAGAAGTTGAAGACAAATACAAAACCCACAATTTATTTTCCATAACTTTTTTTTCCGAAAATCGTGTCTTTTATGAGATAATGCAGAAAATTATTGTAGGGTTAGACGGGCTACAGATGACAATATAACATGGCGCATGCGCGTTTTATGCTGCATAACTGAGACTACAGGTATACTCAGAGAGTGTTATAATTATTGCTTTTCCACGGCAAAAACCGTTATTCGAACGCACCTCAATGTTTGCATACGAGTATATACGTACATCGCCTGTCTTGTTGAATATTAGTGACAACAGAAGTCGTTGTAAATGTTGGCGATATTCATAAAGGTGAATAAATTTTGTTACATATTTTATAATTAGTATGAGATCTAACTTTTATATATATATATATTTTTTTTTAATTTTTAATTTATTCAAATTGTTTTTTTCGTAGCTTATATTTGTTATTATTGTGTTATTCGGATCATTGGTATATTTAATTTTACATAATGTTTTCATGTTTAATCAGGCTTTAAAATAATATTTTAAAATAATAACATACAATTCCACAAAATATTTCTAAATTCTTACTGCTGTTGGATTATTCCTTCATTTTGTGTATTATAATATTCATCTCTTTTTCTTTTCTGGTTTTTCCTTGTAGTCTCATACACCCTCGCTATGATCGATAAAATCCTCTATATCCCTAAGCGATATAGAGGATTTTATTTTGTTAATGTAGTAAATGCAAAGTACTAATTCAGTCTTCTGTAGTAAATGCAAAGTACTAATTCAGTCTTCTCGTGTTTTTATTTCCAGGTCTTGGTGTGGCTGAATTACGCCTCGTTTACTTCATTTGGAAAACATTTTTATTTACTACCAATGTTCTTTTTTTAATGTTTACTTGTTGCTTAAGGGCGCCTTGGCTTAGAAACGTAGCGTGTTGTAAACACGACTTTTTAAAAATAAATCACATTTATATTTGACGGTTTTCTAATCAGTCAATTGATTAGTGTTATAACTGACCACATTCTGTATGTAACAAATTATTCCTAGTATATTCAGCTAACTGTTGTATGAACTGGCCAGATGACTTGAGTTTCGACTCACGACGTCAACCGAACATGAGGCCTGGCTTTATAGGAGCTGTGAACTTTCGTGAACAACGACTCAAAAGTGATCCTGTTGCATTTACGTGGTTCGCTCCACTCCAACATTCCCCAGCAGCCTAGCTCCGACACCTGACACCGCAACCCGTTAGACGCGTTTCCTGATCTGAACCTCAAACCAGACCTCGTTCTTCGTCCCAGTTTCTATTCCCTTTCTTGTGCAGAAGGGCTGTCCAAACAAATAACTAACGTTTTGAGATCCTTACATGTTAGCTTACAACATTCCACGTAAACTAAACAAATTTACGCAGGCCTACGTTATAAAATATCGAAATCCGTCCGAAAATGGACTGGAACATGATTTTAGATTTGTTTTAAGTGAGTTATTTAAAGATACTATGAAGTGTTGAGATTATAAAGGGCTGGTAACTGAAGAATAAATTAGTATGGAATATCGGTGGAATGATGCTGACAGGAGAAAACCGAAATACACGGAAAACAATCTGTCTAAATGCCACTTTGACCACAACAAACCCCACGTGGAGTGGACTGTGATTGAACACGTGCCTCCGCGGTGAGAGACCGGCAACTGACCACCTGAGCCACGGCACGGCCCTAAAATCTCTTACCCCCACCGGAATTAGCACCTCGGATTGTCCACACCGCAGCCTGTTTACTGTACTGGCTACGTTGTCATCAAACCAATTCAATGTGATGGGCTGAGCTAGATACATAAGACATAACGCGCTCACACAATTTTATTTACGTTCAGGCTAACAACAAATATCCAAGATCACACGAGACAGTTTGCAGTGTGGTATTCAGAAATTTTAAAATTTTTATTTCCTGAATCACAAATCTGGAAATACTTTTAACAGTTAAGGAAACTTCAAATTTTGTCGGCTGATATACTGTGATGCATTAAGTGAAATGTCCCGACGATGTAAAAGGTCTATAGACGGTCAAGTAGCTCCTCAAAATTGTATGTCACAGCACAGAGTGTCCTATAAATATACATGTTTCACTTAAATTGATTTGTTCTTTTCCAATTTCCTAAAATTTTAAGGGTACAAAATATTTTGCTTTGTATTCGAAATTAATTTTCCATCTTTAGAAAGTTATTACACATAAACACGCTTTGCTCTGCCTTCCTGTCTGCGAATTCTTGAAGAAGAAGAAACCTTAAACGCATTCACGAATGTACAGTGCACCGACGTTGTCAGCATGTAAAGCCTTGACAGTCCGAACATTACGCGCCGAGATCGGCACTGTAGGTTTAAAACCCTTATCCAATGTTATTGTGTCGAAGGCTTCAGGAGCTTTGTATACCCATGCTGTAAACTCATCTGGTGGGAAGCGACGGACTCCATCGGTTAGGTACGAAGTAGATTGTGTTCCGTGTAAAGCAGAAGCATCACCAGCATCGGGAAATTGACGACGCCACCACCACTACAGGCGCCGACGGTCTGCATTAAGGTACACAGCCGAACCATGCGCCTGCTATGTAATGATATGACCCGAGGCAAGATGTGGCTCTTCACCAAGATAACACGTGCGTCACTATTCAGGCCGTGCCTGGTAATGGGTACATATCGAGAACAGGATTCGTTTGAAGTTGTAATTTACAGTTACGATTAACTTACAGCACAGACCTGCTGGCAAAGCCACGTTTCCAGTCTGAATTGACTCAAACTTTTGTTATTTTCGAATTACAGCCATTTCTCTGTGTGATCTACAAATTACGTGCAAATAGATTTCGGGAGTTCATCAGTGCGAAAATGGACTTGATAGACAACGTTTCGGAGACTATCTTCGCCTTCATCATCAGATGTTGATGGAGGCAGACAGACTCCAAAACGCATAACAAGAAACTCTTTGTCCAACTGAGTTCCGAGAAGAGACTACACTGCATAAGTTCGCCGAAAAAGCTTTCAATCCTATGTTTTCTATTAAGGTTGCATAATTTTCTAATTTACACTCGCCAGCATTATTACCCATTAAACCATTCACTGTCCTGCTTAAGACAATATAAAGCTTGACGTTTGTCTGTATAACAATTAAGAATTTATATGTCAACGAAAACGCAATGTCCCGCATCACAAATACAAACAGGCTAATACTGTTGAGGGAATTAGACTTTTTTAAGCTTTTCCCCGTAACAAGAACTGTAGATGCACCCGGAAATTATGATTTCTACTCTATTTAATATGTGGGCCCGGTAGCTCAATCGGTATAGTGACTGACTATGGGCTGGACGTTCCGGGGATCGAATCCCAGTGGGGGCGAGATTTTCCGTCCTTCCAGCCCAGCCATGGGACCCACCCAGCCTCCTGTAAAACGGGCACCGGTTCTTTGTCGGGGGTAAAGTGCGGCTGGGGCGTGCTGCTGACCACTCACCCCCTTCTAGTGCCGCGGTCATGGAACAGTACAGCTATACCTCTACCCACGCTCTGGGCCACAACGGACCTGTAACGGGATCACTTTACCTTTACCTTTACCTTTACTCTATTTAATATATACTACAGGAAGATTAAGACCGCTCGAAAATATCCATTCTCCTAAATGAATTCGAATTCGCAATTACTGAGAATATGTTCCCTCAAAGCACTTATCGATGGGCTTGAAGATAAAACATTCGCTCTTCTTGGATGTTACACACCGATGATTGTTAGTTAGTTAGTTGGTTGTTTAGTTAGTTAGTTTGTTTGTTTGTTTGTTACAAAACTTTGAAATAGTCACCGATGTTTCGGTACAACCTATCGGTCCCATCTTCAAGGGTCAAACAGACTTCTAATCTTTGACTTTTGAATACGGGACCGATGTTGTACGGAAACGTCGGTACAATTAATGTTGCGTAATACCCCAGAAGAGCGAAAGATTTATTTACGCTGCAGCGGAAGTCTAAAATCATGCACGTGTGAAGATCCCTTAAATGCTGAATGAATATGATTATGAATGCTAAAATTGGGGTTATTATTTGCCCAACTATGAAGACGATTCAATTCCTTAAGTGCATCTGATAAAGAATTTTAAACATATTAATCCATATTCAATGAGCGGAACAGTCCAAGTCTTTCAGTCCTTCTGTAACTTAAGTTCGAAGACAATGGTTCCTACGTATTTTTCTTTAATAACTTTTACAGTGAAAAAATGTGCCACCTAACACGTATACAATACGCATTAACAATTCTTTGCGAATGGCTTTATACTAAATGCGTCAGTTGCGGTATAGAACTTCTTACTGTGCAGAAGACGGATTAATGTAGCGAAGTTTTAATTCGCGAAGTATATCTGGTACTCTAACGTGTTCCATACGCATTACATTCAAATACACCAACAGATAAACCAATATAAACTGACAATGACACAGGGTACCGCAGAAACGCGTACGTTAGACACAAAACGGAGTCGCCAGACGGTGCAGCGTACATCAACAATAGCAGCACGATTTGTATGGAATATGTATGTCTGTATGTATGAAAGTCTGCTCGTAGATTTATGGTTTAGATCACCGATCGGAGTGACTGCTGCATTGCCGCTCCTAAACATTAAACTGGCATCATGTCTGAAATTACGTACTAAGAAAATAAGTGGATTAAGAAAACAAGAGGCAACGTTACAGAGAAAATTACTGAATGAAGAGCTCCATCAGACGATGAAATGGGCGGAGGCACTTGCAATACGGGGAGAATATAAAAAATGCTTAGAAAATCTGAAAGAATAAAGAGTGGTAGAAAGAGAAGAATAATATGAGAACGGCTTTTAGATGCTGTGAAAAGAGTAGACTACTGACTTACGTTAAATTCCAAAGATCTAATATCGTTAACATGGTAAAATAATTCCTGCTTCCATGAATTGTGAAACTTATTGACTAGATAAGTAATTAAAAATAATGAGGAAAATGTGTGAAGCGCCACTGACATAATGTCTAGCCACTAACAGAAGAAAAGATGTAGGCCTATAGCCGAATAAATGATCGTGTATTTTAGACATATTATTATATTAATGGCGGCAATATCAGTTCGCATCAATTTCAAATCATAAACATAAACAATGTCATTTTAATATTGGTGTGAATATTGTTCTATTTTTAGTTATTTTCACACAAATAACGTCAATCATTAATGTTTACCCTCATTGACGTCATCACGGGTAAATTTAGTTTTTTTTTACACTGTCACTGTTTTGAAAATGTGGTGAATTCCACCAACCATTGGATTTGGATTCATATAACGTGAGCATTTATCACATCTGCATTCTGAATATGTAAACAACAATTGGAATTTTTTACAGTCGATCTAATATTGTAAATCCGAAACTCACGCCGATAAAAAGGTTATATTATTTCCTACCGAAACAGCAGCCTCTATAAACGTTCATTAATTCAACGCACTAATGAACCTTTCGTTTCCAGGATGCCTTTGGAATCCCGCAAACCTGATTAAAGTTATGACATAACTGAAGGGGAAAAGTTGTTGTAGTGAGCCGGAAACCAGCTACGTTAATATCATACTCTTAATTCGACGCACGAAATTAATTAATTTGTACACACAAACCCTGCAGACCTACACGGTACAAATCGCGTTGCTATTCGGGACCATCTTTAGGGAACGTCATATCAAACATCTGTTATTCCTGCTTCTTCTTTGGGAGGTAAGTGTTCGAATTTAAGACCAGAGGTAGAAAGGTTCTCCTGGCACGACTTATACCTCAAATATTACTTTAAGATCGTATGTTTATGGTTCCGTGCATCGCTGATCTATATTAATAACTGTCCAACGAGATGCAACACAAATGAGTCTATTTATTAGTCCGCAAGTTCACTCAACATGTTTTGGGTGTCAACCATATCCATCACGAGTACACAAAACTGTAACTACAGCCTCCTTCCAACGTGGCCAAGCTAGCTTGGCCACGTTGGAAGGAGGTAGCTGCACAAAATATGACCAGTGCCGGAGGCCGTAGTTACAGTATTGTGTACTCCTGATGATGGGTGTGGCTGACACCCGAAATATATAGAGTAAATGTGAATAAAAATCCAACAGATGCAACAGTATGCAGATACTTCTTCACTGCAAAACTACTCTACATGTTTCGGGTGTCACAGCACCCTCATCAGGAGTATTAAAAACTGTACCGGAGGCTGTGGGTACAGTTTTTAATACTCCTGATGAGGGTGCTGTGACATCCGAAACATGTAGAATAGTTTTGCAGTGAATAAATATCTGCATACTGTTGCATCTGTTGGATTTTTATTCACATTGAATTATGATGCACGGAAACACGAGCTTCAAATGTAGACTGAACTTGCAGAATAATGGATAGACTGCTTTGTGTTGCATCTCGTTGAACAATTATTAATATTACCTTAAAAATTAGCCAGCGCCACGTCTGTCCATTACTTACTTACTTACTCCATGGTGCAGAGTCCTTCCTGAGAAGCTAACTGGTCTGCAGCAAGTCAAGAAACTCCCCACATTTCACGGAACCCGAAGGTTCATTACCGCACTCACAAGCATCCGCCACCTGTCTCTATCCTGGGCCAGCCCAATCCAGTCCATATACCCACATCCCACTTCCTGGAGATCCATCCTAATAT
>Ga0123355_10006546_pt1 | contig 17281 bp, 13 predicted proteins | sample TergutEmb28metaG_3_FD_89872 | JGI IMG/M metagenome (GOLD analysis project Ga0123355, IMG submission 89872) | Embiratermes neotenicus P1 segment gut microbial communities from Petit-Saut dam, French Guiana - Emb289 P1 | ecosystem: Host-associated > Arthropoda: Insects > Digestive system > Gut ...
AGGGGGGGGGGGGGGGGGGTGTGGGGGGGGGGGGGGGGGGGGGGGGGGGGGGGGGGGGTGTGTGGAGAAGAGAAGAGAGGTTGAAATCCCAGTGGCAAACTGTGGCCATGTATTAAACTTGTGCTTGGTTTCAGTCACTTCAGAATTCTCATCTTAAGATAGAAATATATGCAGAACACATAACAGGGTGAAACTAAGTTGAATAAGGTAGCATAATGGAGTACTTCTGAGCTGGAGTACTGTTTGACATGAAGGGAAAACATCTACATTTGATGTTGATACTTCTGGCCTTGTGGTCAGGGCCAAGTTCATTCAGCTACACTTAGAAAAGGCAGTTACTGAATTTGTTTCATTTGAGGTCCTGGGAACATAGAGCAGGAGGGGGATAACCAATACTGCTAGATGTCCTCTGAGCTAAAGTTATGTACTTATGGTACAGACTCATTGAAATTTCTGGTCTCAGGCACTGGCACTGTTTAATCATACCAGCCACCATTAAACTACTTCATGCATCAAACAAGCAAAAAGAATTACAACAGCACTACCCATTACCAAATGAGAAGCACAAAAACTGCTGTCACATCTACTGCATGTTCTACATGGTGCCAATATCCCAGTCTGCTTACAGTGTGGAACAGAAATTGCATTGAGAGTTTAGTTCATGCAGTAGGACAACAGCTTATCCCAGTGGCCACATTCTGTAGGCATGGGTCTGGGGCCGATTGCAGGTTGGAATCATGCCAGGGACATAGATGCCTTTTTTTTTGTGTGTGTGTTGTGTGTTGTAAGGTAGAGATCTCTGCAATGGGCTGATCACTTTTCCAGAGGAATCCTACGGAATGTAGTGTGTGAAATTGAGTGTGATTGTGAAGTCAGATAAGTGAGGACGCCCTGGACCTCCAGAGGCTATGGAGCCATGAAAGGACAAGAAAAGTAGGGCAACAGCTAGAAATTTACATCTTCTACAATACCTGATGACGTGATATTGGTGTCGCTACACAGACCTTCAGATTTACACTGGCACATCTTTAGTGACATTATTGAATGTTCCTGTTTATAAATTCCTTGATTTTCAACATAGGGTGGACTGAAGGAAGAGCTGATTACTTAAAAGACCATTCGTTCTTGCGGTACACACGAGTTAGTGAAGATGAAAGGAGGTAAATCACAATAAACAGGATTCATACCTGTGAAATTTCTGTACACATGAAACTGGGCAGAAACCACTGTATGAATCAGCTTAGAACTGCATTATGTACAAGTGTGTATTACTGCTCGGGGAGGACATTGAAGTACAAGGTAGCTAAATAAAATGATAATATTTTCAGGAACTGTGAAAGAGGAAACAGTATTCCAAATCTCATTGTAGATGTTTCATCCTGCATTATGAATTGGTGTTGGGGCAGAGATAATGATGGTACTCATCTCAGAACCCTGATGGGATGACTTTGTAATCACTTTGAGACGTGTTTCACGCAGGAACACGACGACACACAATGAATACACTTTGAACCTGAGTGGTGCAGTGAATACCTAGGCATACGTTTATTCCTAGTAACAAAGTGATAAGAGGTACGACCTTACTTGCTGACGCTTGTGCATGGTACCATTCAGTTGTTTTGTTTCACACAACCACTAAACAGCACTGCACCAACACTATCATATCATTCTTTGTTTGCTGTTTGATTTTGCACACACACACACACACAAACTTTCCCTGTTTGTTGCCACACCAGGACACTGTGTCTCTAGATGGATTCAAAACTGTTTTGCATTCCAAAGTACATCTTGCTGCAATAACCCTAGAGTTGGGCCTGTTGGAATAATTTGGCCATTTGGAGTGGCCCTTGTCTCGTCTAGTTGTGGCGCTTTCACTTCATGCCTTGAATGTGGCTATTTATGACGGGGGCTTTCAGGCCTTCTGTAATGTGCCCTTGTTGATTATCAGTTTTGTATTGCAATGGAAGGGCCATGCGTAATTTGCGATGTCCACTTCCTGTAATGAAAGCCACATTTAGAATGGTTTGTGGCAAAGGCGCAATGGGTGTTGCCACTTTATTTCATTGGATATATGTGGCTGTTATTATTTGTTGGAATTCTGGAAACATATGCTTTTAGAACCGCAGCTGGGTCTGGTTGTTCCAATCAACTGTGATATGTTTGTCTCAGTAAGAAGTGGCTGTCTTAAATCATAGCACTTAACAGGATGTAAGCAAATACAGGGCTAGATTATTGTGAAACATATAATTCTTCATTAAATGTATTGAAGGTAATTCAGTTTCATGTGATTTAAATTCCAGGAGGCACTTTGTTCACTGAAATGATGTGTTCTTCATCCTGATTTGGCCAATGAAGAATGCCTTTTTTGTGTGAAACTAGTATAAGAAGGTAAATGGAAGTTTTCATTTGCTAAATTTATTGAAATATGCATTCATATTTCATACTGCATTTTTGTGGAAGGGGTCTCTGAACTGTACGATTGATTTGGCACAAACATATGCATCATTCATTGTTACACCCCCTCGCCATGTTGAGCCACCAGGACACTGAGAGGGGGATATGAAATCCTGGCTCATGTTTAGAAGGATTTCGTATCTGAAATAGAGGGCACAAGGTGGAAGCCCTTCCCAGAACTGATATTGCTGTAATAGGCAAGAACTGAGAGTCCACTTCCTGTTGCAAGTTGTGACAGGAAGACGGAATCACATTCTCTGCGTGTTAAACGGAACAGTGTGATTTGGACTGCCAGTCCAGATCTCTGTATTTCACCACATCCAGCCACCACTCCAGACAGTGATGTGGTACTGTCTGGAGAGTTCATACTTTGCAGCTTCTGTTTGTTTCTCTGCATGTGACTTTAAAAAATGAGGCTCTGATTTTTGTAGATATGAACAGTTTTTTACATTAAAAGTGTTATCTTTCAATTTATGGTACCTTTAACAACAGAAGAAATTTTGGTAACCATTGAAAAGAAATGAAGCTTGCTGAATGATCGTCCAAGGTAGAGTTTGTATAGGAAAACACACAAAATTACACTCTGGCAGTAAAAGTGAGACCAGAAAGAACCAGGTAGTATTGATGCAGTGAGGGCTTGCCTCACAGAGATCTGTTGGTCTATTCAAGCAGTCACAATTCCTGCCACACAACGTGCAAACATCCCACAACAAAAAAATTCATGACACAATAAAATACATGAAAAAGAACACTCCTGGAAGAGTGGGCACAAAACATTATGGCACATTGTGGGGTAGCTGCACCTTGCATACCACAGCCTGGCACTTGTAGCATCATGCCAGTTGCAGGAGATAATCAGTTCTCCTGGTGAAGCAGAAATTTCAATCTAGCGTTGAAACATTGTGTGAATGTACACCTGTGGAGTGCTGTAGGATTTGGCTGTCAGCTTCGGAAGTTGGAGAGTGTTATACCACCAGAGATACAGTTCAACTGGGGGCTTTGCTGGACCATATAAGGGCTGGTAAACACCCTCAACCCTCATAGAAGATGGATGCAAAATATATGCAGGGGACCTGTTTTGCTGATCTCAGTATGATATTTTCAGGTACCAAGTAATTTTGAGCTTCAGTGGGGGATTGGAGCGCGAGGAGATAGATGTTGCTTTTGCAGTATTGTGGCAGATTCACAGCAACATTTAGATAAGAGAATGTACTGAAAAAGATGATCCCTGAGTATCCTAGGTATTAGCAGCAATACTCTGGGAAACTGGACACAGACAGGAACCTCAGAGTATTCCAGGTCATTAGCAGCAATAATCTGGGGTACTCTGTAACACATTCTGCAGTACTCTCCAACCACGTTTGGCATGGTTTGGTACGCGGCCCTGGTTCTGTGGTGCAAAGGAAAATGTGTCGCTTTCCTACCTTTCAGTGAGAGCTGCAGGTGCAAATTGGTTCCAGTAACGAGCAACTCCATGGACAGTCAGTAACCAGTAGCACATGTTGTTCTTAAAGTACAGCCACAAAATGTCTGGCACTAGTCAAAGTTTCCACTCTCTTTAAGCTCTGATTTCCTCATATCTTTCTGACCTCATTTTCACTTCATTTCTCTCCAATGCTATTTGATCAGAGGATTGGACATGACCTTTTAATAACATGCTGCTGTAAGAGTAGAAGTACAAATGCCAGAAGTAGTTTTTATTCAATATATATTTTTTCAGTTATGATGTACTTAAATTTTGGAAGTAATATTGAATTTACAATATAAGATATGCCCTTAAATTATTTCAAATTTATATCCATTATTGTATGGAATTATTTTCGAATGAAAACCCATGAAGTGAGCAAGGGTGTTTTTGAACAGGTTGACATGTAATGCAATATATGCAAAAGAGCGGCAATGAGCTGTCTGGATATAAGTACTGTTTATGTAAAATAAGTGTACAAAATGACCATCATCATCAACACTGTTTCCAACCCAGAGCATTGAAATTAAATAGAACTGTATTTTCACTACTGTAGCTGTCATTTCTTGTCATCAGGTACACACCCAGAATTTTTCATTGGTGGGCTCACCCTGTGGCTGGATATAATTAGGTACGATTTTAAAATTTTTGTTATGCAAATCTTGTTGTAAGCATCTCTGTAACATAATAGTGGCACTGCATTTATGTACACACAATTATGTCACAATTTGTAATCCACATGGTATTCCTAATTTCATCTAAGAAACCCTAGTTCCCCCCCCCCTCTTTCCAAATTCAAATTTACTTGTCATCATTCTATTTTGGTGACTTATTTGGGCTGCAGGATAAATCACATAAATCATTTGTTGTCACCATGCTATGAAATCTGTGTTTTTAAATTTTGATTTTCAGGTGGTAGTTGGAGGGCAGCAGGCTGGTAACTGCTTCCCATCCCTTGGGTGTGTCCATGCATGTCATATCCTCTGCTCATAAGTAATCTACATAAAGGCTGCCATTGCTGCCAACACTATAACAAACTTTAATCACACCAACTCACCGAAACCTACATTGTCACAGTAAGTATCAGTATATAGCATTGTTTCTAATGACCACTGCCACCATGATACAAAAAGAATGGCAGAAGCCCCTTACATCTCATACCAGATATGTCATTAAGTAGGAAGAGGGGAAGATGGAATGTTGTACAGTTTCATTTATGTGGCCTTCAGTGAGAGATGGTGCTGATGCAAGGCCAGACTGACTGCACAGGCAAGCCATGTGGTCACCTGGGATGGTACATGGTACAGCTTTTCTGTATTCTGTATCTGCTGTGATTTTTATTGTGACTGTTCATGGCAGTAATATGAACAGTAAAATATATAAAACTGTGTTAAGAACTATAATGTCTGCAGTGACAGTAACAGTGTCTAGAAGTCTTTTGGCATTAATTGTGAAGTTCCAACAGACAGCACAGTTAACATATGCAGAATTTCGGACTGCCAGGTGTGGCATTTCAGCTTCCACTGACAGATTATGAACTTACTGAGAAATGTGAAGTTTGAGAACGAATTAATAACTACAGAAATTTATTTTATAGTATCAGCCTGCAGGAACCAAGAAAACTCTCTTGTTGTTCTTCTTCCAATGGAGACTTCAACCAGTCATCTCTATAACATGAAGCAGGCAGGATAACCTACACCACACTGAAATATAAAACAGGTACAGGATTAGCAATAACAGAGTGATGCAAGGGATGTTGGTGAATGTGTGACTTAGTAATTGCCCATTAGACAATGACATTTTATGAAAAATGAATGTGTGCTCATTTGTTTTTATGAATAGGCTAAGGACTGCATGATGGAGGAATTAGGAATGATTTTCCAGTAGCAACAGAGATTTCTGAGCAATTTTTATTACATTTAAAAAAATACACTTTGGTGGATGATCAGAATCAGTTGGGTGGTGGAGTCCTACTTTCAGTTAAGAACAATGTACGTCATGACCGGTTTGTTCTTCCTAATGTTGTTAACTTAGAAACTATTGCTGTTTGTTTATATTTGCAGAATAATATCTGTCTCTTGTTTGTTTCTTGTTATAACCCAACCAACTTCCCTATCCTGCAACCTGACCTCCATTCTGTTTTTTCCTCATTTGACTCTGTTGTTCTAGTCAGTGATTTGAATTGTAAACATACAGCTTGGAATTGTATCTTTGTTGACAGAAATGGTCCATTGCTTTTATCTTACTGTCTATCCCAAAACATTGCAGTTAATTACCCTGATCACCCCACACACTTTCATACCAACTTCCAACCTAGTGTCCTTGATGTTGCTCTCTCAAAGCACTGTTTACTGTCCAAACCATTGTCTGTCCCTGCACTCTCCTCTGACCTTATCCCTACGGTATTTACATTCCTCCATTTCCGAATCTGGTCCAATTCTCGATTATATGCATGCTAACTGACCACTTTTCCAATCCATCCTAGACCAATTGACCGTTATTAATCCTTGCATCAGAGAACGCACAGACCTAGAGCACATGAACCAAGACTTCTCCTCTGCAATGCATCAAGCTGCATTTATAGCCATTCCCTGACTCACTGACTGGTACCTTCTCCTTACTCCCCCCTAGTCTGGTCAACCTCATGAAACCCAAAAACTATTACCAACGGCATTATCCAAGATCAGAATTCCATCTGTTTCATCTCCTTCACCAATTTCTCTTCCGTGTTCTCACTTCTCAGCTGACTCAAGTAGGAAATTCTAAATGGGCCTCTTTTCTGGGCACACTACACCCCCAAGCAAAATCAGTTTTGGAAGATCGACAGGTACTTCATGACCCCTACATAATCTGTTCCTCCCTTACCTGACCACGTTGTGCTGGTCTTCATTTCTGCTGATAAAGCCGAACACCTAGCAGAACACTTCAAAAGGACCCATCATCTCAACTTAAATGTCAGCACAGCCAATCATGCATGTATGGTAAATCGCACCATCAACAACTTTTTTCATCCCCCCCACCCACACCTCACTGGTGGATTTTTCATTTACATAAAATCCTTCCGACTGCACTATGGCCCTGGGGTCGACTCAGCCTCTAACAAAAATGAGTACCAGGAGTATTTCCTGGGGGTAAAGGCGGTCGGTGCGTAAGGCTGACAACCTACCACCTTCCTGTGCCGCTGTCACGAAACCTGGGAACCTTAACTTCCTGGAACCCTCTGGGCCTGTAATGGGACTGCTTTACCTTTTTACCCACACCTCACTGAGGCTCAGCTCACAAACCCATATGAACTCCAACATCTAATTCACTCTCTCAATACCAAATCTGCTCCAGTAACAGGCAGTATCTCAACTACTATGCTTCAAAATTTCTCCCACACAGCTCTCATCCACCTCACCCAACTTTTTAATCATATTCTGAGATTTGGATATTTCCCCTCTGCCCAGAAATCCACAAAGGTTATCCCCATTCTAAAACCAGGCAAACCACTTTCTGACCCAAGTTCCCACAGGCCCATTAATCTTTTAAGTACTGTAAGCAAACTTCTAGAATGAGTTGTGGCCCACAGACTGAACTCTTTTATTCACCAGAATCACATTCTAAGTCCAAAACAATTTGGCTTCTGCAAACAACATTTAAGTCTCTCAACTTTCCAGAATGACCGACTTCATCACCCATGACTTTAATCTTAGAAAACACACAGGCATGGTGTTACTTGATATTAAGAAAGCCTATGGTGCAATATGGCTAAATGGCCTACTCTTCAAACTTATTTCACTTTACTTGCCGGATTATCTTCTTTTCTTCTTAAGTCCTTCTTGGAAGGTTGTACCCATACTGTTCACCTGAATGACACTACCTCCACCTCAAAATCACCTTTGGTCTTCCTCAGGGTGCTGTATTATCAACGTCCAACTACCTCGGACTCTAAGTTAGCCAGTCAAAATGTCTCCAAGTCATCAGTAGTCATCCCAGGTGAACCCCCACTGCCCACTTGCATTATGCTCTAAATATTGAGCCCATCACCATTATCATCCACTGGCTTACAGCCAAATATTTTGCTCACTGCCCCTCACACCCCAACCCCCTGGTCCAACAAATCAGGAATTATACCCTAGCCAATTTGACAAACGTACAGGAAATATCAACATAAACGACCAAAGCATATTCAGTTATAATTAGCTTACTGAGAATCACAGTGTTTTTTTAGAATTTTTCACTGCCGTTATTTACGCGTATTTATAATCACTCCTGTTTCACTTGTGTCACTGTGGAAGTATTTATTCAAATTGTTTAAGGGAACAATTTTGTAACTTGTCCTTGAACATGCTGTGCCTACTGTCTTTGTAATAAATGTTAAATATACACTTAGGTGGAGACTGTCCTTCCATGACCTAGTATCTGTGACTAAACTGTCTGATGGATTTTTATCACATTTAGGGTAGGAGTCCTTTGCAAAAAGTTGTTGAGCAAATATGAGTTTCTTGAAAATCAGCTCGGTGACAACCATACTTTATGTAAGAACATAAATGAATTTCTACCCGTATTTTCCACATTTCTTGATTTGGGTGAAGTTTGGACTATAATATATCCACATAGTGCCATTTAGCAATTCGGGCTTCATGAAAATGGGTGCAGTGAAAGCCATGCTTCACTTATGGGCATACATGAAATATTGCTCTGTTTTCTACTTTTCATTAGATTTGGCTAAGAGTGAGAACAGGAAATATCCAGGACAACTGTTTGGGTGATTCTGAGTTTCGTGAAAATTGGCGCAGTGAAAGCCATGCCTTTCTAAGGGCGTGAATCAATTTCTGCCTGTAATTTCCACATTTATTGTTCAGCTTTGGTTGAATTTGGTATAAGGGATCTGCATGTAATGCAGTTGAACATTGTTTAGTTCTGTGAAAATTGGCACTTCATGACAATACTTTTCCTTTGGGAGTAAAAGACAGTACCTTTAGGATACTCGTATACCGGGAACCATATGGAATTTTGAAAGTAAAGGATGCTTTAGTAAGATTTGCACACTGTATCACAGAATATGTATAGCTATATACCTATGGACCCCTAAAAATATTGGACTAAAACACTTGTCACTTATTGCCTGCGCAAAACACAGTCACATGTTACAATTCTTTCATGCATGTATTTTCATTTGTATGCTTTGATATTGTCAAGATGTCACACTTTCAACTTGATGCTATGGACATCCACAAACGCGGTCCAACATGACAGTAAAAACTATTATAGCAGCGTTGAATATTTCGGTAATTTAATATATGTTCTATGTCACTACTTTCAACATTTTTGTATAAATGCGTTCTAGCTGAAAGGAACGCATGTTTTAACATATTTAAGTAATACAACTAAGTTACAAGTAATGTCACTTGAAGGAGGCGCCAAAGATTAAAACGTGGTACTTCAACGTGCACAGTTTTAAAAATAATCCTCAGCAGTATACTATTTTATATCAACTCAGTTTCAAGCCGTCACTTTCAAAATACGTGGTTTCAAAAAGATTGTGATGATGAAATAAACAGCTTAAAATACGTCGAAAATACTGGTGGGTTCACTGACAACTTTTCGCACCGTAAACGTTCGAACTGCTCTGCTGGCTGGAGACCGCGGTTTGCTTCGCATAGCATCGTGGTCGGTTGCTCACCTTACATCCCTGTATCGATACATTTGTTGTATGGACCAGTGATGGCATGGATATTATTATCTTAGGACTGTTCACTTCGAAAACCTTCATGGTCGGCTGCTCGACTTCCCTCCGTATACATGCTTGTAATAGAACAGTGATTGCATGGATATTTCTGTCAGGGCAATGGCTGAAGGAAATAATGGAATATGCCCTCTGTGCAAGCGTGTGATTAGTAGATGCTTGAGGCATGTAGCGTCGTTGCTCCAGATAAATTGGGTACATACGGAATCGAATGAAATTAGGGAAGTAATATTTGGAAGGGGGCGGTTGTGGGCACTTTGAAGGCACTGTTGCGTTATTCGGCTGTAAAGACAAGGAAAGTGTGAACCATCGTTCATCAGACCGTGATTTGACCTGAATAGGCCAACTTCACGAATGAACTGCATGTCTGGGAGCGTTGCAATTACACTAACCCGCACAGAAAGTGCGTGTGTTGACAGAATATGGGATGAGGGTTTGTATTTCCTAATACGTGTCGCGTTTGTAGTCTGCAGTTAGGAAATAGGGTAGGAAGGTAATATTTAGTTCGTGCTTGTAATGCATGTCTGTTGTTAGAAAGACAAATAAAATATGTCTGGAGAAAAAAAGTGCGGAAACATATTGAAGATCCTTCATATTTAGCATCACGAATCAACATTTCCCGTAAAGACTGCACTTTAACAGACTATTCAAAATAGGAATATGAAAGTTGTTTTGTACGCTATTTTCCAATGCTACATCATCTACGAAGGCTGTGTCAGATAAGGAGGCCTGTTTGCTTTGAATTTGGATATGTGAGGGAGGGGGCCCATCAGATTTAGGCGAAAAGACCAAGTAGAAGTTTTGAGGGGTGCTGGTAATCAAATTTAAGAGAATGACGTGTGGAGCATGTAGCACGCACGGGAAAGAACGGATTATACATTCAAATTTTTGGTCGAAAAACACGAAGTGGCTATTTGCATGACCTAGGCATAAATGGAATGACTGTTTTAATGTATCTTTAAATAAATGGGGTAGGAGGTTGCAGAGATGATTCTTTTTTCTGAGTTTTTTTTTGTGATATGCGCGCCACAAGTGGATAACATTTTGAACCTACTTCCATTATTCGAAAGGAGAAGTGGGGTTACCGCAACGCAGGTTTACTAGTATAAGACATACATAATCAACGTCCGAAAGTTGCGTGTGCTATTTCGTAGGTTATGTGCTGTAATCTTTACCACGTGTAAATATTTGCATGTGTTTTCAATTTGTCTCATATGTGGATAAAGAGTGTAACAAAGTTTACATTTGTGAATAATGGTGCGTCACAACAACCAGCTTCCAGATAACTTGCCACAACTTCAGAATTTGATTAAGCGAGATCCAGCGTCGTACAAGGACGAAGTGAGATTCTGGTGTATTTAAATAGCTTTAGTATGAAATCTGAGCTGTGTTTCGAATTTACTGATGTGCCCACGATTTTAAAAACCGTGAAGCATCCAAGTAAATTTGATACGTAAGGGAATTTACTATTAAACATTGTATTAGAGAGTTACAGTTGTAGTTTCACGTATGGTCTATTATTCCAACCAGAAAGTGGAATTCCAAACAACTTTACAAACGGTATTCGTTTAGAGCCGTGTTTGTCGTCACCGTTGTTTTTCTAATCTCTAAGCCTCCGAATCTGGCACTGAATTTAAGTCCATGGAGGGGAGTACTTGTTGAGAAGCTGGTAGTGTATCTTGTAATCTTGACATTCCCTACCCCTTGTGTCACACATGGAGATCACAGTTTTTTGATATGTGACACTTTAAGATGCGAAATAGGTACTAGCGTTTCCAAGAAATACGTGTTCATCTTCAAGATCGCCCAACTCGTACAGTATCTTAATATTCATGGCCATGAGAACAGCACAATATGATGTGCATGGTTGCTTTCATTGGACAGTACCGTGAGCTATATGCGGGATTCTTTCACTGAATTTTGTATTTGTTTATGATTACATGTCCAAACAAGTGAAAGATCACAGTAATGTAAGGGTGTACATAACATTCTCAGAGTGGATTCACACTGCTGTCAAGTCCAATTAGAGCATCTGTACATTTAGATTACTTGGAAATAATGTTATGGACAGATTTGTCTTCTTTTATTCCCCTGTTTCCAAGTGAACATTGTTAGGGAGTGCCAGTATTCTAGGAACAGCCCAAAAATGGACTTAACAATAACTAACAGTTTTAATATAGAACCACATTACTAGAATACAAAGTACATTTATAATTTATAGTCATTTAATATTTCTCAAATATTATTTTTTTACCATCTGTTTAGTGTAGCATGATTTCACTGGGGAACACAAGAGTTAAGATATGTCTGTGGCAGTTGGCCACGCAGAATTTTAAACATCTTTCTTCATGTCTGTTGATGGTTAATTTTTTTACTTGTAATTTTTGTCTGTATTCACACAAGTATTACTAAAATATAATACTAGTATACTTAGTTTGCCTCCGACAAATAGTGGGCCATCAGGCAGAGTAATTTCAAAATGCTGTGTTGCAAACAAAAAAGGCTTGAGAATCACTGGTGTGTGGGAAATAGAGGGTTGGTTGGGGTTTGCATGACTGTGGTTACACTCATCAAAACTCATCTTCATTTGCAGATTCCATCACTAGTCACAAAAAGAACACAATAACATGAAAGAAAATGCAAGGATAATGCACTGAACATTATAACATGTAAAAAGAAGTGAAATGTTAACATGATAATGGTCAGTCTTCATGATCAATTACCAGTAGTTAATACGGGGCAGTGAGTGAGCATGTAGAGTATTGTGACGAATAAATGGGAGAAAGTTGTGGTCACATGTAACAATACACAGTATCCTGTAGAAGCAATATACATGTAGCTGCTTGTGGAATAGATCTTCGTGCAATATTATATACACAGATTTTTTATGCTGAGGTTGAAGAGTGTATTTACAGATTGATAATTTTGTAAATACTGTTAAGAAAATGTGTTGGAGGGGATTACTTATTTACTTACTTTATTACTTACTCACTCACTCACTCACTCACCCACCCACTCATTCACTCACTCACTCACCCACCCACCAATCCACCCACCCACTCATTCATTCACTCACTCATTCCATGCAGCAGAATCATTCTTGAGGAGCTAACTGGTTCTCACAGTCACGAAATTCCCCGCATTTTATGGAACCTGAAGGTTCATTACTGCGTTTACAAGTGCCTGCCACGTGTACCTATCCTGAGTCAGATCAATCCATTTGATGTCCCCCACCATCCCACTTCCTGAAGATCCATCTTAATATTATCCTCTGTATGCAAGGATCTTCCAAGGGGTCTTTTTCCCCCAGGTTTCCCCATCAAAACCCTGCATGCATGCATGCATGCATGTCTCCTCACCTCCATATGTGCTACTTGCCCCTTCCATCTCATTCTTCTTGATTTGATCACTCAAATAATATTTGGTGAGGAGAACAGATTAAGAAGCTCCTCATTATATAGCCTTCTCCACTTCCCTGTTACCTCATCCCTCTTAGGCCCAAATATTCTCTACAGCACCCTGTTCTCAAACACTCTCAGCCTACGTTCCTCCCTCAATGTTAACTACCGAGTTTCATGCCCATACAAAACAACAGGCTAAATTATAGTTCTGTATATCTTCATTTTTATATTTTTGGGTAACAGATTGGAAGACAAATGATTCTGCACCGAATGAGAGCAAGCATTCCCTGGCTTCATTCTGCTTTTAATTTCTTCCTGAATGGAGTTTTAATTCATTAAGGTTTATTCCCAAATATTTGAATTGCTTGAGATGGATTACTGCATATAAAATTGTGTAAACATGAGGGGATGTGGGGGAGGGAGGGAGGGAGGGAGAGAGAGAGACAGAGAGAGATATGGTGTGATTGTTGTTGACTGGTTTTTTTGCTGCCACTGCATTCCAGCCCTTGTTCCAGCCACTGCCATCTTACTTGAATCCTAGAACACTGATAATGGGCATATTGTTCATGAACTGGCAATGTGTCATAACCCATGCAGTTCATTACACTGAGGTGCTTGCATTACTAGACACGAGTTACAAATACATGTGTCAAAATATTGTGTCCACAAAAATGTTTGCCTTCTATTATATTTTCATACAAATGGAACATGGTTAAGTGTTGGTCTGTTGAGTATCAATGAAGATGTTTTCTATCTCCTGTACAGCTGTGTACCGGTGAGTTATGACAGATTGCTGTTTCATGATTGATACACATATTGGCTTCCAACTGTACTCTGTGTATTTGTACCTGGTCAGTTCCAAAACTGTTAGTTATCAGTGTAAGAGTTGGTGATGCAGTCACCATCTGAAGTAATTTTTTTAGTTACTGTTGTAACTGCAGTGTCACAGATTCTGTATTCTTTAACAATCAGTATATATGGAATGTTGATAGTGAATTTATATTTGTTCTTTTTTGACAGTTTTTACAGCAGTACCGTCATTACCAGTCTATACTAAATGTATTTCGTCTCCATCCTAATGAGTTCAACAAGAGCCTTGATGATTTGGTTATGTTCATAGCTCAGGTAAGGAAAGTGCCTTTATGTTCATTTCTTGAATATTTAGTGCATGGCAGGGTTCAGTCACCAAATAGTTCTGGAGATAAAATGGATTCTGTCTGTACCATCAAGTTAGGTGTGTAATTGTGACATTCATAATGGGGGAGCAGTCCCATATTGTGTTCAGTCTGCTGTTAAAATATAATTTTACATGTTTTTTTCAATGGGTGTCAGACATGGAAGGACTTAGAGTAAGGTTGCTTGAGAAGACATTATTTGGGAGAATATTCAGACCTACGATAAAGGAAGTAACAGGATGGTGGAGAAAATTGTGTAAACAATAGTTTGTCACAGTTCATAACTTCTGACAAAATGTATTATTATTATTATTATTATTATTATTATTTGAGCGAACAAACGAGGAAAACAAAATGGGAAGGATGTGTATCATGCATTGGGAGAAGAAACACAAAATTTTATTTGAAAAACCTAAAAGGATTTTGGAAGAACTGAGATGGAGTACACTTAAGAATGAGCTGCAGGAAATAATGTTTGAAAAAGTAGAATGGGTTCATGTGGTGCAGGACAAAGTTTAGTGGCAGGCTGTTACGAAGGTTTGAAGAGAAGCTGGGACTGCTCACTCAATAACACAGCATCATACTTCACAAGACTTGAATATGGAGTAACACCACTGGGAGATCATATCATCTGTAACGGAGGTTGTTGAGATGCATCAGAAGTGCAGTACAACGCTTATACAGCACAATTCCATTAATCTGACATGCACAGGACCAGACAAGTGCCAGATTGTTGGATATTCAAGATTATCACACAGTAGACTTACCTATCATGACCTAATTTCTTACAAGTAATTTTTAGTCATGGTTTCTTTGCTTGGGCCACACAACTAATCAGTTGAGTATTCCATTTGGATATCTCCTTCATCTGCTGGTTCAGGGTCATCAGGGTCCTCTTCCCTGTTTCTGGAATCTTCATAGGTGTATACAACTGAAGAAGTTAATGGAGTAGGAGACAAGGTGCCAGGTGCCAGAAGTTTCCACAACAGTTGATGTACAGATGGTCTTTGATGCTTACTTGAATATGTCCCTGAGATGTGTTTAATTAATTAAGCTTACAAGCAGAACTTCAGTTTTGGGACTGCTCTCAAGTGCTGGTTTATCAGGGGTCTTGAATTACAAGATGTCACATACACAGAATTCTGATGTATATAAGATGTATTCTTAGAATAAATTTTGTTTTTTGAATATATCAAAATTCTTTTCAATGTGTTAGGGTATTGTTATCTCTAAATTTCTCTGGGAAGCCAATATGTTGATCATTTCCCCAGCAACATAATTAGGTAATAAAAATTGTTTTGCACTCAACTTCTTTAGCCTCATCATTGGCATGGTGTGAAGGAAACTATAAGTCTCATGACAGCAGTGTATTAAAACCATGGCGAGATTTGAAGTACATTTCTCTCCCCAACCCATGGTGATGAGCCATTGGTTCCATAATGCCATTTGGTTAGAGACAAGTGCAGGAATAAGTCCAAATTAAAGTAGTTCAACCACTTCTCCTCCACACCTACATTTGCATCTTCCAAATGTATGTAAATCATTTCATGCTGTCATGATTCAGGCCAGGTACAACGAAGTAGTGATGCCCTTCATTTGAACACGTACCTATTCACGCCTTAAACTAACGGCATTTTACTCATGTATTAACACACACACAAAAAAAAAAAACTAGCTGAATTGATGGAAATATAAAGAAAAGTCCAGCTGAAGTCCATTGAGCAGAGTCCTTCCTGAGAACCAAATTCATGATTCAAAAGGTGTCACAATTCTTGTTGTAGGTTTCACATTGTTATCCAGATGTTCTGTCAAACTACCCACAGGAACTTGTTGATATCTTACAAACCCACTATTCCATTCTGGACAGTGCAATGCGCATGGTAAGTTATATATATTTTGCTCAGATAATTCAGAATATTCTATTATTGAAAGTGGAGCATTAATACCTTGGAACTGGAATTAAATGCCCATGGTACTCTGAAAGTGCCAAGAAATTAAATGCCTGCCATTTCTTTGCATTTTACTGGGCAATGACTTCAGGTGACTTCAGCACTTTAAACTTATTCTGAGTGTTAATTGTGGTTGATGTTTGGCACAAAAGGGTTAAACATACCTACACAATGACATGCCTATATTTACCACATCCCTAAAATTAGTTTCTGTATAATCATTGCTATTTTCTTCTTTGTTCTTCTCTCTTCTGTCACCTGTGTGCTTTTTATTTTATTTTCCTTTTTTTCTTTGTCTGTAATATCTTTGATTCAGCTGGAAAATGTGTACTATATCATCATGAAAATGGAACATGCAGCATTTGATACACTTTCAGCATAGAGTTGCTGGGCTTGCATAGATTTCTCAGCTAAAGGAAGCACAGGTTTGATGGTTTATAGGTTGATTTTGAAGTTTTTATTTGGTTAAAATTATCAAATGAGGGTGGAACTTCCATTACAGGCCGCAGAAAGGGTAATGTTGTATTTGGTACCAGCATCTGGGCAAGGTACATGAAGAATTACACAGAAAGGCAAAAAAATGTATAACATTCTGAAATTTGCCACTGTGGTTTGTTGGAATTGTAAGAACGTATCAGCCTAGTGAGTGTAGTAAGTGAGGAAATATGAACTATTAGGAGTTCCGCTACGCTAGCTTCAAACATGCTCATGTTTAAAAATCTTCTTTCCTGTGGCATCTGTAAAGTTGCCACATGAGAACTTGGTAACATAAATGGAAGGTTTTCAGAGGTCCAAGTTGACTGGGAGAACTTATAATGCTTATTTACTTACTTATTGACTTAATTACTTGCTTACTTATTTACTGACTCCATTTAGCATAGTCCTTCTTGAGAAGATAACCAGTTCTCAGGTAGTCAAGAAATTCCTGCATTTCATGGAACTTGAAGGTTCATTATGGCATTTATAAGTGCCTCCCCCACCAGTACCTATCCTGAGCCAGTTCAATCCAGTCCATGGGCCCCCCCCCCCACTACACATTCCTTAGGACCCTTTTTCAAGTTCCCCTCCCCCTTTTACTTGGACCTTCTACTTGGTCCTTTTCCCTC
>Ga0123355_10006547_pt1 | contig 17280 bp, 14 predicted proteins | sample TergutEmb28metaG_3_FD_89872 | JGI IMG/M metagenome (GOLD analysis project Ga0123355, IMG submission 89872) | Embiratermes neotenicus P1 segment gut microbial communities from Petit-Saut dam, French Guiana - Emb289 P1 | ecosystem: Host-associated > Arthropoda: Insects > Digestive system > Gut ...
GCATGTACGCCAGAGGCGCGATTTCGATGCTGCCCCGCTCAAGAAACTTGTGATAGTTGTCCGCTCCCATCATCTCAAAAAGGGCGTCATACAAAGGGCGAAGGTAGGGATCAACCTTGTGCTGTAAATCTCCGGGCAGAAAGCCCAGTTTTTCCCCGGCTTCCACGGCCGGGCGGGTTAATACTATCCGGCTGATTTCCTGTGCGCGAAAAGCCCGCACCGCCATAGCTACCGCCAGATATGTTTTTCCGGTTCCCGCCGGGCCGATCCCGACTGTTATGGTGCTTTGGCGCATGGCGTCAACATAGCGTTTTTGTCCAAGAGTTTTTGCCTTGAGGGGTTTTCCTTTGGCGGTTATGCAAACAACGTCTTTTTGCAGCGTTTCAATTTGGCTTTCGTTGCCTTCTTCCACCAAAGTGAGCATATAACTGATGGTTTGATCGGTGAGCTGCTCTCCCTTTTCCAACAGCTTCAGGAGCCCATTTATAGCCCGGATCGCTTCTTTTACGCGACTTTCTTCGCCGCTTACCCTGATTTCGCCATCCCGGGTCACAACGCTTACTCCAAGCGCCTCCCGCAGTATGTCGATATTGCCGTCAAAGCTGCCGAACAGCTCGGCGGCGTGTTCCATTCTGTCAACCGATATCATTTGCTCTATCACCATAAATTGGCCAGGTTCCCCCAATACTCCAATTTGCTGCCAACACATGCCCAATATTTTACATCATGTTTTTCTATTATATCACAATCTCGCAAATATTTTTTTAACTTTCTATTAATATTTCATAGAAAAAAGCCCGAGATAAATCTCAGGCTTTTTTGCCAGTTGACAATTTATCCGAAGTCGAGGAAGTTCCAAGTCAGTATCGCCGTGACTACGATAAATAAGATGGCCAGCGGGGCGGTGAAAAACAAGCCGTACTTTTGCGCTTCCCCAAGCCCGGTCGAAGCCTGATGCAGAGGTTTAAATCCGCCGTTAAGCGCCATCATCAAAACAACGCCGATAGCTCCAAGCGCCAAATAAACCGTCAGAACCGAAAAATTGAGAACTTGAGCGTATTCAGCCGGCATACGCTGCGTAAATATCAGCAGAAACCCGGTAACTAAGTTGTTTATAAAGTGCATTATAATAGCCGGGATAAGGCTGCCCGAGCGCAAAGTAAAGTATCCCAGCACCAGACCGGCAAGAAAGGCGTTAGGCCCCTGTAAAAAGTTGCGGTGCATCATAGCGAAAAGGATCGAGCTTACAACAAGGGCAAATGGATCCCCAAAACGACGCAGGGATTGCATTATCGCCCCCCGGCAAAGAAGCTCCTCAAAAACAGCGGGGATAACGCTCAGCGAAATCAGGTAAATAATTATTTCCGTCCTGCCGAGCGGCGGGGAAAAATCAGGCATGGATGGCGTAATACCCGCCGCAGTTGACATAAAAACAGTGATAAAGGCGGCTATATAGACCCCGAAAACCGACATGCCAAATAAACAGAATACCCCGGGCACTGTCAGCCGCGCGGTAGGGCGGCGCATCGGGAAAGCCACGCTAAGTGGCATGTTCAGCAAATTCACAATGAGCAGCGTGGGCAACAAAAACGCCAAAATGTGAACGCTCATATTGATAAGGCCGCCCCACACAGGAGAAAGCCCCGCCAGCGCCCTGCCAAAACCCGGGACAATCAAAGCTAAAATCTGAATAAGCAAAACAAACATATAACCGATACCAAACATCAGTGTAAGCGAAACGCAAACAGCGTTGGAGTTTTGACGCAATATCAGCTTATAAGGATTGACGTCCGGCCGGGGAGGAAGCGGGCCAAACCCGGGAGACACTTCAAAGCGCCGGGGTTCCCCATAAGGCCCGGAGCTGGATCGGCCTCCTTCGTCCACCCATGGATCGCGGTATTCCGTCATGTAAGCACCACCTGATTAGATGTTAGAAATTAGTAGGATGTCGGGCCAACAGCATTATATTATATAATATCACATTTTCCCAAAAAAATGAACCTGCTTTTAAGTTAAGAATAAATACATGCAAAATTCCAACCACCCCGTCAAGCTGCACTTGCCACCCCTCCAATGAGGGGAATAGTTGCCATTCTGAGCGAAGCGAAGAATCTTTAATACCCTTCGCGGAGTTTACCCTTGAGCGAAGCGAAGGGCTCAGGGTTACAAAGATTAGCGGCGGGCAAAAATATTCCCCTCCTTGGATGGGTGGCAAGCGCAGCTTGACGGGGTGGTTCAAAATCTGCCGGAGGCACCTTCAATAGTTCCCCTAAACGTTATTCTCAACCGCCAACTTATACAGCTCTCCCTTTTTGTGGCCGCTTTCCTTTGCGGCCAGCTTTGCCGCTTCGGATAAGGAGTATCCTTGTCCGCAAAGGCTGTGTACCATAGCAACCGCTTCTTCCTGAGAAATCTTCTCGCAGGGCGTAGGCTGCGAAGCGCCTTCGATCACCAGCACATATTCTCCGCGGGGGGGAGTATCCTCACAGTGCGTCACCGCTTGTGAAAGGGTAGTGCGGATCACTTCTTCGTGAATTTTAGTGATTTCCCGGCAAAGAGCGATCTTTCTGTCCCCCAAAACACGCAGCATATCCCGCAATGTGTAAATAAGTTTATGGGGCGCTTCATAAAAGATCATGGCGCGTTCTTCCGTTTGCAGGGAGGTCAGATGCTTTTCCCGGCTGCCTTTTTTCGCGCTGAGAAAGCCCTCAAAAGCAAAGCGTCCAGTTTCCATCCCCGAAAGCGCCAAGGCGCTCATTGCAGCCGTGGGGCCGGGTATCACGATCACCTCGACGCCGTTTTCCCCGCAAAGGCGAACCAGCTCCTGCCCGGGGTCGGAAATACAGGGCATTCCGGCGTCGCTGCAAAGAGCGCAGCATTCCCCGCCGAGCAGGCGCTCAAGAATTTTGGGGCCGGATGAATACCTGTTGTGTTCATGATAACTCACCAGCGGCTTTTTAATTCCCAGATGGTTGAGCAGTCGCAGGGTGACGCGGGTATCCTCAGCGGCGATAAAGTCCGCTTCGCTCAGCGTCTTTGCCACCCGCGGGGAAATATCGCCCAGGTTGCCGATAGGGGTTCCGACCAGATATAACTTGCCGCTCATATTTGTTTCTTCCCGTTTCCGTATTTGGTCGGCGCCGCGTTTTCATGCAGCAGAAGGGGGGCCTCCACCTTCAAAAAAGGCTTGGAGCCAAGCTTTCCCTCAGCCAGCACCAGCCAAGGCGGGCTTTCGGCGTTTTTCTGGACAAATCGAAGGCGTTTGGGCTCGATCCGATGAGCGCGCATACTCTCCAGCAGATCGGCAAGCCGCTCGGGCAGATAGCTTATACACAGCCGACCGCCAAAGCGCAGGAGCCGGGCCGCCGCCGCGCATACGTCATCCAAGGTGCAGGCGGTTTCATGGCGGGCGATCTGGGCGCTGCTTTTCGTGCTCATAATACCGGAACCAACCGCTTTGTATGGCGGATTGCAGGTGACAACGTCAAGACTTCCCAACGGCATAGCTTTGGGCAGATCGCGGATATCGCCCTCCACGATGGTAAAGCGATCCCCCGCCGCCGACCGCTCCGCCGAAAGGCGGGCCAAAGCAGCGGCGCCCGGTTGCAGTTCCAGTCCAAAAACATGCTTGGGCGGGCTTTCGCCGGCCAGCCACAACAAAGGGATAATCCCGCAGCCGCAGCCCAAATCGCAGGCTATATCCCACCGCCGGGGAACCGCAAAGGAGGAAAGCAAAATAGCGTCGGTTTGGGTTGCGTGGTCGTTGTCGGTGCAAACGATCACACCGTTGCCCAAATGTTCTTGGCGTATATCCGACATGCGCTTTGCCTCCTTCTTTTTATCAACAAACTTCATGCAAACTATAAAACCACCCCGTCAAGCTACGCTTGCCACCCCTCCAAGTGAGGGGAATTTTGCCCTATTCCCCTCCCTTGGAGGGGTGCCCGAAGGGCGGGGGTGGTTGTAGTTTTGCAAGCAGAGGCAACCACAGTTTACCCCTGCAATTGTACCGCACACGCCGCGCAAAAGCAAGCCGCGCCAATCGCCAACTTGTCAGCGCCGCTTTACGACAATAATTGAGGCCATGCTTCTTCTATAATGGAGGTAAGAAACAAGAGGATAGATAATGGAAACTACCGTGTACGTGGATGTTCTGCTGGTTCTCAATTATGTAGTCAACGCGGCGCTGCTGAGCGGCAGCGCCAGGCTTTTGGGAATCAAAATACCAAGACGTAAAATAGTCGGGGCGGCTCTGTTGGGAGCGTTGGGTTCGCTGACTATTTTTTTACCGTTTTTGGGCTTTTTTATAATGCTTGCGTACCGGATATTGCTTTCGGGCATGATTGTTCTGGCAGCCCTGTCCTGGGCGGGATGGGCGCATTTTCTCAAGGGATGGTTTGTGTTTTTTGCGGTCAGTTTCTTTTTCGCAGGGGCCATGCTGGGCATATGGCTGCTGTTTGCCCCCGGAGGCATGATTTATTACAACGGCGTGGTTTACTTCAATATAAACCCTATAACTTTGCTGATTTCAACGGCGGCGGCATATGCGCTGCTCGGGCTTATCGGGCGGCTGTCCCGGGCGGGCAGGCTGCCGGGAATAAAATGCAGGGTGACAATCAAGCTAAATGGAAAAAGCTGCTCGCTCCATGCCCTGATCGACACGGGAAACAGCCTGTACGAACCTTTCAGCGGGATCCCAGTAATTGTGTGTTCATTGCAGGCGGTAAGTTTTCTTCTGGCCCCGGCGCTGGCTTCGGCTATCCGGGCGGGGGATTGGGAACAAACCGCCAAACAGGCGGGAACTCGAATACGTGTGATCCCTTACGCCGCAATGGGAAGCAAGGGAACGCTGCCAGCTCTGAGAGTGGATGAGCTTATAATCCAAAGGGAGGGCGAGCTGTACAAGACCGAATTGTGTTATATGGCGATCTCGGCCGAAAAAATCGGAGAGGGAGAGGGGCAGGCCATACTCAACCCGGATTTGATCGGCCGCAAACTCAAGATGGAATGTGGTGTGAACTGATGATATTTATGATAAAGTTTTGGCTCCAGTGGGCCCGCGGCAGATGGCTGAATTTGTTTTACCGCTTTGCCCGGACAAAAATATATTACATAAACGGGCCGGACACCCTGCCGCCCCCGCTTACACGGGAAGAAGAAGACAGCGTTTTCGCCGGACTGAGCGTCGGCAGTAAAGAAGCAAAACAAGAGCTTATCGTCCACAATCTGCGGCTGGTGGTGTATATTGCCCGCAAGTTTGAAAATTCAGGCATCGGGGTTGAGGATCTTATATCCATCGGCACGATCGGACTTATAAAAGCGGTGAATACCTTTTGCCCCAACCGGGGAATCAAGCTGGCCACTTACGCCTCCCGCTGCATCGAAAATGAGATCCTCATGCATATGCGCAAATGCCAAAACCATAAAATGGAAGTTTCGATCGACGAGCCGCTAAATATTGACTGGGATGGCAACGAGCTGCTGCTCTCCGACATTTTAGGCACCGATGCGGACGCCATCAACCGCCCGATCGAACAGGATATCGAAAAAACCATACTGCTCGAAACGGTAAACAAACTGGCGCAGCGGGAGCGGCAGATCATGCAGCTGCGCTTCGGCCTGCTGGACGGCGAAGAACGCACGCAAAAAGAAGTGGCCGAAATTATCGGAATATCTCAGTCCTATATCTCCCGCCTTGAAAAAAGAATCGTCAAACGCCTGAAAAAAGAGCTTGAGCGGATATCGTAAGCAATAGCGGCGTGTTGGGGGGCTTGCCCCCAACACGCCGCTAAATTTTCCCAAAAAAAGCGCTGCATTAGCTTCCCCGTCCGGGCCAATACTTGTATAGAAAACGTTGGCCGAGCGGGGGTAGTTTGCATGATCAACAAGGTTGAGATTTGCGGCGTTAACACGTCCAAGCTGAAAGTACTCAAAGAAAGCGAAAAGCTGGAACTGCTCCATAGAATCAAAGAAGGGGACAAAGAGGCCCGCAATTCGCTGGTAAGCGGCAATTTGCGTCTTGTGCTTAGCGTGGTACAAAAGTTTACCAACCGGGGCGAAAACCTCGACGACCTGTTCCAAGTAGGCTGCATTGGTCTGATAAAATCAATAGATAACTTCGACACCGGACTCAATGTGCGATTTAGCACATACGCCGTTCCTATGATTATCGGGGAAATTCGCCGCTATCTGCGCGACAACAACGCGATCAGGGTAAGCCGCTCTCTTAGAGATACCGCCTATAAAGCCATGCAGGTTAAGGAACGCCTCACCGCCAACAGCAACAGGGAGCCCACCGTTGAGGAAATCGCCAAAGAAATGGAAGTAAGGAAAGAGGATGTAGTTCTGGCGCTGGAGGCCATAGTAGAGCCGGTCAGTTTATACGAACCCGCTTACTCTGACGGCGGGGATACTATTTTTGTTATGGATCAGGTTGGCGACAAGCAAAGCGATAAGGATTGGCTGGATGAAATCTTTCTCAAGGAAGCCATTGAGAATTTGGAAGAACGGGAAAAGAAGATACTCTCCCTGCGTTTTTTTGTGGGCAAAACGCAAATGGAAGTAGCTCAAGAAATCGGTATCAGCCAAGCTCAGGTATCTCGTTTGGAAAAATCCGCCCTCACGCGCATCAAAAAACAATTGTAACCGTGGAAGGCGCGCCCGCCCCAAAAACACCTTTGTGTTTTTGGGGCGGGCTCTATTATTTGTCTTGCCTGAACCCCTGCGGCTTGACCGATTGTTTTTTGCGGTTGCGGCCCTCGCCGTCCGCCTGATCGTTTGCCGGGGTTGGGCCGCCCTTTGCCTTGGCTTTTCGTGTTTCCTTAGGGTCGATCTGGCTGTCCTTTGCCATGTGTCGCACCTCCTTTTCGCATAGCATTTGCGGTTGCTTAATATTTTATGCCGCGAGCGGCCGCTTGCCTGCTCCGACCTGGTTATGCTATAATAAAATAATAAGAACTATATTGAAGGGGCTGCATCATGAGCGATCTTTCTCCAAATTTTATCCACGACATAATAGACGCCGATCTGTCTGCGGGTTTTTCCCGGAAAATTCACACGCGCTTTCCTCCAGAACCCAACGGATACCTTCATATCGGCAGCGCCAAGGCCATCTGGATAAACTACAGCACTGCCAAAAAATATGGCGGCAGCTTTAATTTGCGCTACGACGACACAAACCCCGTTACTGAAGAAGAAGAATATGTCCGCGCGATTGAGCAAGACCTGCGCTGGCTGGGCGCGATCCCCGACGGAGGCGTCTTTTTCGGTTCCGATTATTTTGACCTGTGCTATGAGTTTGCCGTAAAGCTTATCAAAAACGGGAAAGCTTATGTCTGCGACCTTTCGGGTGATGAAATGCGCGAATACCGGGGAACGCTGACTGGGCCAGGAAAAGAAAGCCCTTATCGGAACCGCACCCCGGAGGAAAACCTTGACCTGTTTGAGCGGATGAAAAACGGTGAATTTCCAAACGGGGCCAGAACCTTGCGGGCTAAGATCGACATGGCTTCCCCCAACATGAATATGCGGGATCCGGCGATTTACCGCATCGTACATGCGCCCCACCACCGGCAGGGGAACAAATGGTGCATCTATCCGCTTTACGATTATGCCCACCCGATACAGGACGCGCTGGAGGAAATCACCCACTCCCTTTGCTCCCTTGAATTTGAAAACCACCGCCCGCTCTACGACTGGGTAGTGGAAAACATTGGGTTTGAAGCCCCTCCCCGCCAGTATGAATTTGCCCGCCTTAACATCACCCATACCGTGATGAGCAAGCGGTATTTGAGAGAACTGGTTGAGTCCGGCCTTGTAGACGGTTGGGATGATCCCCGCCTGCCTACCCTCAGCGCCCTGCGCCGCCGGGGATATACCCCGAGTTCGATCATTGAGTTTATCAAACGGGCGGGCGTTGCCAAAGCTTACTCTGTGGTGGATATCCGCCTGCTGGAATACTGTATCCGCGAGGAACTAAACCGGGAAGCGCCGCGCCGGATGGCAATCTCCGAACCTGTAAAACTGACCATTTCCAATTACCCAGAAGGCAAAGTGGAATACTTCCCCATCTCCAACAACCCGGTTGACGATCAGGCCGGGAGCCGGGAGGTAGCTTTCAGCCGGGAGCTTTACATCGAAAAAGACGATTTCTCCCTTGATCCGCCGCCCAAATATCAGCGGCTGCGCCAAGGCGGAGAAGTTCGCCTTATGGGCGCGTATATAATAAAGTGCGAGCAGGTAATCACCGATGATGACGGCAACGTAACCGAACTGATCTGCTCCGCCGATCTTGAAACAAGAAACAATACTCCCGCCGACGGCCGCAAAGTAAAGGGAACCATTCACTGGGTGAGCGCCGCCCACGCGGTCGAAGCCGACCTTATGCTGTATGACAGTCTCTTTACTTTGGAAAATGTCGGCGATGTGCCGGAGGGAACCGACTACCTTAGCTACTTGAACGAAGATTCCCTCACTTATCTTAAAGGGTGCAAACTTGAAGCCGCGCTGACTGAGGCTAAACCCGGCGATCGGTTTCAGTTTGTGCGCGCGGGATATTTTTGTATGGATTCCCGCAATGAGAATACGTTTAACCGCATCGTCACCCTTAAGGACAGTTTTAAAATCTAAACTGGCGCAATGGAGAGGAAAAATTTGAGTGCAAAATTTACCGTTACGCTTTCAAAGATTATCGAGCTTCACAACCTGACTCCCGTATATCTGCCAAAAGACGCGGAAGAAATCATGATAACGACTCCCGAAGTCAACCGTCCGGGGCTGGAGTTGGCCGGTTTTTTTGATTACTTCAGCAGCCAAAAAATTCAAATAACGGGCAACTCGGAACAAGCTTACCTGGCCCGCAGAAGCGACGAGATGGATATTATTGTGGAAGGGCTGTTTTCCAGAAAGCCTGTGGTGGTTGTTGTCGCGAATAAAAACGAGCCGTATCCTACCGTTGTGGAGGCCGCAAAAAGGCATGGCGCCGCCCTGCTGCGCACTGATGAAGTAACTTCCAGCTTTATGGCCGCCGTGATTTCCACCCTGAATGTGGAACTCGCTCCCAGAATCACGCGTCACGGAGTGCTGGTAGAGGTGTACGGAATGGGCGTTTTGATACTGGCGGAAAGCGGCGTGGGTAAAAGTGAAACCGCCGTCGAGCTGGTCAAGCGTGGGCATCGCCTTATAGCCGACGACGCCGTGGAAATCCGCAGAACGTCCCCGCGAACCCTTATAGGCTCCTCCCCCAAGAATATCCGCCACTTCATGGAGCTGCGCGGTATCGGCATCATTAACATAAGGGAGCTATATGGCATCGGTTCGGTTAAAACAAGCGAGCAGATAGATGTGGTCATCCAGCTTGAGGAGTGGGATCCCCAAAAGGCTTACGACCGCATGGGCATTGACACCAACTACACCGAAATGCTGGATATCCGTATGCCTATACTGACCATTCCGGTAAAGCCGGGGCGGAATCTGGCAATAATCATTGAGGTGGCCGCAATGAATCAGCGCGCAAAGAACATGGGCTACAGCGCGGCGCATGATCTGCTCGACCACCTTGGCATCGAAGAAGACGCCCCACCGATCCCGGGGCAGGAATAGCATATGGCAAAAGCAAGAGGACGTATGCAGGACAAAGGAGAATAGAAAATTTATGATAAGCATAGCGGGGGACACCCACACTCACACCCTTGCCTGTGATCACGCGTATTCAACTGTTATGGAAAATGTTTCGCAGGCAAAAAAACTTGGGCATTCCTTTCTTTGTATGACCGAGCATGGCCCGGCTATGCCGGGAGGGCCAAGCAGAATCTATTTCGCCACGTTGTGGAATCTGCCCCGCGTTATCGACGGCGTAACGATAATAAAAGGCGCCGAGTTGAATATATTGGATTATGAGGGAACCGTTGACCTGCCGGACGCTCTTATCGAAAGGCTGGAATGGGTAATAGCTTCTTATCATCCCCCCTGTTTGGCAACGGGAACAAAGGCCGACCATACCCGGGGCTGGATAAATATAGCTCAAAACCCTAACATTCATGTAATCGGCCACTGCGGCAGAGATTGGTTCGAGTTCGAGCATCTGCCCGCTTTGCGGGCCTTTAAAGAAACGGGAAAAATCGTCGAAATAAACGCTCATTCCATGAGCTACAGCGGGCATGTGGCAAATTGCCGCAACATAGCCGTTTTGTGCGCGGAGCTGAGTATTCCCATAGTTGTATGTTCGGACGCTCATCTTTCTACGCAGGTGGGCGAAATAACCGCCGCCGCTAAAATGCTGGAAGAAATCAACTTCCCAAGAGAGCTTATACTCAACGCGGATCACGACAGGTTTTTGGCAACGCTAAAACGCACAAGCAATGGACTGATTGACGATTAAACGTACCCGGGGGGCTTATGCACAAAATCGAGCTGCTTACAAGATTTCTCGCGGAAAACAATATCGCCGCCCACAAGGGCGTGCTTTTGAGCGGGAAAACTACCTTCCGTATCGGAGGCCCCGCCGACCTGTTTCTGGAACCGAAAAGCGAAGGGGAAATATCCAAAATCTTTACCTTTGCCACAGGGCACGAAATCCCTTTGCTGGTGCTAGGCAACGGCTCCAATGTGCTTTTTTCCGATGAGGGTTATCGCGGCGCCATACTTCATTTGGGCGACGGTTTTGGGCAAATCCGGCAGGAATCGGAAACCGAAATCAGTTGCGAAAGCGGAGCAAAACTGAGTGATTTGTGCGAGTATGCCCAAGAAAAGGGGCTTTCCGGGCTGGAGTTCGCTTATGGGATCCCGGGCACTGTGGGCGGCGCGGTTTTTATGAACGCTGGAGCTTACGATGGCGAAATAAAAGATGTTATCCGCAGCGCGCGGTATCTTGCGGCTGACGGTTCGGTAAAAGAGATCGGCGCTGATGAAATGAAGCTTGAGTACCGGCGCAGCGCCTTTATGGATATGGACACGGTTATCACCGGGGCCGTTTTTAGCCTGACGCCCGGAAATCCGCAGGAGATTCGCGCTAAAATGGATGACTATATGTCCCGCCGGAGAGATAAGCAGCCGCTTGAGTATCCAAGCGCCGGCAGCACTTTTAAGCGCCCCGTCGGCAACTTTGCCTCGGCGCTTATTGATCAGTGCGGACTGAAAGGGCTTCGGGCGGGCGGAGCCGCCGTGAGCGAAAAACACGCGGGGTTTGTGATAAATACGGGCGGCGCTAAATGCGGCGACGTTTTATCCCTGATAGAAAAAATCAAAGCTATCGTAAAGGAAAAAACCGGCTATGAGCTGGAATGTGAAGTGAAAATTATATAGGGTGATATTATGGAGATGATTATTGTTACCGGGATGTCGGGAGCCGGAAAGTCGCAGGCAATAAACGCGCTGGAAGATATTGGCTACTACTGCGTGGACAATATCCCGCCTCGGCTTGTCACAAAGTTCGCGGAGCTGCCCATACAGTCGGGTCATCAAATCAATAAAATAGCTCTGGTCGTTGATGTGCGCAGCCAGAAGCTGTTTTCCGAGTACGCCCAGTGTTTGGATGAACTCGACGAGCAGAAGTTTCCATATAAAACCTTGTTTCTGGATTGCAACAACAATACGCTGTTCAACCGGTACAAGGAAACCCGGCGGCGGCATCCCCTGATGGAAGATGGCAACTTCACATTGGATCAGGCTATCTCGCGGGAACGCTTGCTTCTGGCCTCCGCCAAAGAGCGGGCGGATTTTACGGTGGATACCTCACACACGAGCGCCGGTGATCTGCGCGCCCGGATACGTGAGATGTTTTTACATGATACGCAAAGCTCAATGCTGGTGATCTGCAAATCCTTTGGTTTTAAGCATGGGATACCCTCAGATTCGGATTTGCTTTTTGACGTGCGCTGTCTGCCCAATCCCTTTTATGTGGACGAGTTTAGGGCTTTATCCGGTATGGATGCTCCGGTGAGAGATTTCGTTTTAAGCAAACATCAAGCGGAGGGGCTTGTCCCCAAGCTTTTTGATCTGCTGGATTACCTTATCCCCTTGTATGTACATGAAGGAAAAAGCCAGCTTGTGGTTAGCATCGGATGCACAGGAGGCAGGCACCGCTCGGTTGCGTTTTGTGAGTTGTTGACCGGGCATCTGACGAAAAGGGGTATACCCACGAAGGCACTGCATCGCGATATGGGAACCGGCGGCTAACCGCTGTGGGCTTTGCTTATGCTTATCCGCTAAAGAAACTTTTTGAAAAAAGTTTCTTTAAAATCTTCAAAAACTTTTAAATGGTTTTCTCCAACGTTTGCTGGATTCGCAAACAGCTGCATCGCTCCAGCCGTCATAGATTATAGCGTTACGTTTGTTGTTGCACCATCCGGCTACCCCGCCGCGGTTTGCCGGGGTAAAGCCCGGCAAACTGCTTGTGCTTATTATTTAATGTGCCTCTGCGGATTTAGATGGGCTGCGCGCCCCCAAGGTGTTTTATGTCTTTTACGAGTGAAGTAAAACGGGAACTGTGTGAAGGGCGTCTCACAAAGCCCGGCGCGAAGTTGGCGCAGGCTTATGGGATGTTTGCTTTCGCGCAGGCTTATTCCCCCGACGAGATCCGGCTTGGCACCGAAAGCGCGCAAGTGGCGGCAAAGTACCTCCATCATTTGAGAGCGTTTGCTCCGCGTGGGGCGGCTGTACGACAGTCGGAAAAAAGCGTGCGGGGCAACCTGCTCTATCAGGCGAGGCTGACTGACGAAAAAGACAGGCGCTCACTGTTTGGCCGTATGATGCGTTTTGAGGAGAATTTTGAGGGGATGCTTGCGGCGCCGGACGCCTGCGGCGCTTTTTTGGCGGGAGCGTTTCTTGTTTGCGGCAATGTATCGGATCCCGAAAAAGGGTATCATTTGGAGTTTGCCGTTCGGGAGCAGCCTTTGGCGGAAAGCCTGTTCGAGCTTTTGGAGAGACTTATCCCCGGTGGCGGGATCGCCCGCAGAAGGGCGTTATGGATTGTTTACTACAAGGATCGGGGCCAAATTCAGGACTTGCTTGCCCTGATGGGGGCAAGCCGCGCCAGTTTGGCGGTCATAGAAGTGGAAATGCTCAAGGAAGTGCGCAATCACGCCATGCGGGTAACAAATTGTGAAACCGCCAACATTGACAAAACCATCCGGGCGGCAACTTCTCAGGTGGAGGATATCGAGCTGGTCTTGCGGGAAAAGGGGCTTCTGACGCTGCCCGAAGAATTGAGGGAGGCCGCGCTTGCCCGGCTGGAAAACCCGGAAATGAGCTTGCGGGAACTGGTCTTCTGTTTTGAGCCTCCCGTCAGCCGTTCGGCGGTGTTCCGGCGGCTGGACAAGCTTAGCAAGATCGCAGCAAACATCCGGGAAAGCGGCATTCGTTAGACCTTTCGCATAACTGCGAACCAAGGGTTTGCACTTTAGGAGAAAAGCATATCATGTTAAAATTTACAAAACCGGAAACAAGGTATATTCAATCCTATTGGGAAACCTTTGACGCCATTGTTAAAGAGAAAATATACCTTGCGGCAACGGAGGCTTTCCCTTTAGAAAGTACAATCGAATTTGTCAAAACATCCGTTGAAAAAAACATTCCCCAACTATTTATCATTGATTCGGAAACAGACCGTTGCGTTGGATGGTGTGACGCCATTCCAAAAGAAGATACCGTTGGCTATATTGGCACAGGATTGCTGGAAGAATATAGAGGAAAAGGCACAGGCACACAAATTCTTTATCAAATAATCGAACTGTCTAAACAATACGGCTACCTCAAACTGGAACTTGACGTCAGAGCATCAAACAAACGCGCGATCAATGTGTACGAAAAAGCTGGATTTACTGTCTGCAATACAGTAAGAGATGGATTCGTTTTCAATGATCACACCATAACTGAAAATGTTGTCCAGATGGAACTGATACTCGCACTAAATAAGTAATTTATGGAGCAGTAGCATACATGGGCGAATTTGTTCATCTGCACGTTCACACCGAATACAGCTTGCTTGACGGCGCCTGCAAGTTGGACGCCCTGATTTCGCGCGCGCGGGAACTGGGCATGGGCGCTTTGGCCATAACCGACCACGGGGTAATGTACGGCGTTGTGGATTTTTACAAAGAGTGCAAAAAGCAGGGGATAAACCCCATCATCGGGTGCGAGGTGTATGTCGCTCCCCGCTCGCGGTTTGACAAGCAGCACCGCATCGACAACGCGCCGTATCATTTAATTTTGCTGTGCGAGAACAACACCGGGTATCAAAATCTTATCAAGCTGGTGAGCAAGGGCTTCATCGACGGTTTTTACTCCAAGCCCCGCGTCGACCGCGAGTTGCTGGAGCAGTATCACGAGGGGCTGATCTGCCTTTCCGGCTGCCTTTCCGGAGAGATTCCCCGCGCGCTTTTGGCGGGGGATTATCAACGGGCAAAGGAAACCGCGCTCTGGTACAGGTCGATTTTCGGGGAGAGTAACTACTACCTTGAGATTCAGGATCACGGCATCCCAGAGCAGCGGCAGATTTTGCCTTTACTTGAGAAGCTTTCCAAAGATACGGGCATTCCGATGGTCGCCGCCAACGACCTGCACTACACAGTCCGGGAGGACTCGAAGATGCAAAACGTGCTGGTTTGCATCCAGACCAACCGCACCGTGCTGGAAGGCAGCGACATGGAGTTCGCCACCGACGAGTTCTACCTGAAAAGTGCGGAAGAAATGCGCGGGCTTTTTGAAAAATACGAGGGCGCTGTCGAAAACACCGTTAAGATCGCGGAGCGGTGCAAGGTGGAGTTCAGCTTCGGCGAAACCAAGCTGCCCTTTTTCACCGCGCCGCAGGGCAAAGATAACCGGGAATATTTCCGGGAGCTGTGTTATGAGGGGCTGTACCGCCACTACGGCAAGGAGCCGGAATCCGGGCTTGTAGAGCGTTTGGAATATGAATTGGACGTTATCGGGAAGATGGGCTATGTCGATTATTTCCTCATCGTCTGGGATTTTATCAGGTACGCGAAAGAACAAGGTATTTCAGTCGGGCCGGGCCGCGGCTCGGGCGCGGGGAGCCTCGCCGCCTACTGCGCGGGCATCACCGGAATAGACCCCATAAAATACGGGCTTATATTCGAGCGGTTTTTAAACCCCGAGCGGATATCAATGCCCGACTTTGACATCGACTTCTGTTACGAGCGCAGGCAGGAGGTAATCGACTATGTGGTCGGGCGGTACGGCTCCGACCATGTGGCGCAAATCATCACGTTCGGCACAATGGCGGCTCGTGGTTCTATCCGGGATGTGGGCCGCGCTTTGGGCATGACCTATCAGCAGGTGGACGTCATAGCCAAGAGCGTTCCCTTTGAACTGGGTATGACCCTTGATAGGGCGCTGGAGGTTTCTCCCGATTTCAGGGCGCTGTATGAGGCCGAGCCCGCCAACCGGGAATTGATCGACATGGCCAGAAAAACCGAGGGGATGGCCCGGCACGCCTCCACGCACGCGGCCGGGGTAGTCATTACACGGGAGCCCGCCGACAACTATGTGCCCTTGCAGAAAAACGACGAATCCATCGTCACCCAGTACGCGATGGGAACGCTGGAAGAACTTGGGTTGCTCAAGATGGATTTTCTGGGGCTGCGCACTCTGACCGTTATCAAGGACGCGCAGGATATGATCCGTAAATACCAGCCGGATTTCGACGCCGATAAAATCCCGCTGGACGACAAGCCGGTTTTTGAGATGTTCGGGAAAGGGCAGACAAACGGCATCTTCCAGTTTGAATCTCAGGGAATGAAGAATGTGCTGGTACAGCTTGGCCCCGAGCATATGGAAGACTTGATCGCCGTTATTTCGCTTTACCGCCCCGGTCCGATGGAATCCATCCCCCGCTATGTGCATGGGCGGCATAACCCAAAGCAGGTATCCTACCGGCACCCCCTGCTTGAACCGATCCTCAAGGTGACATACGGCTGCATTGTATATCAGGAGCAGGTCATGCAAATCTGCCGGGAGCTGGCCGGGTACTCGTACGGGCGGGCGGATCTTGTCCGCCGCGCGATGAGTAAGAAAAAACACGACGTGATGGAAAAAGAGCGCGAATCCTTCCTTTTCGGGGATAAAACCGAGGACGGCGCAGGGGGATGCCCGGGCTGCGTAGAAAACGGTGTGCCGCAGGGCGCGGCTAACGAAATCTTTGACGCGATGAGTTCTTTTGCCTCATACGCGTTCAACAAAAGCCACGCGGCGGCGTATGCATTGGTCAGCTATCAAACCGCTTACCTCAAGCGCCATTACCCAAAGGAATACATGGCCGCGCTACTCACCAGCATACTGGACAACACCGACAAAGTAATCGACTACATCGGCGAGTGCAAGCGGCTGGGCATTGAGGTGCTGCCTCCCGACGTCAATGAGAGCGGCCTTGGCTTCACGGTGGTGGGGGAGAAGATCCGCTTCGGGCTTTCGGCGGTTAAAAATCTGGGGCGCGGGCTGATACGGGAACTTTGCGCCGAGCGGGAAGAAAACGGAAAGTTTTTGCACCTTGTGGATTTTTTGCGCCGGATGCACGGCAAGGAGCTGAACCGCAGGGGAATCGAAAGTCTGATCCGCTGCGGCGCGCTGGACAGTTTCGGACACAACAGGCAGCAAATGGAACAGGGATTCCCCGCGCTGCTTGAGGACATCGAAAAAGATGTGAGAAACAATGTCAGCGGCCAGCTGGACTTATTTTCCTCCACGCAGGAAAAGGACAGCGCCGAGTATATCCTGCCTGACGTCGGGGATTACCCTCCTCTTTTACGCCTTGCCTACGAAAAGGAAACCACAGGGCTTTATCTTTCGGGGCACCCGCTGGAAGCCCACAGTGAAACCGCCGAAAAAATAAAAGCGGCCTCCATAGCGGGCCTGCATAAAAACAGAGAGGTGGAGGGAGCGCAGGTTCGCGTTTTGGGAATACTGACAAGCAAAAAGATGAAGACCACCAAAAGCAACGAGATGATGGCCTTCGCCCGGCTTGAGGATAAAACCGGTTCGATTGAGCTGATTATCTTTCCGAAAGTGTATGCGGGCAGCGCGTCGATGCTGGCGGCCGGACAGGTTGTGGCGGTGTTGGGGCGGGTAAAGGAAACTGAGGAAGAAACCGCTCAGATCGTCTGCGAGGAAATTCTTACCCCCGAACAGGCGCTGGAATCGTTATACGGGGGTGGCGCTCCCCTTAATCAACCTATCGCGGAGGAAAAAAAAGATGTGCGGACAGACTCCCCCGGAAAAGAGGGGAAATCCCTCAAATACCCCGGCGAGGAGAGCGATCTGGTGCAAAAA
>Ga0123355_10006548_pt1 | contig 17279 bp, 11 predicted proteins | sample TergutEmb28metaG_3_FD_89872 | JGI IMG/M metagenome (GOLD analysis project Ga0123355, IMG submission 89872) | Embiratermes neotenicus P1 segment gut microbial communities from Petit-Saut dam, French Guiana - Emb289 P1 | ecosystem: Host-associated > Arthropoda: Insects > Digestive system > Gut ...
GGGGGGGGTTTTTTTAAAAAAAATTTTTGTTTGGGGGAGAATTGTTGGGGTTTTTTTTTTTTTTAGGGGGGGGGGTTTTTTTTTGGTTAATGTTTTTTTTTTTTTTTTTTTTTTTTTTTTTTTTTTTTTTTACGTTTTGTTGATCGTGCATCCTAGTATAATGATAGTTTTTTTTACGAGAGGACTCTCGTCCTCTCGTAACCTGTTTACTGAACAGGTCATCCTAAGAGAGTGACGATACCAGATGCTGTGTTAATACAACTGTCCTCCTGAAGATGAGCACAATAATGCTTGAAACATGTAGAGGAATGTAATAAATGTATTAAAATAAAAATTTGTGCATCAAGTTGGTAAGAAAAAAGACTATCGTCATGCTCGCGATTATATTTCATTGTAATAGAAGAATGCGTTGAAGCATAACATTTTGCAATACAATCAGGCTTTTCTGTATGTCGCGTGGGAGGAAGGTTAGGCCTTTTTTCGAAATAATTTTGAAGTGTTCAATGTACCAGTTCCGAAATGTATGCATAGTGTATCTTCCTTGTAATTGTCTCGAGAGCCGAAAAAAATGTACGGGAAAATACTTGTAACACAGATGCTTGTTTTATTTTTGTCTACTTTCTTTATGAACATTTTAGCTCTGGTTACCGTTAACTACTTACGCTGTAGATGGTTCCAGAAATGCATGTGAATATTCTTGTGAAATGTCTGTTATTTTTAACTGGTATTAAATTGAAGTGTTGAGCTTCATGAAAACTCGTTCAGAGGTTCGCAAAATGTTCTGTACGTAGTGACGGACGGACAGAGTGGTTTATTAGGATGTCCGCGGATGTAGACTACGAGTGTGCCCCAGAAGGCGAAAGCGGCGACTTTAAGTAGCCTGAGTTAAGTAGTTATTGCATATTTACATTTAAGGGTTGAAAGTTGCTGCATGTCCTGACTATAATTGGTACATATCATTGATACTTCTAGTATGTACGAGTGACGGTGTGGTGTCATTTAATTTCTTCCCTTTATTTATTGTGTCTCTGGATTAACCAGCTGATCAGTTAACCTTTCGGCGCCGGAATTATTTTTTTAATTTTAGCACACCCTGTATATAAAATGTGAATAATACAGGAACCAAAAACGTTAGATTTATGAAACAAACTGCACTTTGAAGAGAAAAAAGGGAACAGCATATACCATGTTTAAAATATTCAGTACCTATATTTGTTGAATAAATATATGAAATGCAACATTTAGAGTTTAGCGGTGTGGTACGACCACTATAGTCGTCGTTAGGCGTCAAAAGGTGAGCCTTAGCTCTGGGTCCCGTTTACGTCGGTTGAGCGGGATTTTCTGTACCACAGACATTGGACCGAGTCAACGTAATATTAGGCGTGCCATTCAAAATGTTCCGGTGTTTATTAACAAAAGGTGTTCGTAGCCTGCACAAGAAATAAATACGTGTGGGGAATGAGTATTGTAGTATCGGTATGTGCTTCAAGATAGCCTATTTGGGGAATGATTTGTGAATCACCTTTTAGACGTCGCTAGTTAGCGGCGTGGTCACGTTTCGTCATGAGGACTCTGTTAAACGTACGTGACTGAAGGGCAAAACCAAATTAATCCTGATGATGCGAAGGAAACTCACGATCCCACAGAGCAACGTTGTGCCCCTCTGCAGATTTGTACTGCGCTTCAGCTGTATTTATCCGTTTTATGTGTTGTTTATAAAATTAACAACTTATATAAAGGTCGTGACTGATAGGATCGCCAGCATATTTCAAGCTTAGCCTGCAGTGTGCGGTAAGACGTGATATCTGAGTAATTAGCGGTGGTGTTTATTTCCAGTAAGGTGAGATATTTTGTTGTATGTGTTTCATTACATCTAGACGGACTGTGCAGCCAACACAGCTTCCAGCACTGGATTCGAGGTGTGTGTGTGTGTGTGTGTGTGTGTGTGTGTGTGTGTGTGTGTGTGTGTGTGAAATTTTGGAGAGTAAGGAGCAAATCCTAGATGAGGAAATCTCGTACAAAAATTAGTTACTTGGACGAAGATTGCGGATTTGAGAAATTTAGGTAAGTTTCTATAAAAAAAAGAGATGAAATGTGAGAAAACCAAACGTGGAAAAAAGCGTGCAGTACAGCGGAGGCTAATGTTTAATGGTAAAGACGATTCTATTGGTTGAGTACGTGCATGCCATAAATGGATTTAGAACATTCCAATCAGCGTAAGGTGGGAACGCAGTGGCAGCTGGTTGAAGCACTGCGCTGCAAACCGGAAGGTCGCGGGTTCGATTCCCGATGGAGTCATGGTTTCATTGACACAATCCTTCCAGCCGCAATATTGCCCAGGGGTCGACTCAACCTCTAACAGAAATGAGTACCAGGAATATTTCCTGCAGGTAAAGGTGGCCGGTGCCTAGGGCTGGCAATCTCGCCACCTTCGTGTGCCGTTGTCTTGCAGTCTGGGGGTCTCAAACTCCTGGAACCCTCAGGCGCTGTCCAGGCTTCCACAGGGATTGCTTTATCTTTCACACTAAATGCAGGAAACCTGGTCGTAGCAGTTACATCCCTGAGTAATAGGCCTCTGTGGGTTTATTTGGAACGCAAACAATAACAATGACGATTATGTTAATTATTGTTGTTGTTGTTGGGAGAATTTCGATGAATTCAGTCTTTGTTTAAGCTGGATCATTTGCTGTGATTCTGTGCCCATAATGTGTTGTGTGTTGCAAGCGGTATCCGAAACGTCAGTGGGCTTACACAATTACATATCGTAATGCTCGGATAAGTCTGTAGTGCATGCAAACAGCGCTGCAGGGTGACCCTGTGCCCCAGACGCAGCACAGCCAAATGTATAAGAGCGGCGTCAGTAGAGAAATACTGTTCATCCGTGTAGGCCCACAGTCTGCTAGGGTCGTACTGGACTGAACGGGTTAGGAGTGAAGCCACATAGATAATTGTATGTTTAGCAAGTGGAGATGTGAATAAAAGAGTGAAGCTAAAGTGTTACCTGTGCGTGGAGTTGTTACTCCACGCATGCTTAACCATTGCATTAGGTGGACTTGTGTGATCAGATTCACTTCGCGGCTGATTTTCCAACCCATACCCCTCTTGGAAAGGTCGTTCAGCTCATAAAGGGTAAGAGGCAGAGTGGGCCACTCAGACGGTTTGGACTCTGTGGAGAACAGAAAATTCTTGCTCCTGCCGGCATGGAACGCGATATCTCGGTCGGTCAGCTCCTGCCTCAGTTACTACACCGACTGTCTTACGAAAGAAGAAAGAAATGATGAGATTAATGTTGTTCCTGTGTTTAATTAAACACCATGCCTCGAAGACATTAATTGACGTGGATGTGTCCACTCATTCTTAACCTGTGCACTGGGTGAACATGAATGATAGCCTCACACTTTGACCGTTTTGCCACCATTACCTATCGGATAGGAGGCTGGACGGGCCCCACAGGCGTTGCGAAAGTGGTGGCAGAAAGAGAAATTCCTGATATGGACGGGGGAAAAACACCCCAGTCGTTCATGTAGCATTGCCCATATTATTATGGTTATTGTTCTTACAGGAACTGTGGGGTTGTTATTCAAACAGACAGTGACGATTCGTATATTCTTATAATAAAACTAAATAAATGCACTGATTTCTCAAGTTTATTTTTTTTTGGAATAAAACTCTACATGTTTCGGATAGTTCCTTTGTCCATCATCAGGAGTTTTTCACTATACACACGGAAATGCTAAAAGTCATACAGGTTTTGCGCAAGCTGGCAGCAAAACCTGTATGACATATACCATTGCTATGTGTACAGTGAAAAACTCCTGATGATGGGCAAAGGAACTGTCCGAAACATGTAGAGTTTTATTCCAAAAAATATATAAATTTGAGAAATTAGTGCATCTAGTTGGTTTTATTACAAGAATATATCACGATGCACGGTCAGCTGAACGTCAAAAAAAAAAAAAAAGATACTTTTACGACCTGAGTTTACACCATATACGAGTATGAGAAAACACGCAAGTACAGAGGGAGGAAATGGAAACGGGAAATTTGACTTCGTTGGGGTGGCGCTGCTAGCGCGATAGAACGTTCGTAATAGCGAGCGGTATATACCAGTAGTGTCAACATACCGTGGTAGTAATTAACTGGAGTTTACACTTCAAAGCCTTGAAGGCACGTTGTCCGGAGAGGCCCACAATGTCTCGCAATGTGGAAAGAACACCTCGGACGTTACCAAAATATTGGGTCCGGGGAAAATGAAACACGCTGTAATTAAAACCACCAGAGAAAGGGATGCCTTTGCGAATGCTTCCCAGGTGTCATCCCTTTACCCTGAAGCAATAATTGTGTGTGTTAGTTCTTGGGTCACGAGCCATCAAAAGGTTTCAAGTCGTTGGTTGCGGGACGTCCAACCTTTCGGACTGCAGCAATAAGTCACGAGATGAAAGGCGAAACGTTTTATTGAGTGCGCAGGGTGTATAGCATAACCGTTCTACAGAAGCACTGTAATAGAATGGGGCAGATATTTTTAAATTTTGAACGCTTTTTTAAGTAGGAGGGTTACGCGGTAGCGGAGTTCGTTGAGGTAGTGCGCTACAAGCCGGAAGGTTGCGGGTTCGATTCCAGTTGGGGTCACTGGGATTTTTCAGAGACTTCATCCTACTGGCCGCATTATTGCCCTGGGGTCGACTCATCCTCTAACAGAAATGAGTACCGGGAACATATCCTGAGTGGTAAAGGTGGCCGGGACATAGGGCTTAGGACTTCGCCACCATCGTGTGCCGATTGTCAGTCTCCTAGAGCCCAAAGAGCCTGTCCAGGCCTCTATAGGGGTTGCCTTTGTTTTGTAGATATGATATATTTTGAGCACACAGAACCGAGTAGCATGCAGGCGGGTTCAGATTCTCTTTTATTTAGGTTTTGTTTGCGCTTTTCAGAGAGTTCTTGCTATGAAAGAGTTGAGTGAGGGATCTTTGTCACAATTCCTCTTTTCAGAAAAGTTTGCTTGGGTACTGAAGTGTTGACATGAAATTTGTCGATATCTGAGCCCGAGTTTCTGTGGATTGTGTCATGTTAACACTCTGTCTGTAATTTGAATAACGCGAGATGTTAATTTTGTATAGACCGGGGGTGGGGTTGGGGGTAGCGAAACTAATTGCCATGTATACGTGTGACATGCTTATGAACTTAAAACGTCACCGAAATCATCAACCCACAGTTTGGTTTTGTTGGGTCACAAATTACATTGAAAGTTTGTTTCAAAAGTGTCGAGGATTATGGGATTTGTTTACTGTCGTCACAGTTTTAATTTATAACGACACAGCATTTTAATGACAATTGCAGTTCTGTTTGCATATTTCGTTTACCTTTTATAGCTGAATACAGGTGTCCATTTTCGACCTCATTTGCTCGTAACTTGTAAGGCTCGGGTTTGCTACACTGACAGCTGAAAATGCGGCGTCGAATGTCACGGTACAGAAGTAGAAGTCCTCCTTCAAATACAGGTGGTCCTGCTATCGATTCTCGATTAGTATAGGACTATACTGTCCAAGGTTATTTGTGAATTTTCTGATTCTCCTCAAGAGAAAGAAAGCCGCGCCATGGCTCAGGCGATTGGTCACGTGCTTGGCACCGCAGAGGTTTGGGTTCAGTTTTAGGCTTTTCTAGGCGGGATTTTTTGTGAACAGAGTGGCAATGGGACAACTTTATCCCCGAGTAGTTTAGTTGGTTTTCACATACTAGTGTAATTTCACCAATGCCCCATACTGTACATGATTGATCTACCAATTACATAATCTGAGCGTCGTCAAATGAACCCCTTCTCCCCACACCTGTCTATCCAAACAACTTAAGGTATTATAACTTGAATGTCATAATGAATCCTCCGCATCCTTACCGAGCGACTATTCGTAATGCAGCAGACGCATTCGAAAAGTGGTCTGTTGTATTTTTCACGGTCTGGGGTCTGATTTGTTTTTCGTTTCAGAATGAATTATTTTGTAGCTGTGAATCTTTTTGGTATGTGCTGTGACTCCTTGGACAGGGGACTGGGTCATCACAAAGGCTCATTGCTATGAAGGAAACATCCTTGAGCAGGGTTCGAACTCGCGGTCTTTGTGTTTTATCTGCCCAAAACAGCCCGCACGGCGGCTCTGGCCTTTCTTTAATTCAGACCCCGAAATTAAATCTGAAGTTGAAATCCGCGGATGTTGAGGTACACACGAGGTGTCATTTTCAATTTTTTTTTTTGAGTTAAAGCTTGCATGGTGACTTCTACAACACGCTTTTCTCTTTCGCTTAGTCACAGAGGTGACTGCAATTCCCATAGACCTGCCCTAGGCAGTTTTCCTTGCTTTAGTGTGTTTACTTTCATTACGTGACAACAGTAGCACTAGGCTTCGGATAGTGCGATTTCAATTGAGTCACTCATTTGACACGAGTGTTGGCGTGTGTCCACATGTGCATATTTGTACAGCTACGCACATCTCTAGTCCAGTAGCATGCAGGGTCGCGGTCACAAAATCTTCGTGCCGCTTGCTTTTTGGCTGTTATATTGGTCACCGTAATTTTCCGTAAACGCTAGATGCTATGTAGCACTTGTACGTTTGCCGCCGTTTGCAGCAAGGTCACACACGATCCGGTCCTAGTGCGTCCCGTGCAGCTTTTACATTTCCTCACCTTTCACTTCCAACCACAGGAATGGGCGCCAAGTTAACTAATTGTGGCAGGTGTTTTGGGTGGAAGGTCAAGGTGCACAACTTAGCTCCGAAGAATGGAGGCGCGGCTTCCGTTCTGAGGGTCTTGACGGGTGTGACCGTCGTCGAATAAGTTGTAGAGAGGAGTACCCTTTATGGAATGCTACGTGAAATAATATACTTAAGGGGCTCGGTCTGTAAGAACTTACACACGTGAGTAAAGAAGATAATGGTTTTCTTTTCATTTATAGTGGGGCACGCGGTGGCGCAGTTGGTTGAGGCACTGCGCTACAGGCCGGAAGGTCGCGGGTTCGATTCCCTATGGTGTCATTGGAATTTTTCATTGACATAATCCTTCCGGCCGCACAATGGCCCTGGGGTTGGCTTAGCCTCTAACAGAAATGAGTAAGGGCGGCCGGTGCGTAGGGCTGACAACCTTACCACATTCAAGTGCCGATTGTCTTGAAATCTGGGAGCTTCAAACTCCTGGAACCCTCTGGGCCTGTCCAGGCATGTAGTGAGGACGCTTTACCTTTTCATTTATAGCAATCTCCCTTTACTGCAACACACTATTCATATCCTTTTAAAATTTGTACAAAACAGTCATGGAAGGCGCCCAATGGAATTGCGTTTGAATTGGTGGTGACATTTTTCTTGATATACTCGACTTCTGAAACTGTCCTTCAAGGGCAGTTTGCACTTTAGGGAATAGGAAAACGTTGGCTCGCGCGATCAGGTGGATGGCCGATCACCATGCCCAGGTTCAGCAGGAAGCGCTGCACTGGCATCAGAATGAGCAGGTTCATTATCGTGTAGAAGGAACGAAGTAGATTTCTTTCAAAACTGCGGCCGCACACTCGAAATCCGCTTGAGTAACATTTCCTGAGCCCGTTCTCAGACAGAATAACTTCTTCGCGGTTTTTTATTCAGGCACAGACTTTTTGTAGATCGCACCCAGTTTATATAAGTATATGCAATTTGCAAGCGAAACTTTCTGGGCCTCGATGATAATTTTATTCGCCACTCCATGCTCTGACATTTTGTTTCATAGTTGCTCTCTAACATCCAAGACTCGTCTCCATTAATGGTGCAATTGGGCAAGAGTGTATTGGTCTGACATCTTCACAGGTCGTGACTGTACTCCTTTTGCTCATCTGCAGACTCTGTAGAACGAACTTTGTGCAGATCGTCGTCTTTCCCAAATATCCATGAACAGTCTGATTAATCGTCTCCCGGTGAATGGGTAGCAATCCATTAGCTTTTGTGTATAGAAACAAAAACCTCCACCTACATTTATATTTCCTCAACCAAATCGCATTTCGGTATCTTCAAAACTACTCACCATTACAGGAAGCTCATAACCTACAAAATACAGACTCGCTGTACATATGTATTGTAACACTAAATATATGTATTTTATATATATATATATATATATATATAATACCTTCAACTTGTTTGTACTCAAGATAAGAAAGAATTAAAAATTTGAAACTTCTCTAAAAATCTGTTCGAAGTAAAATTGTATACCATAATCAAATATTGAACATAAAATAACCTTAATGAATGTAAAAGCTAGAGCTTTGAAGGCATTATTCCTGCATGCCTTTAGAGTACATGCAACTACAATAATTGTATAAAAAACGTTAATTAATATAAATTACCCTTTATGTAAAAATCCGGCCGAAACATGTTGCAATGAATACTGTATATGGATAACGAAAGTTTTAATTGTGGTTGACTTTATTTTAACATGATCTAATTTACGAGTATAGTTAATCATCAATTTTGGGGCCATTGTACCGTCTGTGGCCACCAGTTCATGAACTTTTGCCGCCCAATTTTGAATCGTCTGTCCCTTTTGAGTCATTTAAGCCATTCGAAGACACGCTTGCGAGATTACTTTTCTTTAAATTGCAAAAAAGTCTTAGGAACCTGTCCTGAAGTACGCGCTTTGTCTCTTTGTGCGTTGTTGAATTGAAGTATGCGGTAACGTTAGCGCAGAGAAGTGTTGCCTGTCGTTATATTAGTCCTGCGTCTTGCCTTGCCAACTGTTCCACATAGTGTCATTACGTACTTGGCATGGCAACAGAGTTGTGAGTTGGGACAAGTATATTTGGCACTGCAGCACAGCCTTGCACACGACCTTCGCACAGCAACTCCGTTAGACCTTTTATAATTACTTGTTTTTGATTAATCGTATTACACATTATGCCTTGCTTCTTGGTAAGCGGTAAGTTCTTTCAGTTAAGTTCATGTGTATTCAGATGATCAAGAAATTTCCCGCCAGAAAAGCCAGCTAAATTTAGCAGTAAAATTTAACTTTGTGTGTACTGTGTTACGCAGCAGCTGTTTGAGACAACTGGTGAATCATTTTGTTGACCCACGCTGCTAGAGTGTATCAGTTATACTCCCCTAAGATCACCCTTTAAGGGTTGGAACGTTTTGGAGTTGTGTAAAGTGTTAATAAAGCGGCGATTCAATAATATACGAGGTCATTTGTCGGTGTTTAGTTGGTATACCTGTTGTGCTGTTTAGTTGTGTTCGTTCCTTTCCTCAGTGCGTCCTTGAATATTACAAGAAAAGGGCGTCTGGCTGCACCGGCATAATAATTGCAAATCCACCATTTAGCATTAAGCCGTCGGTAAGCACTACATCACACATTTACTGGAGAAGTGTCACGAAATAGGCCTAAACGAAGAAACGAACACAAATTCACATTTTGGTAAGGAGCTGATATCACGTGACTTTGACCACGAAAGCCGACAGCCGAATCCTGTACGAGCCACTTCATTTCACTATGTATTTGATTTAACGTTTGCGGTTGTAACAATTTTTACCTTATCCTTCTGTTTCCGACTACGTAGTATACACATTGCTTTTCTTCCAATTTTCTGCGCAGTTCATCGTTCCGCGAAATTTCTTTTATTTCTTTCAATTTGCTGTACGTAACGTAACCATCTGATCACTTTTTATTAAGACGCCCCACTAATGTCAGGCGCAGAGTAAAAATTGTGCAGCTTCTCGAAACATAACCGTGTTCTGTGTATTGTTATATCCTCTTTATTGGCTCCGGCTGTTTTTCTTGGTGCCTGCTTTCAAACGCCCCTAATCTGAAGGTTGAATTGCTCTTGGGCGTTATGCCGTATCGACTGGTAAGTGGTTAGAGGCGTTTCGAAGGATCGTAGCGTCATCTTTTGGACCAAGCATTTCAAGAAGTGTACTACTCCGTAACACTGCACACCTCAACCCTCAGCAACATCGCTGTCTGAACCTCGCATCTCGCATCTCCTGTCACAGTGGGTTATCGAGTAAGACTGCGTGTAAAACAGGACGCTGAAGCATAACTTTGTATGCTTCATTCGATGGCTGGCAACATGTGCTTATTGTTTCTTGTCTTTTGTTTCCAGGTGAGTGCACAAACAAGCGAAGGAAGCCTTCCATTGACGGCAGATTTATGTAAGTCGTTTCTTGTTCTAAATTTGAGAAAGTCATGTTTCGTCAGCCGGTTGTATCTATACGTTTTTGTTTAAAGAAACCATCTCCTCATACGTTTTTCGTTTTTCGTAGTCATTGTCCCGCCAAATCATAAAAACTGCTTGTGAAACACACCTTGTTTTGGGAAACACTTTTGGCTTCAAAAATCTGTATTGAATTAGAAACTGAGACAAAAGCCGCAATTTTGAAACAACACGTGCCCCTAATGTTGCGCGCTGTTTGTGTTTTGGAACCCGAGGTTCCGTCACCGACACCACACCACAGATACTTGTGTTACACTGTGCGGGTACCATATCAGTTATTATCTGCAGGTTCTGTTGGCCTAGGACCGTTGTTACTGGGTGGGGTGAAGTACATTTTGGTTTGAGAAGTTCTGTATAAGATGCCACGCCCTTCCAAAGAAGAGATGTGACCGAATATTTGATTTGTGCTAAAATTACAGCTATGGCCACGTACCGTTTTTCATTTGGCATGAATGTGCTTTGTGGTTCTAACAGTGCTCTTAAAATTACACTGAGGGTTATTAAGAGATAAAACAGAATCAACTCTTCATTAACCGTGAAACTAAATGTTAATATGTTGAAGGTGATGTTAAATTGTAGCTGACATGTGAAGTACCAGTTTCGAATATTCGTGTTTGGTATATACATTGTGTGCCACTGCTCGTATCTTTTGATACCGAAGTTAGACGAGTGACTGAACTCGTGGGACATTTGTAATGCAACTGCATGTTGCTCGGCTAATGAAGTCCGTCATTTGGAATGGAACCCCGGAAGTTCATTCACGTGTTTACAAAAGCTCACCATTGGTACATTTTCTGATCCACATTAAGTCCACGCTCTTGCACATGCTTTCTTTAATTCATTTTAATAATATGCTTCAATTACTGTGCACACAAGTCTGTTGTGTGCAGACTACACCTTCTGCACTGCATGGACATAATCACAGTGCAGAAGTTCAGCTAGGTTAGGTAGATATATGTTATTTTCTTATTAATATGTAATCGCGGAAGAAATGTGCCAGTTACAATCTCAATCGCACGAAAGTGTACATGTTTTGTACCAAGGTCAGTTTTTAAGAAACTATTGAAGTTCAGTTTGACTTCCATGCAAAATAGGAGCTTTATTGAATGAATAGTAACAAAATTAGATCGCCCCTTTTTATGGACATTCTAATACCAAATTTAAACGATATCCGTTGAATAGTTTCAAAAGTGAATCACGAAGTCAGATATAGCTACACTCTTGTTATGCATTTCATGTCAGAGACATAAATATTCCAGTCAATCGCAATTAATCCCCTTCACTCTGTGTGATGACGTCTGCCGTTTTAAAAGTGCCTTGGAGAGTGTGCTGTTAGGGATTTTGTGATTTAAATGGAAAAATTTAGATAGAACAACCATAGCGGGCTGTGGAGGACGCTTAGCCTTTCATCATGCTTTGTGGCCCCCTCATTTTAACTTAAAACTATGTAATGCGCTTACTGAGTTTGATGTTGTTCGTGTTGCTTCCGTTCTCGATGAGCTGCTTATAGAGATATTCCAGTTAGCCCTGACATCTGTCGGAAGAGGTTCTAATTGTGTCGCCCCGTTCTGTCGCAGCACAAATATTTGGATGTCCTGAAACATACATATATACCGTCTCGGGGAATTGAAGCATGGTAAGATTCAAAGCTGCCGATCTCGATGGCCGTGCGGTATGAGGCGTAGTTGTACGACCGCTTGAAGGGTGGCATTGCGGGTTCGTATCCCGCTAAGGGCATGGGTGTTGTCTGTTGTTTATTGTGTTGGTAGCGGCCTCTCCGAGCCTATAAACATCTTCAGAAGAGCCTTACCGCGCGCGCGTCTAATTATATGTGGCTAGGAACCTCAAAACGAGGCGGTCTAGACCCGAGATCGGCTGTTGCGCCCCCCCCCCCCACACACACACACACACGCACGCACACACACGCACGCGCACGCACGCACGCGCGCACGCTCACACATATCTTCAAAGCTAATGCATCGTACAGGACTATACGTCCTATTTCCTTCTGAGGGCATGCTTTGTGTTCCGACAGGGAAATATTTCCATTTGCTTCTGCGTACTTCCATGATTGAGGGGCCTTTTCACAACACCCTGTTCGTTCTTACAAAGAGACCACCTCGAATTCATACGAATGACCATGCGGGTACATCGTATGTATGTCATACAGGTGAATGTGATTAAACACTTACCATGAAGGTGTATGAGGGAGTACAGACCCACTCGTTTTAAAACCGTCACTGATTGGAGGTGGTGTCACCTTCATGCTGTGGCTGCTTTATTTTCGGTACCAGTTGGGCCGATGTAGTGGGCACGGCCGCTCTTGGCAGTGGAACCCTGTTGTTCATGAGTTACTTTGCTGACGGAGTTCACAGGCAGTTGTTACGGAAAGGAAGTGTATACTGTATACTGTACACATTTCCGTTTATATTATTTTAAGCGTGCTGGTAGACAGAAGTCATTTAGATATGGAGGTTAGTGCAGAAAATAAGCACGACCGCCGTGTTGGTGTTTCTGCTGACTGTGCAATGCAACTGTCCTTCAGTGCCTCCGTGCTCGTTGCAAGTTGAGAGTCGTTGGCGTGGTTCCTAAGCAGTAGGACAGAGAGAGAGAGAGAGAGAGCAGAAAGGACATGCTTGAACACGAAGATGTCTTATCCCTTGTAAAGTAGGAAGTACTGTATGCCATTTGAAACGTCTTGCATGAAAGTCAGCCGGTTTGTTGAAAAGTAGGACATACAGAAATTAGGCATTGTCGTTAGGGTCCTTTTTCCCGTGTTTGATAATAGTGTAGTACTGTTTCGTGTTCAGAAGGTCCTGGGTTACAGTCTTATAGCCGTTATAGTAATTTTAAGTTTTATGAGGTGTTAAAGTTTTATATTTGATAGATTGGGTGGATTTGTTTTAATCAGTAATTTAGTTTGGGTGGAATGGCGAGTGTAACGGATTTGTATAGCAGCTTACAGGGATAGAGGGTTAGAGAGAGTGAGAGAGAGAGAGAGAGAGAGAGAGAACCAGTAAGACACGGGGAGATTATGCTAGTGCGATACGGGAACAGTGTTGCGTAAGTCAACCAATAGAAACAAAGTATTCAAATTTTGATGGTAGTGGGATTTAAACAGTTAGCCAATTGGGAAGAGTAAGAAGATTTAAGAAGGGTTAGATTTGAACTGTACGAGTTTGAAACCTTAACGTAAGTAAGCAGTCTGTTTCCTATCCAGGATGTGAGAAGTTGTGTACATGATACGAGGCTAATAGTGCATAGATTTTCAACTGCGCCTCCATACACGCAAACACCTGTAAACTTTAATAACCTGGTGCAATAATACGAAGAATACTTTATGGTGTACAGTTATATATTCCCGATTTGCTACTTAGAACACTTAGATTCCCTGAGATTAAGACACGCGAAACGACTGATGAGCTGGGTTAGGTTATAGTCTGGACCCTGAAAATACCCCGATTTTTTTTTATTTTATTTTATTTTATTTTTTTTGTATATCCCTCAGTCCCTGCAGGCTATTACGTGGTGTGGAGGTTTGAACGGTTACTTTCCCCTTTTCCGCATTTCATTCCAGGCTGTTATCTTACTGTTCGCCACTATCCTTTTGATAAAGCGTCGTCCATAACCCGTGAATCAGTGAGCCAGCTCTTTTGAAAAAGCGGCTTTGCATTCAGAATTTGATAAACCGGAGATCATGAGCTGCACGATCGCTGAAGCTTTTGTATCCTGCGGCTTGAGGGCGAAGTGAATAGGCCCATAGGTATGGCGGGGTCGGATGTGATGACGGGGGTTCGGTGTATGCAAACAGCGTGACGTGCGGGGACGTCTCGCGACTTTTAATGTCACGTTAGGCCTACACTGCATAGGACGGGTAATTAACTAACACCCCCTGACTAATCAGTCCTACTAATTGCTTCATTCATTAACGTCAAAGCAGTCAGTAGAATTCTGCAGTATAGGAGTAGTCAGAGCAAGAGCTACGCGTGATCCAGTCTGAAGTGCACAGATCTGTGACTCTGACTGAGATCGCAGTGGAGATGCGAGTTGCGATCCAATAAATGTGGTCCAAGAGAAGATGAGAGGCGCTTCAAATAAAAGTTGTAAGATCCATGGTGCAGAGTCCTCCTTAAGGAGCTAATTAGCGCAGAGCTTGCCAACAAACTTCGTGCCACGCATGAGCCCTCCACTGGTCCTTTGGTGAACCAAACGACCCCGGTCGCCACACACACATCCTGTTTCTTCAGTACATATTTTAATGAGTTCTAGATGTTATTTCAATAGAACTGGGGTAGTTGAGTCACTGACGTGACTGTACGTCTGGGGTCCAATCTCAGCGTGACGTCCGGAGCGGCTCTTGGGTACCTACCCAGTCTACTGCCCGGTGGTCGAAGCGCAGGGGGTGACCACTGACTTTTGTCCATTGTGACACCTAGGTAAGATGGAACTTTATCTTCACACATATACGATTTCATGTAGTCCTTAAACAGTGAGGAATTCTACCCTAACGCTATAATTTACGTCATATAGTCCTTAACCATTTCTGTGACATGAGTTTTGTGTTGGCGATTTCGATTTTTGAGTTCCGTGTAAATGAAGGGTTTGAAGAAAGAGAGCACTTGAAAGACCTAGACGTAGGTGGGAGAATAATATTAAAATTGATCTTAAAGGAATTCAGTGAGAGGGTGTGTACTGGATTCATATGGTTCAGGATAGGGCAAGTGGGGTTCGGGGTGAAACGGCAGTGAACCAGGGGGTTCAGTAAAATGGCGGTAATTGCTTGATTAGCTCCTAAAGAAGGGCCTGCAGCATGGAGTTAGTTCAGGGGTGCACAGATTTAAAAAAAAAACGCCAAGAGAGTGACATGAAGCAAGTTCTATATCGAGAACCTGGTTTGTTTGTTTGTTTGTTTGTTTGTTTGTTTGTTTGTTTGTTTGTTTGTAAAATAAAGGTAATTTTTACAGCGAAATGAAACAAACAAGACAGATTCGCTAAATAGCTTTTGGTGCGGGCCACTTAAATCGTATTTATTTGAAATAGCATAGGTCCACTGTGGTGTGGAGACATAACTTGCATTTTGTGTTCCCTTCGCACATTGGTCTTTATTGCTCTTCATATATTTTATGGAGCCTGAGATAATTGTGTCACGTTAACGAGCTACATGGAACGTAATTTATGTTATGCCAGTGCGCGTTTTATACCATTCACTCTGTTGGTAGATGTGGACCAGCCTCACGGTTGAGAATATGAGTAGCTTAGTGCCAAATTTCATCACACGATCAGGTGATCAGTACGGCCAATTTGTTTTGGTAAGCCTTAAAATACCACAACGGCCATAAAGAAGGGACACAAAACCCTCGATTTCCGCCAAATGCAGACTCATATTACTGCTGTAGAGTGAATGAATTAGTGGGCAGCGGGAACTATAGAGACAGCAGTTTGTATCCCCACAACGGAGTATGGGAGCCTCCTAATGGCTGGAAATGTTTTATCCACAACATAGGGTATTTCTATTGTTTCCTCGTTTTGTTCTTTTTTGCCGTAATAATTGTCAAACACCAAAATCCCCATAAAAATTAGATAGGCCTATACAATTGCACATCTGTTGCAAACTGTTTGAGGCTTTAATTGCAGTGGTCCCTGCGTATGTACACATGTGGGGGTTTGTGGGGGTTGGACGAGAAGCAGGGTTTTGTTTTCATGGTAGAGAGTTTAATGAGGATGTGTTGGCGATGGAGGATGATTCGTTTCGTAGCAGTAGAAGCAGTATTATTCAGGGTGTTCTGTGTAACGTGTGACAATGTGAGGAAAAATGAGGGGGTTTTAGAGGCTTGGTGAAAGGAAGCTGAAAACTGCAGCATGAAGTCGTTACAAAATGAATCATGTTTATTAATTTGTAACCCATTTCTGCCTAAATGAAAACACTGAGTGCAAATTTGGGTTTCCTCCCACTTTTCATATCAGGTTCTTCCTCCTTCATCAAAAAACCCCTCATCATTCTCTGCTGACCTTTTCTTTGCTGTTGTGCGAAGTTCTTGATAGGACGGAAAATTACACCCTTAACCGCGATGGCCGTTCCCTTCTTCATAGAATATCGTACCATATTTTCCAAATTTGTATAATAAAATTTTTTGTGGGATGTGGGTATATGGACTGGATTGGGCTGGCCCAGGAGAGGGACAGGTGGCGGACGCTTGTGAGTGCGGTAATGAATCTTCGGGTTCCTTGAAATGCGGGGAATTTCTTGACTAGCTGCAAACCAGTTAGCTTCTCAAGAAGGACTCTGCTCCATGGAGTTAGTATGTAAGTAAGTAAGTAAAATTTTTTGTGAGTTCCCATGCTGACGGACGGACGGACACATGGATACTCACAGAAAATTGTGAAAAACGACTGTTGGCTTCGTCTTGTTCGTCTATCTGTCCGCATGGAACAACTCGGCTCCAACTGAACGGATTTTCATAAAATTTGATATTTGAATTTTTGAAAATATGTCGATAAAATTAAAGTTTCATTAAAATCTGACAAGAATGTGGGTACTTTACGTGAAGATCAATATACTTTTTGATCATGTCTCGCTGAACTATTCTTAGAATGAGAAATGTGTGAGACAAAAGTTGTATAGAAAATCAAAACACACATTTCATGTTCAATTGCGTTTTATTTTTTTCGAAAATCTTGCCTTCTATGAGGTAATGTGTAAAAATAATGTACAGCCGGACAGGCCACATGTGACAATAGGACGCATGTGCATTTCATGCTGGATAACTAAATCTACAAACACACACTCAGAATATGTAATACTTATAGCTTTTCCACAGTAAAAATGGTTACAAAAACGCTCCTTATTGTTACGTTGCAGTGTATTGGCTGTCTTATATGTTTGTTTATGTACCGTGCATCTTGTGTATAGTTTTTATTGCAACCAACAAAGCACTGTATATATAAAAAAACTAAACTAAACTCCGTGGCTTTAGTCCGCGAACGAACCATACCGACAGAGCGGCCGCCGCCGGTAGGCGAAGTTAGTGCCAACTTTTGCGGATAGAGGGGTGTCACGTGGTTAGCGCAA
>Ga0123355_10006550_pt1 | contig 17276 bp, 8 predicted proteins | sample TergutEmb28metaG_3_FD_89872 | JGI IMG/M metagenome (GOLD analysis project Ga0123355, IMG submission 89872) | Embiratermes neotenicus P1 segment gut microbial communities from Petit-Saut dam, French Guiana - Emb289 P1 | ecosystem: Host-associated > Arthropoda: Insects > Digestive system > Gut ...
GAAATGGACGAGTCCATTTAAATTGGCCGGGGGGGGGGGGGTCATTTCAGTCGACTACTGGCAGCCGAGGTGTGCGCATCAGCTGTAGTAATGGTAGTAATGCTGGATACACCATGTTCTGAGGTAGAGTGCAAAACTACTGACTACCCACTCCACTCGCAAGTTTCCCCTTCACTTCCCCTACCGTGCGTCACCGTGTCCCATCAGGTTTCAACTGAGCTCTACGAAATATCTCTAAGGCTCGAGGTGGGGACAATTACTGGCCGTTGTGGACCTTGTGTAACGATCATTCTTTTTCCGTTAAAGGCACGAAATTTCCTGAGAAAATCAGTGTCTCTTAACTTATCCTTACTTGCTGTGCTCAGCGAATTTTGTTAGCAGTTTTAAGAATTCTTATTGTTTTCTTAAAACTGATATCTCTCCCCAAAAAATTTTTAAGAAGAGTTTCTGTGCGTATTTTTTTTTTTTTTGCTTTGCAAAATGAAGTAAAAGCAAGCACAGAACAATTTAAAATACAAATTTAAAACCCTGGAAGTAGACACTAGTTTATGCCTCTTTGCAGCGATTTATGTCCGCTAAATGTCTAACGTCATTGAGCACAATACTGCTGTTGAAATTCATAGCCGCTTGACCTCTTATAAAATTCGTGGCCTCAATACAATTATGACAAGACCCGGCCAATTTACCCCGTCCTTTGTCACTTAAATATAGTCCACAACCTCAGAGATTATTTCCTTATGATTCAGCTCCAGATTACCCAGCCTTGTCTCTGCCCCTACTTATTAGTGTCTTCTGTTTCGTCTGTCCAGCTGCAGTTTCTATGAAATACTCTCTCCTATGCGTTTTGCATGCCCCATTCATCTCATCACCATAATTTAATTATTAATGTAATATCAGGTGAATAATTCAGGTTATGAAACTTGATATTCAGCAGCTGATCTACAACTAATAGTTATGTAAGAAATATTCTACACATCTAACTTAGTTGTGTAGACAGTCTCTTACGTAACTATGAATTGGAGAACACCACAGAGATGTACAATCTGAAATTCATCTCCAAGGTTCTTTACATATACTTGCTCCTTTTATATACAATAATTTTCTTGTTCTGCTTTCGTAACTTCGTGATCGGTGTTATTTCCTGACGGTAATAGAAACACTTTGACATCCACATATTAAAAGTGAAGTTTTGTACTTTAATATTTAATGATAGTGTCAGAGAGGAAATGGAAATTAATATATATATATATATATTTTTTTTTTTTTCAGTAACAGGTTTTATGACTCAGTGCTGTAGTGTAAGGTAGAGATGTCAAATATTATTGGTGTTTGCAGAGTGATTGGGGAAAAAGTCATGAAGGAAATTTGTGGAAGTTTTTTGTGTATTTTTGGAATCGGAAATGCAAGTTTTCGCTGTTTTCATTTACGCATCCATTTTTAAGTACAAATGAACAAAAGTGAAGCAAGTATACAGCCACAGAAGTATGAACTATACACCACCCACAATCGTGAATACAGCACGAAACTGTTGTTTGTGTGTGACCTGTAGTGACAAGTTTTATGGAACTGAGTCAGCAAAACATCTTGCGGTGCGAGGCGGTATGATGATAGTTGACGGGGGAAGGGAGGACAGTTTGACATTTCAGGTTTGGATACAATATGGTTCACTGATTATTCCTATCTGTGTAGGATATCTCGTGCAACGTTATTAGAGTTACTGAAATATTCCTATACATGTAAAATCCATCGTAGTACCAGAATATCTGTATATTCATATCAGGGCCTTGCCTCGCAGTAGTGCTGCAGCAAAAGTTATTTTCCGGTTGAATGATGAAAATGAAATGATGACGACACAAAAGCATATAACTCTATACCTCTCACAGTACACAACTGTTATGTCGTGGGGGAAGGGGTAAAAAGCGTAACGTCAGATTTAATTAGGGGCTGAAATTGTCCCTGTCAGACTGCATACCAGCAACGACAAACCGATAAAACGTTGCCAAATCAGCTACAAGTTGTATTTTATGGTCCCTATTTTGGAGTTGATAAAGTTTTTACTTGCAGTCTTTGCAACTCCTTTACACCTCATTGCTTTGTAAGTTAATTTATACCTGTTGCAATTCCATTTCCACACCCATACTACAGCTATGGAAAGTAAGCCGAATTAGACCGAGTTAAATTATGTACAGGCGATTAGGTGAGGTGTGAGCCTTGATGTGTGTGATATGGATAAACAAAACGCTGCCTATTGTTTGCATTGCTATAGCCACAGCATGACTGAAGGCTGTAGCTTATATCTCACTGTACCTGTAGTGCACAAAACTTTGAGAACCTTATTCGATCTGTTGCAAATTTTTTTATTTTAATAACCATATATACCACCACTTAAAAAAATAGTTCCGCATTTTTAGAGAGGATATTTATGGATTGAATATAATTCTGAGCATTGAAGGCATTCCCTCACCGGTTGACAGTATTGATCGTGTGGTAAATGTAAAGGAGGTTGCGTGTGTTTTCTGTTAGTTATTAACCAAATTTAAGTCGTTAATTAGTTTCTCTTTGTGCGTAAAAGTGTTAGCAAAAAAGCACAGTAACCAAGCGACAGAAGAATCCAAATTTGAAAGTTCCTTTGCACGAACGCTTTCGTTGTGCTGGTAATGTTGAAAATGCTGAATCATCTGCCTGTAGGGCACATCGACCGCTTGTGGGGCACATCGACCAGTGTACGTTCTGTTCTGCTGGCACGGTATTCAGGCTGTGATGCGCACAGGAATTCAAAGAGTTTACAGACAAGACAAGAGAAGGCTAACTATAATGTCTGCTGAAATATTATCTAAAAACTAACGCGAAAGAAACAATTTTCCTAAATATTTATAATTCGTTTTGTAAGCACATTCTCTTTATCACTTGATCAATTGCTGTTAAGTTTAATTACAGATGTAACACGGTAGTAGTTCAGCTTATCTACGTTGGAATGCACATTTTAATACAGCGGTGTTCTCTGGTTCATATTAACTCATTACTCTGAAGTAATTTGATTATACATTTTTGAGCTCCATCCAACGACGCTCTCGGTAAGACGGGCTGCTGAGTTATCAATTGGCAAGAATTTAATACGGAGAATTCAATGTCTAAGTAAGATCCTGCACAAAACTTTACGTGGCGTGACTGAGAGAAACTACAACATAACGTGAACGTTTAATGTTCCGACCTGAATTAGAACCTGCAATTTTCCGAATATAAGTCAAAAGAGTTATCGTTAAACACAAAGTCCTGAGTTATGATTTCTTTTTAAACACATTCTGATTAACATTCTTTTCTGTTTTTGTAAATACAGAAGAATGACGAAGTGTTACAAAGAGTCAAGAAAGGAAGGAATATCCTGCCCAGCTTATTGTACAATACAACTAAGGAAGTCTAACGGTTTGGTCACATCTTGCATAGGATCTGCTTTCTATTGAGGGAAAGATAGAGGGGACCAGAAGACGAGGAAGAAGATGTAAGCATTTACTGGATGACCTTGAAGAGAAGATATTGGAATTGGAAAAAGAGGGCATTCGATCGCACTCTCGGGAGAAGTCACTTTGAAAGAGGCTGTGGCCTGTTGCTGGACAGACTACTCCATAAAGAAATGAAATTCAGAGACAAGTCTAATAAAAAAGTAAACCGCCTGTAAATTCGATTACACATTTTCTCACCTCTTCCTTTTTAACAACTGTGTAGCGATTTTTATTTTATTATTTAACGGCGCTTTTAGTAGTTTGGATTGCGTAACGTTGAATGTTGTGACGATTACTTAGTGGACAGTGTACGGACAGACGTGACAGTGGTCGGAATTTGGGTACTATCTCTACACGAGAGAGTAAACAAAGAAATAGAGATTTTGAGTCACGATAAATTTAAACCTGGTGCTTTAGGTGTCAGTGCCCCTACGGTTACCGTGAGGTGTTACATATGTATTTGGCACTGAAAACTATGTCGCGTGGAGGCTGTAAACCTTAATTAAACGATATATCTTCCGCTCCACAGTATTTTCTGCTTGGCAGGCCTTCATAGAAAACACTGCCTTATATAAAGTATGCTTTGTTATTGCTCAGTCAGAAAGAAGGTATTTTTTTTTTTGTAAAAATGTGTGAGACAGTATACGAATATAAGGAGGATTGCGAGGATTGCATAATTAAGTAATGTATGCCTAGGTCAGTGTATATTACTTAACAACGAACTTATTTATTTATCTCAGTAATTAACCAAATTGATGCGCAAAATTTTTGTTTTACAATAAGTTTATTTCATACCTCTACATGTTTCGAGCACATGTGCTCATTGTCAGGAGGTTAAAAGTGCATTACACAGCCTCTGGTATCATCACATCTATAGGTGTGATGATACCAGAGGCTGTGTAATGCAATTTTGGCCGACTGATGATGAGCACCTGTGTTCGAAACATGTAGAAGCATGAAATAAACTTATTGTAAAACAAAAATTTTGCGCATCAAGTTGGTTAATTACTGAGATAAATATACTGAGATGCACGGTCAGCAAAACGTCAAAACGAACTTAGTGGTGTATTCAGTTAGTACACTATTTTGAAGTAAGTGGGCTAGTGAAACCGCGCAGGAAGTAATGCACTGAGCACGGTAGTATAATGGACAAGGTAAGGAACACAAGCACAATTTGATAATGACTGTCGTAGATAAAAGCGTTAAGGTGGGTCTGAGGCAGATACGTTTGGGGAATGGAATATATTTTTCTTTATAGTGTCCAATGACTGCACTTAATATCGGTGATGTAGAGTTTGCCTTTCCAGTAACAGTGTATTTGGTTGATTCTTACTTATGTCCTGGCATTTGTTTCTTTTTTACGACTCTTGGGAAAGATTGACGTGCTCCGATAGACGTAAACATTACGTCGAATTTCCGCTTCTGCCATTAAATTAATTTCCAGTGAGACCTTCTCCGCCTAACTAATCTTTGAATGCAAATCTCTACGGTAAATCACTGTCTGGCAGTGGATTCCAGGATAAGAGGAAGAAGAAGAGATGTAATTAGCTTTCAGAAAGAAAATAAAATATACACAAGGACTTGAAGTAATTGAAATTTGGAATTGAAAAGAGATGGGTCCGGAACACGTGTTGTGAATCTGTTAGAACTGCGGACTGAATTTCAAATGGGCTCAAGTGGAATATTAAAATAATATTTCTTTGTCTCTTATTATTTTCTCTCATGACAGACTTAATACTGTTTATTCCTCCCTCTTTCATCTTTTGAACGAATTGTTTTCCCTCTTAATTGACGGATAATGCCGTTTATATTAATGGAAAATATGATACACTCGACGTTTTAATCCTAATGAAATTTCTTAGAAAAATTCTTCACCTAAAGTTGTTTAAATTTTGGTTCTCACTTTCTGTATAAAACAGACTGCTCGGGAAAACATTTAATAAGTTTCCTGTTTACTAGTATAGTGTATGTGTTACTAAACGTACATGTCAGTGTAAATTAACATTTGCTGTCACGCATTTCTGCTTTATGATGAAGCGGAACTATATCTGCACGCACTGTCAGCATCACCATGCTTAGACACTTTGCCCTGGAGAAATGACTGCGGCTGCTCTGTGGATAAAAGACTCTGTAGATGTGATGACAAATGAGAGAATTTCTGATACTACCGGAAATGAAGGCATGTTTGCCCATCTTGCATCTAACTGTTTAACTGGCTGTGTTTTAGCAACTTGTACAGGAAGTTGAAACAGTGACATTTAGGGCAAATGGAAATGCTAGAGTAGTGTCTATATATATATATATATATATATATATATATATATATATATATCACATCACGCAAATTTTAGAGGAAACGGGGGTACCTTGGCCTGTTTTATGAGATTCGTTCTTTTAACTCAGCATCTCCCAAGGAGAAGTTTCTGTTGCAGAAGTAACAGTCTGCAGTACAGGAAATCTAATATTTTCTTAAACCACTGTAAGCAAACTCTCGCCTTTCTATGTAGTGTCAAATCGATTTAAGGTTACTGCAGATAATGGACAATACGTTTGGTGCCAAATTCATAAGAGATCATACTATGAAGAAAACAAAGGAATGAAATCACAGACTAAACGAACAGTACAATACCCTTTTCTAGGGAGAAGTCATTAAACGAATATGAAATAGAGGAGAGGAAGAAGGGGTAATGCGACTTGCATAGAAACAGATGTAACTTGATAGTACTGTTTCACATTACACCATTAATGAAAGAGGATTATATTTGCATGGGAGTTCTCATTATGACATGAGAGAAGTAGGGATTATTAAAATTTTATAATATATTAAACAGAATGTTAGTCGCGAGATCTCCTATCAGATATGGCTGGTTAATTAGGATTTGCCTTTGAGCTAAAATCATTGCTTTCCATACCTGCGTTCCCATAGCAACAGGGGTCATAATCACAATTAATGTGTTGGCTCCACAGTGTGGTGGTATGGGGAATAAGTGCCTTCATATACATATATGCGGCTAATTAGAGAACTCTTTCTAGTTTTCTGGTGTAAGGAAAGTAATATAGCAATGTACATTTTGGCCTAACACTATATTTGTGGTACCAAAATTTGTATGGTGCTCTACAGCTGGATTCGTTCCGTATGCTGGCGTGTTCCTGTGTTGGGTGAAACGACTACACAGCGATTTTGATAGTTTTCGTCATTTTCTCCAGACGAATGAGGGATCGGGTCTCAAACGTTTCAATACTCAATCTCTGTATTCTCTTCGTAAGTATGGACCTTTCTTACATATCAAGTGCTTGTTTTCATGGACTGTTTTAGTGAGAGGGTTTCAGTAGCACATGTTTTACAAAGGCGCGTGGTCAGCGAATAGCTCTGTATATTTTTGAATAAGAAACGTTTGGGAGTTACAGTCTACGGAACAGTTTAACCCTTTAAACGCCGAGTTAAACTCCTTCTGCAATTTGCTAGCATTTTTCGGAGCTCACCATATTCTTCACATTAGCAGGTAAATGGTTAAGAGCACAGTTCTTGACAAACTTTGGTTTTATAGCGTTCGTAATTTATTCTTGAGCTGCATTTCTGTTTTCGCCTTCGCAGAATGAGGGAGGTCGCAGACAATCATGGCAGGCGGTCCCATTTTTGAGGTTACGATCCCGTACCTTCCAAATACCCCACAAGTTGTTGTCTGAATTCATCGGTTAGGGAAGCTATTAGTACAGCAAAAACAACAACAGCAACAACAACAACAACAACAACAACTACTACTACTACTACTACTACTACTACTACTACTACTACTACTACCACCGCTAATTTGTTAAACCTTGAATACAGGACGGATATGTCTACTCCCCGTCTGGATCTTCCTGGTCTCTTCTAGGGTGAACCGACCTTTGCCTTTGGGTTGTCCCGAGCTGTCTTAAGCGTCTACCAACCCAGGCCGCGCAACAAACCCCACAAACACCGCGGCAGAAAATGATAAATAGTAGCTACAGCAGCAGCAGTGGTGGTGATAATGATAGTGGTAATAGTAATTATATATAATTAATAATCTTAATGTACAGCAACTCCCTGAGGATGATCAAGACAGGTCGAAACATGTTGGAGTTACGACAAATTGTGTCTAAAAATAATAATTTTAATATTTGTATATTTGTTGATTTTATTGCATGAATAATTACCAATGTCTGTCGGCTGTCTTTCTTTATGTCATTCTGCGGAAATTAATAATGAAAGTGGGCGAATGGAGGTTTAGAAAATGTGATCTCTAACATTAATTAGGGCATCGCTTCTATTTATAAATATTTTTGCCGTGACAAGATTTTTAAACGTGGTTTGTGTGGGGATTTTGAAGCTATCATGTCAGTAGTAGTAATAGCAGTAGTACAGAAACATTTCCAAGAATCCTAGACCCTTATGTCATCGAATTTCATCTGAAGAGAAGAAGAGGTTCGCCTGTAGGAGCCGTTGACTCAGCCAAAAACATGCCTAAAACTTAATGAGGCGTATCCTGAAATGAATGCACTATGGGAACATCAATTTATCTACTGCAAGTTCCGCTTAAACACGTCAGTCTGCAACCACAAAGTCACATGCAGACGATGTGTGAAGTGCTGCATCTGCAGCTGCGGAGTCCTCTTTAATTATGCGTAGAGCAACCATTTCAGAGTCTGTGAGATATAACAGGCGAGTGAATAGCGTCTGGAGTTGTGAAGCAGTGCTGGAATACTGCTGACGTCAAAAAATAGGAAGTGAAAAACTGGTAAAGAAGGACAGATCCAGACAAACAAACAAAGGCATACAAACACAAAAAAATTAAGGAAGAGCAGGAAATTCCTTGGAAATATTGAACATTTTATGTAAGCACTTAGATACAGAAAGTTACAAATTTTATTATATTTATTAAACACAATTCCTACATCTATCTTAGTAATTAACCAACTTGATGCACAAAAGTTTCGTTTTACAATAAATTTATTTCATGCCTCTACATGTTTCGAGCACATGTGCTCATCATCAGGAGGTCAAAATTGCATTACACAGCCTCTGGTATCATCAAACCTATAGCCTGCAACACGGACACCACTCCAACCCAACCACACCGAAACTCCAACACACATCGAACCAAGAACAATACGACCAATGTGGTAATTCAACAGAATAGTCGCAAGCTCCTGATGGTGGATATATTAATGCCCGAAACATATTGAGCACATAAGAAGTGAAATGAAATACAATAGCAAGTGACATCAAGTTGGTCATTTATTCTTCAGCTATCACAATGATGCACGGTCCAATAAACATAAGATTCAAGTACGTCGATGTTTGAACCGGTAGGCAGAGTAACTGGACAACGGGATGGATACGAAAGTGGCTTAGGTCTGTTCCTGGCGGGCTTACGAGTTTTTTCTCCACTCTGAAACTTTCATTTCGGGACACCGTGTACACTCTATCCGGAGTAAGGCGGCCGAATTTACCTCTGTCCACGGTGTTAAGAATAAGCGGGGCTTTACCTCCACTCCCCATTTTAACTCCACGGCTTACGCAGGGATAACGTTCTTTAGTACGTTTATGTGACTACAGATATCATATTAACATTTATGACAGGCTAGAACAGAACGGCCACTGCACTGATATTCTCAGACGTTTTGAAGACGGAGAGTGGCCAAAGCACTCTAAAGCACCCTGCTTCTGGAAATCTATGTATACAGCGAATGATTGCCTGCTCTCAGACTTTGTGTGACCATGCAAACGTTTCCTTCGCCGTTCCACCAGGCATTCAGTGGGACAACACCCCATATTCTTCCCTCCATTTCCGACATAAATGTCAATAGTATAATCCACTGAGTATGCGACTTCTAAATCTTTACAACAAGCCACTTCCCTGAAGGGTAACTTGTATATTCTCCATTTACAGTTCCGTGTACTGCAAACTTAAGAAGGAACAGAATTGTCAGGTGCGAACGGGCGTCTATTGGATTCTGTGGTCGTTAAGCTGTGTAACCTGTGTGTTTAGTTAAGCGTCAGTTTGCATATAGTCCCAAGTCGAAATTTTTTGTTCATACAAATTGAATGAAATAATCTGAATGGCTGTTTTCCTGCGAAATAAAAGTCCGTTAAGTCGTTGCTGAGAATAATATTAAAGTATAATTTGACAAGCAGTTGAGGAAGATATTAACCGGATATGAACCTGTCGGAGTTAGGTTCAGTAAAGGAGTTTCTTCATTCAAGTAATCGCTTGTTTCGAAAAACAGAAATTATCAGTGACCTAAAAACTTAGTCACCAAGTGTTCTGATGTTTTAGAATATTACTCTGTTTAATGCATGATTTAAAAAAATTCCGACGCTTTGAATGAACTTGGTGCCTTCAATAATATAATTATATAAACAGCCAACTAGATACAGCAATAATAATTTTATAAATAATTTCAATCAGTTCAGCTTGTTTCGGGCGATAATTTCCCCCATCCTCACGAGCATTGTAGAGTTCCACCTCATCGTGGTCACCAGCAGGCAGCATCGTCGATGTTTTATACCACAAGCTGTAAACACAGTCTAGTGCTCCTGAGGATGGGCGAAATTATCGCCCGAAACATGTTCAGCTTATTGAAATTATTAATAAAATCTTTATTGTTGCATCTAGTTGGCTGTATATATTATTGTGACAGTGATGCACGGTCACACAAACATCAAAATTGATGCTTTCTTCTGTTCGGTTTGGAAAATCGTAGCATATCTGACTAAGCCTTGAAAATTAAGGGTCTACGTCCCTAGCTACTGTATTCTATAACATCCAGATGGTCATAACTATCAAAACAACTTTGTGGTAGCTGCAAATGTCGCAGTGGCAGTTCTGTTACAGTCAATATTTTCCGTACACTATGTCGAACTGCATATCTGACCCACTTACTCAAATCTTCTTATCCTTACTCAGGGAGATATGTTTAATGGCAGTACCAAACACTAAGAAAGTAAGGTTAGCAGTTTTCAGCACCATGTCCTCGTGGAGGCACGGTTTTGCTTCTATAGCTGCTCACCGCCATGAATAAAAGTGCAAAGCGTGGCGGTAATATAAATTAATTATTCTCGGAGCTTATTACTGAAAGGATATGAGTTGTCACTTTCACACTTCTCCCGCCTTTTAACACGAGGAAGAAACATTAGTTTCTGCAAACAGGAGATGTTATGGACAGGGTGAGGAGGAAAGAAAGCCTATCAGGCTTTCTCAGCGGAACTGCTGTAGCTCTTTTTCGTGTAACTTAATATTAGAGTCCCTTAATATCATCATTCATCAAGATGCTTCCTGAGAAGCTGTTAGTCGCTCATCTAGTGAACACATTCCCGTCCATTTAAGGAACTCTGGTCGTTCGTTAACTTGTTCATCTGGGCCTGACCTTTGACCTTATCCATAGCGCGCTGTATACAGTCCACAACAGAATGTCTCGTTGGTAATGTAATTTTATTGCCTACGTATAAATCCGAAATATCCGTTGCAGATGTAATAAGAAAAAAGTAGAGTAATATAAAATGCAGAAGTGTGTCAGGGAAGAGGAATCGGGTTCCGACATAGTAACGAATAGTATAAAATATACGTCAATGACGTCATATATTCTCGGCCTGCGCTGTCATATAATCATCACACAAATTTTCGTATTTATGTCTGCCAAAAAATAGAAGGGATTTTAGAAGGCATAGTTGGACAAAGAAATTTAACTTGTGTAATTACACATCTCGGCATGAAAGTTAGAAGTTATCTTGATGTAAAAGTAGAAATGATTACTGCATTATTGTTTTAAAAAATTCTAACCGAAAAACTAGTTCTCATATTCGACGCCGTTTAGTCCTGTATGACTGGGTTCAGACTGACTTAAAATTCTGACATCATGTATATCGCATAACACACCCAAATCACCTCACTTTCGGAAGCATTATTTTGTGTAAACCTCAATTAGCTGTAATTATGAGAATATCTGAAGGGTAAATGGATTATGTAGGGATAGAATCTTGTAGTGAGGGTCTCAATATAAGGAAATAAGGCTTCTAAGTACGGTTTATTTTCTAGAAGATTCGTGTCGTCTGGGATATGATGTTCTCAAATGGTCACCGACGTGTCGGTTTGCTTCCTTCTTCTTCGGTGGTAAAAAGAGTTTCTTCGGTGGTAGAAAGAGTAATCTCTTCCGAAACGTCGGTAGTTATATACGAGTCGACTTGACCTCGTGTTCCAGAAGGCTTGAATATTCGTCATCGCAATATGAGAACTTTAAATCTCGCATGAATTATCTTGCCACATATATTTATCTCATTCGCACACATTAAGCTGCGTCATACTTTGCCTCATTTTAATGTAGTCTTTCATACCAGTGACTCGAATTGACTACAGTAGTTTGGACATTGTCTTCATTTATAACGTACAAAAACTACTGGCAAGGTATTCCAGTATTTCCCTTAGAGTAAGGAAATGGAAATCTGGGATGCAAAAAATAGAACGTAATTTGAAACTGTGTACAGTGACAGCAAATGATAAAAGGGGAAAGGAGCGTATGATATTAAAAAAAAACCAAATGAATGTGTAAAAAGAAGAAAAATGAGGAATGAAATGAAATAAATGGTGCCGTGGCCTCTTTTACACTGACATGAAAGTACCGTAAAAGTCCTGTAGCAGTTTCAAGTAGAGATATGTAATTATGTTTGCTACTCGCATGCGGAAGGTCCCTCTGGCTTTATTTTTTATCGGGCTGTTGAAAATATCAGTTCTACGAATCGGAATCAATTCAATGCAGTAGAAGTATCACAGGCCTCAGCTATACTGCTATCATTGTCAGATGATTTTGGATTAACATTGTAGAATAGGAATTCATATTTGTCACGCATATGATTAATTACTTATTAAATATTTAAGTAGTGTTTTATACAAGACCCGTGACGAATGTAACGATGAAACGAAAATTGGTGTCAAGCAGTGCAATACCTCCACGCCTATCAACAGAATATAAATGTCTGTGACAAAGCTTTTACCTTCCGTCACGAAAACAGCCAGCAGCAATGCTTGCCCACCTACATATATGTACACTGGCAAGGCAAAAACGATTTGTTATGGAAAGAAGTGTGCAAACAAATTTCCATTCAAAATGGACAGAGTGGTTCCGTTTTGAAATTTGACTTGCCTGCATGTTTCCGGTTTCTGCCATGCCCTCCACTTTGCACATACGTGGCATTTCTCAGGAACTATCTTTGCTGACTTCCTTTGACTAAGTAAGTTATTAAGTAGTCAACAAACTTACTGACCGATCGTCAGATTAACTAAGCATCCAACCTCATGCTACTCAACTAGATAAACTAATAGTTTCTCATGTAGACGATAAATTATCCTCAGATTTGTTCAAGCAGAAGCTTGATTACAATGCTTGCAAGAGCCTGCAAAGCGTTCCTGTCCTGAAAGCATACCATTATATTTTTATTTACATTTTAATATTATCCTCTGATTTTATTTAATTGATACACCAACAAATGCACATATATTCATTTAATGATCTAAAATTCACATTTAAACACTTAAATTTGGTGCTGTGGCAGCATGCTGCCACAGCACCAACTGAACGTAACGATGTAAATCACTGAGTGTTTTTAAACTATAACTTTAGCAAGGAACTTTGTATGCTCCCTGAGGATGATCGTATTATCGAAACATGTAGGAGCTTTTTAAGTGCTTAAATGTGAATTTTAGATCATTAAATGAATATATGTGCATTTGTTGGTGTATCAATTAAATAAACTACAGAATACAAGGGGACAGCGGTAGCACAGTGCTTAAGGTGCTCTGCTAGAAATCGGAAGGTCGCTGGTTCGATCCCAGCTGGTGTCAGTGGATTTTTCATTGATATAAAATCCTTCCGATCGCACTATGGCCCTGGGGTCGACTCAGCTTCTAACAGAAATGAGTGTCAGGAGTATTTCGTGGGGTAAAGGCAGTCAGTGCGTAAGGCTGACAACCTACCACCATCCTGTGCCATTGTCACGAAATCTAGGAACTTTAACTTCCTGGAGCCATCTGGGCCTGTCCAGGCCTGTAATGGGACTGCTTTACCTTTTTACGGAATACAAGGTGCAAAGATAAAGATCATCCTCTGATTTTTGCGTAAGTCTTCAAAATGGCTCGTTTCTTCCATTTTTCCATCAAGAGCTTAATGCATGTATCTTCTTTCACGGACGTGCTATAAGCCCCACCAATTTCATTTCGTTGTTTTGGTAACCCTAACAATACAGTATTTCATGAAGCCCATGTATCATGAAGCTCCTCATTATACAATATTTTACATCCTCCAGGTACTTCAATTTAGGCGCAAATATACGTATTTCTAACTATCCTGTTCTCTTGGAAACCCGCAGCCACCTTCTTCTCTCATTATGAGGGGCTAAGCGTGACACTCAAATAAAACAACAGGCAAACGCATAGATCTGTATATATGAATATTTATATCTTAGTAAGGGAAACGGAAAGACGAAAGATTTTTGACCGAACAATAACAATGTTCTTCGAATGTACTGTGTTTTATTACTTTTGCCTGGAAATTTCATTTGTTATTGTCATATCAAATGTTTGAAAGTTGCTGCATTGTAAAGACTTTAGTGATTGTTTTCATATTTATTTTTGTTCTGCATTCTGGTAACAAGACAGGAACATACCAATTTACATACTTCGAAACTGATTTAATGACTAGCGACCAAGACAACTTGTGTTTCCCTTTGTAATAATTATGTTCTTACTGAGTCAATTAATGCCGTCACCTTAGACAGAGGACTGGCGTACCCCTATAAGTTTCAGTCCCCGGTTTCCTTTGCAATTCATAAATACTTGTTTTGAATCTAAGTTGAAAAATAATAGCATTAAACATTTCCTTCTTTCACAAGTTTCTCGAAAGGAAATGCATCATTCAAATACGTACGTGTCTGTAACTCAGTCCACGTTTCAGTTAACCATATTTTAACCAACCTAACCTTTTTACGATTGTGACAAACGCATCGTGTTACGCTGTATTTGCTTCCCGAAATATTATGGGCTTCTTGAAGTCGATAAATAGTTGTGGTCCTGCTGCGTTGTATTTCATTTTTTTTTCAAGTGTTTGACAATTGCAGACTATCTGATCAGGATTTGAAGTAGTGTTTCGAAATGCACACTGCTGATACAAACCAATTTGATCCAAAGATGGTGTAAAACTATAGGGAACAATGTTGGTTAAAAACTGTTCATAAAACAATGATTTTCCTAGGTAATAAATTAATTCAGTTATACTGTCCTTATTTTAAATATATACAACAATAGACTTCTTAGATTGCTGAAGAAAACATTCCATATTACAATAGATTCAGTAACTTTATCTGCGATTTAGCATAAAATATCACTACTTGCTTGAATAGAGCAGGTCTTTTATAAAGCATAATGTAAGCTGAAGAAGTTTCTTAGGTGAATTTACATTATAGTATGTGTTTTAGACAGATGTTATAGACTTAGAAATGTGATAAGAAATGAACGTCTGCTTTCCCTGACAACTCACAGTCTCCGCGACAGACGTGACAAACGACCTACCATAATGTAGGAATAGGTGTGTTATAATTTTCAGAGTAGTGCTTGCGGTTTCTGGGAAGAAAACTGTAATGTACTCAATAAGTTCATTGTAACACACAACAGTAGGCGTTTTTAAATTTATTTTCACCTTTTCGGTAGTAGCAAACTAGGTAAAACTTAAAAACAGCAAGAGACTCTGAAAATATGTTCTCGAAGAGGTCATGGTTTTTATATAAATTATCTTCCCAGTACACATAAAGAGAAGAAGTAAAACCCTCTAAACGCACGATCCATAAGAAATGTGGCGATGTTGTAAACGAAAAGTCCTGGGCTGACTCATAAACAGAAAATAAAAAAGGCATGATCGAAACACAGTGGTCAGTGCTCAGTGTGGTGAAAACACCGTTATGGAATTTGTTATTCATTTTCATTTTAATTTTTACTGGGATCAGGAAATGTGGCGAAAAAAAAACTTTGATACATCAAATGTCGTTATACAGAGAGAGCGCTAAGAAAGGCCTTCGGAACTTCTAAAATCCGCAGTTCAGATTGGCCAGCAAACTGAGCGAGAGCTTTGAAGAGATTACGTGAAGAATGCGACCGGTATAAGAAATTGATTGACTCCTTAAGTGCAAAATTGTTGTGTTGGTTGTTGTGGTTGTGATTATTTCACTGGCCTTGTTGATTTGCACTCTTATTTCACATAAAATAGGATACGCGAAGGTCAGTCGTAATTGAGTTGCACGAGAGTCCTTATTCCGTGCTTTCAAACGAATTTTTCGTATGAAAGTTTTACTTACTCCATACTCCATGACACAGAGTCCTTCGTGAGAAGCTGACTGGTTTTCAGCTAGTCAAGAAATTCTCCGCATTTTATGGAATCAGAAAATTCATTACCGCGGATTTGATGTTTGTTGGACCTGCATCATTGTGATAACTGAAGAATGAACATCAACTAGATGACACTTATTATTTTATTGTTTTTCTCATAGGCTCAACATGTTTCGGGCACTACTATGCCCATCATCAGGAGCTCGCGACTATAATGTTGATTACCACATTAGTCGTTTCGTGCTTCGTTTACTGCAGGTTGGAGGTTAGTTGCGGTTAAGCTGGAGTAGTGTCCGGGCTGCAACCCGGACACTACTCCAGCTTAACCGCAACTAACCTCCAACCTGCAGTAAACGAAGCACGAAACGACTAATGTGGTAATCAACATTATAGTCGCGAGCTCCTGATGATGGGCATAGTAGTGTCCGAAACATGTTGAGCCTATAAGAAGAACAATAAAATAATAAGTGTCATCTATTTGGTGTTCATTCTTCAGTTATTCATTACCGCATTCATACTTTAAAATATTACGTCTTAAAAGAAATCTGGAAGTTTTACTTTCCCTTGCCACGAGGCTTTGGATTTTAGTTCCGTATAATTTGCTGCTTATATTAAGTAGATAAAGGACCCAAATCCATCTTCCCACTTTCAATAGGAACCTCAATATTATTTCATTTAAATCTGTACAGGAGTTTCTGAAACTGAACTCGCTGGCAGACGCACATTAGACCAATGCTACGGTTCACTTCCCGCACTTAATGCAAATTGCCCATAACAGGCAGTCAACCGAAATGAAAGAATGAACCAACCGTTGGGATTGTCTGCTAATACAGACCTCCGCCTGCGCGAACTTTCCGATACAGGATCTCCATCAAACGGGTTATTGTTTTTCGCTGATCAATAGGTTCGTTTTTTTTTTTTTCGATATTTATTGTTCATTGAACGAGAAGAATAACGTGTTTTACACTTTCTATTCATACAGAGAAGTGCTAATTGCCCAGTTTGATGTCCTGTTGCAGCATTTTCCCGAATGAGTGTAGAAAACTATGAAAAACTTCAGTCCAAATGCTCAGTGTCAAGATCGAGTTTTGAACGAGGTACTTCACATATATGTCAAGCTCTACAGACTGACCAAATCTGCTCAGTTTATATACATATGCATGTGTGTGTGTGTGTGTGTGTGTGGAGTATTGTAGTTAAAATTCCATGCAGTATTTCCCTCTGCAGTTGGTACTCAACTTGATTATTGTGCTGGAATGAAGTCGCAGCACGTAGACAAACTACATTATATTTACAATAAAATATATCAATGCTCCCACCCAGCAACAGCAAGAAATATATCTCACGTAGCAGGTTTTCCCAGTATGTCATTGGTTGCTTTTAA
>Ga0123355_10006551_pt1 | contig 17276 bp, 11 predicted proteins | sample TergutEmb28metaG_3_FD_89872 | JGI IMG/M metagenome (GOLD analysis project Ga0123355, IMG submission 89872) | Embiratermes neotenicus P1 segment gut microbial communities from Petit-Saut dam, French Guiana - Emb289 P1 | ecosystem: Host-associated > Arthropoda: Insects > Digestive system > Gut ...
CCGCAATTACTGACACCTGTTGGTGTAACTATGGAAGTACGAGCTATTAGTTCGGTGATCTCAGCTGTGAGATGTCGCTGATGCATGTTTCCATCGTGCCCATTAAACTTGCAAAGGGGTGCTAGTATAGGTGCCTAGTACGGATTGAAAATGGTCTGTCTGCAGAGTGGTAGCTATTTTTATAATACAAGAAGATAATTGTAAGCGGTTTTAAATAATGGAAGTCCTTGAAATTCACCGTTATCCACAGTTCATGGACCAGTGTTGCGATTTAATCAATATGGAATGGCCCAGGAGTAAAACTGCAAGGTAAATATATTCTAATAATAGCCGCCTTCTGTTGGGTTATTACACCTGCAGTATCGGAGGTTTGCTTCGACATTTCGGTGGAGCGTGCTGCGTTCATCCGAGGGACGAGTGCATTAGATACAGTTGGATGCTGAAGTGATTTGGGGGGCCAAGTCACTTTGCGACTGCCCATCCATTCATCATTGTATCAAGACCCAACAGGGGTTTGTGACCAAATTTGAGTCCTTAAGTTTTGACAGTATCTGCCTTGGTTTTTCTGGGGCGTCGCCTGTGACGTGACGATGGATTTGTCCATTGATGGAAGACACATCCCTTATATGGTGCTCCAATTTTCAAGTTTTACATTGTTATAGGTGCCTTACAAATGTGCAGAGCTTTTCTGTCCCATTATTCCCAAGACCCCTTACCAGTTCAGGCCTTGCACAGCAGATTATACCCATCTTTCTTTCTTCAATTTTAGGTAATTTAATTGCGAGTTGGTTGCTAATTAGTGAAAGTCTTTGTATAATCTGTAACAGCTATAAAGTTAAATCTGTATTTACTTGCATAATGTTCTACATTTACCCAACAATTTTTAATAATGAAAACAGTGGGTCAGGCAGTTTTTAAGAAGTAATTCTGTGCACCATTGACATTTTTGGACTCATAATTCCAAATCTGTCTTGTGCATGTTTTGATCCAAACTGATTCATCTTTAAGGAGAAATAGCCAGTGAATACAAGGGTCATTGTTAGACCTTACATTATTTATTATACTGTTTTTTTGTATGAAATGTTTTTATAGTGGAAGAGCTCAGGAGACACAAAATTCACACCATGTAACCTACTTTCTAGACATGTACTGAGACAAATATTTATGTATAAAATGCTTTCCACAACTAGTGTTCAGGAAACCTTTGCAGTTGACAAATATTTGTCACTGAAATTTGAAAACATCCATGATATTTTTACAGTTGCTGCTATGCCATTTAGGTGCTAAGCACAGTAACATGTCTTTGTATACAGACCATTCCAGGTTGCAGTAATGTAAAAGAGCATGGTACACATTGTATGTTCTGTATCTCACTGGTTATCCTATAGCTTGACGGAGCGCTCATCTCGTTTATTTCGTTAAGAACTTGGGTCTCTTTATGTAATCATAGTTTTTAGGTGTGTTCACATATTCATAGAAAGTGCCTATTAGCTCCATCATGTCTCTCAATATATAACAGCTCGGCTCCCACAGGATGGGTTTTCCTGAATTTCGATATTGGGTACTTACATGAAAATCTGTTAAGAAAGTCCAGATTTCATTAAAAGTCATACAAAAATACCAGGCTCTTTACATGTTGACGTAAGTACATTTCACCGTTGCTGGTGACATAAAATTGCTTTAAAAGAATTGTTGACAGTGACATGTAGTGCCACAGTGTTGAAGAAACGCATTACTGCTTTTCTATGACAACATTATGAATATTAGTTTTATTGTTGGCATTGCCAGACTACTAAAGGGAATGCGTTGTTACATGTTTCTGACAATGCATTCAGTATTTATGTTGTTGACAGCAACATACATACATACACACACACACACAAACACATACAAACACATACAAACACACAAACGTGCGCACGCACGCACACAAACGCGCGCGCGCACACACACGTGTACGCGCACACACACACGCACGACAGAGCAGAACAGACAACAGACCAAGTAATCTATTAATGCGAAAAGTTAACAAAACAGAGAGAAAAGCTGAAGACAACTGCCCTACAAAAAGGAAGCTGGCCAACAAATAAAAAGGATCTAATAAGGAAACACTATAGAGACTTTGTAAAATGTATTAACGAAATCCCTTTCGACAAACTAAATGCAGAATAACAAGAGAGAAATAAGAACAAAAAAAAACTAATGTAAATGTATATTTATTAATTATGTATAGCTTGTAGTATTACAACTGTAATGGAACAAGCAATAAAACCATATTAAAAAATTACATACATACTGTAGTATCCAGTGGCTCTTATGGCCTGCTGACCATGATTTGCACCCCCCAGTCTAGACAGCCAGGAATGTGTAACAACTGTTTAGGCTGCAGCAACGTGAAGGGAATATTCACCTTTGTGCCTTGTGTTTTTTGTGTGTATGGTACAGGTAGGAGAGAAGGGTGACACTTCGCAGAATCCTGGTTAATATAGTCCTGGTGTCTGCTAAGGAAAGGGGGACTGTTTCGGCAACCACCATCCAGCCAACATCTCTGTTGGGTGGAGACTTAGAAATTGATTCTTCTCCTGCGCTTGCCTTTGTTTACTGTTCAACTGTAGTTATTCATCCACCAAATAAAGTTACACATCAATTAACTCCTATACTCATAGCAGAACCCAGGACTGCCGAGTTGGGACACTACAATATGTACATACATACATCAATACAAATGCAAATGTGTTAAGTCCCTATGGCAATAATGCTGAAAACATTGTTTGATATTGTTGGCAGTGACATATGGCTCAATAATGGTCATGCAAAATCACCACAGTGTTGTGTTATACATACATTCACTATCTTGTTGCAGTACAGAATTAAATTTAAAAAGCTGGACAGGAAGTGTTACTCAGATATTAAAAAAGGGTAACAAAAATAGGGGTGCAATAGACTCTCCTAAGTGTATTGTAGCACTACTATAGTTTAGTTTTTCAAACTATTCAAAATTATTGATGTTGGAGAGTGTCAGGTTTTTAAATAATTAATATTGAGACTTCTTTCTGGTGGTACACAACCATAAGAACAAAAGTAAAACAAGTACATGTGTAGCCAGATGACAAGTACAGTACTTTGTACTTGATCAGATCCACTAAAGATTAATGGCAGTTTACTTATTTTATAGAATGAGTCTGGACATTGAAGTGTTAAATCTACTATATGTGTCTGTAACACTTGAGTTCTGTTTATCTCATTCCATACCGAGATTTCCTGTGTATGGATTTCACAGGTCATTGTATTCTTATGGTAAAGGATTTAATACAAGCAATTATTTTTTTCAGACTGAGACGTTTGGAGATGTCATGTGACAATTTTCCTATATGCCTTGTACTGGTGCACTCACGTGAAGTCTTAGGTCACAGCAGATTGTCATCACTGCCAAGCCTGCCTTTGGGATGTCTAATTGAATCAGGTTCAAGTAAAGATTATCTTTCATTTTACTTCCAGAATTTACACTTAGTGAAAGATTAAACTTTGATTTTACCTGTGTGAAAATGGTATAACAATCACTTGCATCAGCTAAAAATGTGTATGTTACTGTCTTGTGTAATCAGTTACTTCTTTTAAGGAATTATTGTCCATTGTGAGAGTTGTAAATCATGTACAGTATGGTGTCCAATTGGATTTCATCAGTCGGGAATGGTGTGTGCATAGCATATTCCCAGCCTCAGCAATGAATAGCTTTGTTTGGGTAGCAATCAGCCTGCCATATCAGACTTTTTGCAGCATGAATATTTTTCCCGATTTCAAATTTCTTTGTTTGGGCACATTTGAATTGAATCATAAATCGCAGATGCACATATTCATTGCAACTTTTAAGTAGTTTTCAAATTATGGAACATGACATTCAAACTTGATATTTAATTCAACACTGTAATGCTTTGACAATGGTGTATAACATTTGGATACAATCTTCTGTTCTCAGTCACTCGATCTAAGAGGTCCAACAGGTTAGGTGCTTCTCACCTGAAGATGGAAGCAGAGATGGCTTCAAAAATGTAGTGGTTTAGTGTTTAAAATATCTGTAGACGATGGACAGGGTCCAAAAAAAGAATATTAGATCCAAACTTGATATTTGTCTGCTTTATCATTTTAACATCAGTGCTTTTCTTTTTTTGAGACCAGGGGTTCTTACTGGTTTAGGAGCTGCTAAATCTACATGGCGTGATCATATAGTATACATACTGTATTTTTCATCTGTAATGTAGATGCTACTGCATCTACTAATTGTTCCATTCTGTTGCCTTAGAAGTATACTAGTTCTCTTGAGATGGGATTAATGAGTCCAGTGTTCGTACAACTACTTAGGGCACTTTTGGAAGTTCTGCATTTTAAACTTTGCCTGTGGTTATTCTCGAATAGTAATGATGTCATAAAATCTCCTCTGTGATAATCTGTGAAAGGAATTGTGGGTCTCTTAAGGTTGTGACACTCACACACTGCTATGATTGTGATTGTGCTATCAGTCAGTAGGCAAGGTACAAATCTGGAGGATATCTTGCATATTCTGATCTGTTATTACAATCCTGTGGCATGATCTAAATGAGATTGTCACCTCATTCACCATATCAGAGGGTAATTTTTGTTTTAATGAACAACCTGGAGTCATACATTTTCTTCCATTTTGTTCTTGGGAGGCTTTCCAAAATGATTTCCTTTTTTTTTTTTTTTCCTGATGTCACTCCACTTTTGGACTTAGAAGACCAGTAAAATGGTTGAGCTGTGCCAGTTATTCCTTTCCTGAAAATAAGTGTTAACATATGGGTTTCTATGCCAGTTTTGCTGAGTTTGAAGCAGATTTTAATGCAGATGTGCTGTTCCTTTACATCTACCATTTTCTGATACAAAACAGGGTCACAGGAGGCATGTGTGAACACTCACTCTCACATACACACACACACACACACACACACATGCACAACCTCAAGGCAAAGCTAAATAAACTTTGAAATTAATGACAAACGACTCAGCAGATCCTACTATACCTCCTTCTGGCAGATTTGTTTTGCAGCCATTGTGTGAAGCAGTTCATCATGCCACATACAGACAATTTCAGTACGTAAACTAAAAATGTTTGTGTGAAATTAGGCCAGCAGCAGTTAAAACTTTGGCATGAGCACAGATTAGCTCCATTGACTGGTCCTGTAGAATTTGTGTACAGCAATAATACACTACATTAAGATAGTACTGTAGGGAACAAATATAAGTTTACCGTATGCTGCAGTCAGTGTTTCTCAGTCTTTTTTATATGGTGGTTCAATAAAATATAGGTTAGTATCATATGACATATTGAATCATGTACATTACTATAAAGTTTCATGTGTGTGTGTGTACATGAAGTATTGTAACCATTGTCCTAAATTTTTCCTGGCTTTGGGGTTACAGTACTTCGTACACTCATCAGTGAGCTCAAGTCCGTCTCAAGGAATATACTGGGGGATAGAAGCTGCTGTGCTTGATAGTTGTTATATTACATAAAATTACACTCTCATTTATTGAGCATATACACAAACAAACATGTAACTTAAGATTTGATCACGACAAAGTTGCAGTTATAATCTCTTCACAGCTCTGCTCGCTTCACAACTCTTTACCCTCTGAAGTCTAACAACTGAGTGTCTCATTCTGGAATGTCTCTTCCTTGTCAGGAAGCAGGTAACTGCAGAGAAGCCCATCTGAAAAGTATCATTCGAACAAAGGAACACCTGTGTACAGCTACCTATCGCTATACAAGATAGAGAACTCAAGCCCTTTATGGAAATGAAGTGTGTTAGACCTCTACCAATTTTACCCACTAGGCTTAAGTGCGGAGAGCAATTAGAGGTTTGAACTGCTAAACCCCTCTGCCCATTCCAAAACCGAATACAGAACTTTACTTTCCTGTATAATTTAAACCAGCTAATGGCCAGACAACCAGTTTATCTTCTCATCTTCTTGATGGCCTAGTCCGAGACTTGAACTCCAGACCCTGGCCAGTCACAGTATATTCATGTAATTTGTTATACTTGATTTTTATTTATATAATATTTTTCCAGTATGTATTCATATGCATTACATTACACAGAAACATGTTACAGATTAATATTTTGGAAATAAGTGACTAATGATAACAGTGAAAAAATATTCAAATCCATAAAGATATGTATAAATGAATATTAAAAATAATGTATTTGGGAAATTTGAAATGCCTAATTAAAATAAGTAGATATTTAGTAATAGATATTTCAGTAGAAACCATAGCAGAATCTATTGATCCATTTGGGCTGAAAAGGTAACACCACACTCACACTACTTCATAAGTGATTGTTATATGTAGAGACACATCTGAATTGACAGTATTGCAGTACACTTAGACCTACACCCTTACTGGCTACATCTAAAAGCTAACATTTAACAATCATACAGGTGACTCTTGTTATACGTGGTTTCATTGCCTGCAGAAATGTTCACCTATGCCAAGTCATCAGACATTGGTGACCAAGCTGCCCAGTAACCTCTCCAGCCAGGCACCTTAAGCAAGGCAGTAATGGTAATGGTTAAGATTATTACTTTTGAATTTACGTAATGTTGTAGTGTTTTTACTTTCAGACTACTTTGTGTTCTTTTTTTATTTATTTACTGCTCTTTTATCTTCATATGTATGAAAACTAAGTGTATTAACTTCTAGTATATAGGCCTTTAAGTGTCAGGTTTCTGCTGCATCCAAAGCACTGTTCAATTTAAATGCCAACTTTGGGACAGTATTTTCCCTTTTGGATGAGGGGGGTGTATATTTATCCAACCTGCCATTCAGAGTTAATATATAATTACCCTGGTGTCAGGAGTCACAACCAAAGAATTGTAACTTGAGATTCAACTCGCAAATTTTAATTTTAATATTTAATTTGATCTTGAAAGGTTGAAATTTTGAATCTTCGAGAACATAATTCCCATTACTGCATGTTGTATGTTTCACACATTTTTGACATACAAGGTGATTTTCAGGAACACAGTTCCTGTGTGTAATGAGAGTCACCTGTGTTTCAAATTATATTTAGGAAAAAAACTTGTTTTGTTGTACTGGCATGTCCACAGTCCACAAGTGGTATGAGTGGAAAGCAGACATGTTTTGGATTTCTTCTGGTTCTTAATATTTCTATATTTCAGACATTAATAATCATAATTCCAATTTAGAGCCTTGTCTAATACGAAATTTAATATGCTGAAAGGTCTGAGGTCATATTGCCACTCATAAGAGACATGGAATCACAGTTCCATCCATCCACTGCAAACTTACATGATGCATTCTGATTGTTTACTTATAAAATACAAATTTCAGAAAATAAACTTTAACTCATTATTGTTTGAAGATTGTTTCCTTCTGGGTTATGATACCATGTAGCTTGGTAGATAGGTAACAACATTTCAGAGGAGTGTGCCAGTTCTGTCTTTTGGGTAGAAGAATATGCCAAGCATAAAAAAAGGGATCAGATATTGATAAGAGGGTGTAATAGGAAATAAATGCACTATGAAGTGCCAATATACCAAGGACAGATTTAAGGGGACAGGTGTAGAGGAATGAAGTAAGGTGGGTGAGGGAGAATGATGAGGGAAATACTATACAGCCACAGGGTAGTATGAATAAGTATGATTAATAAAATAAGGTGAAAGGAAGAGCTGAGGAAATTAGGAAAAACAAGTATGGAATTAGTACTGCCCAGAAATGGGCTGGCATGGTCCAAGTAAAAGGTGGGGCAGCAGGCAGGAGTAGGGACATAAACAAGGACTTAGTGGCTGCAGGCAGGACTGTTAAGAGTCCAAGGGAAAATATAACCAGGAAGAGAGAACCAACAAGTGGGACTATAAGCAGCATGCAAGAGGAAGAAGAAAATAGGAGTAAGGAAAGGACAAGACCAAGGAAAAATAAATTTAAAATAATGACAAGAAGTAGAAATAAACTACAGAACAGGCCAGAGTCAAGCACTGTGAGGAAACTGGTCTAGAAAAGGCTGTGAAAATAGGTGGGGTGGGGAAGTGGATAATAAAGAAGTGAAGAGTTGAGACCTGGAACAGGTAGGTGAAAAAGAGGAAGAATAAAACAGCATGTATATGAAAGAGGGTTGTGATGAAGTATGAGAGGATGGAAGAAGGATGAAAGGGGCTCTGAAAAGAGCACTCGTCAGTGGATCTGAAAGGCATAGTTGTCACTGGGCCCTGACAGGCCAGCCAGAGAACTGAAGATATGGGATATTGCCAAAGGATGATCTTTCCAGAAGCCAGGCAGCTGCTGTGCATTACTGAGGCAGAAGTTGTCTTCCCTGCCCATGTTATTTAGATGGAGCTCTATGCTTCTCTTCTCCATGGTATGATCCACGTATCTAAATTTGGTAGAGGATCCTGGAGTCAGATGTAGTGGTCCAGGTTGATGATGCACTCAGCCATGGTTGACTTAACGAAATGGATATGCCAGTGGAGCTCGTTTTCTTGGTCTCAGCCGAACCACAAGTCTCCAGTATAGACCTCTTCACACTTACAGGGGATGCTGTGTACCCCCTATTGTCTTCAATTGTAGATCATTCTTGAATATCTGAATCTGGAGGCCAACTGACTTCTCATGTCTGAACATAACCCCACCAGTGCAGTGGAAGGTGGTGATGATAGGGTAGCAGTGACCAAAGCAGGATCCTTGCTGGGCAGAGTGATATGTACAAGGGGATACACAGCCTGATGTCTTGTCACTGAAGCTATTCCTTCTTAAAGTGGCCTTAAGAAACTCATCATAAAAACTGTCCTCATTGCAAAGAGCTTTCACCATGCACCATGATGAAAAGCATAGCTTTATTGCTGAATGAGTGGTGGGAGCAGGTTCTTCTCTTCATCATAACCAACTTTTCCCATGCTCATCTTACTTCTTCTACCCTGAAGATAGGGGCAGCATGTTCCTCCAAAATACTGTTTACTAGAAGAAAGTGACCTTTATAAGTGCTGTGAAAAATGTCACCGTTACTTAACTTAAAGGTCAGCATTCTTGCAGTGGGACTGTATTTGAAAATAATGAGAAACTTCATCCTACGGAATATTAAAGCTATTAATTTTAACAGTGTATATACACTTTCTTTCAGTTGTTGTTCATCCTGAACACAGAGGGAAAGGTCTTGGGAAGTTCCTTATGACTAAAAGTGAAGATCTTGCAAGAAGGTAAAAGGATATCATGTAATAAGTAAATTTATGTTGACATCAGATCCCTATATTGCCTCCCAGCATTGTCAAGTAGAGTGAAAGAAAATAAAATATGCTCATTAACAATTTTGAAGAACAAAAAGTGTAACCAATACATAAATATGTAACAGTGAAATGTTCTTTCGTTAAGAGTTGTTGAGGGTATACTGTGTCCACTGAACGTCATGAACTAATGCCTACGGCAAATTAGCACTTATGACACATTACATAAAGATCATTATGCATATCTGCTTGCCAGTTCCTGAGCAGGCAGTTGTATTTTTTAAGTCTTGGTTATAACTCTTGTGTTACATAATTACACATAATTTTTCAGGTTAAAGTATGTGTACCACTGTTTAATCACACCAGCAAATTCTTTTTTTATATTTACATGCCACAAAAGATGAAATGCAATGTGATGAACTAAATTTATTGGGTACCACAAATATAAGAAACAAAACAGACTTCATTATAATCTACATCATTCCATTTTTATAATCGTTGAGTTGCAAACAATATTGCATATCTGATGAAACCATAATTCTTAAATATGAAATATGGTGACAATGCAGATATTTGTTTAGAACATTCTTGTTTTGCACCACCCAGCAGGTAAGTTGCATACATGAACCTGAAGCAAAAGACCTGCAGATGGGTAGTTAGATACCTGAATTTCAGAATATTTTCAATAAAAGATCACAGGATGGGTTTTGTGCTATTCAGGCAATTATCTTTCATAAAAGAGTAGCTTCAAAAAAGAAATGTGCCAAAAAGTATAAAAACAGAAAGGCAAGGGGTGTACTTTGACAGTTATGTAATACACTTCAGAACTATTTAACTGAAAATGTAAGATGTGGAGAGATGCCTGTTACACAGTAGTTTATGATAATGCATGAAAGAATTGTTTGAACAACACTTAATATCTTAGAGATTTATGTCTCAATACTGAACTGCACCCAGTTTATTCTCCCATATTTAAGAGTAATAAAACTTTAATCAGAAGCCCATATGTCCATTATCGTGTGATACACAACACAGAATAAGGAAGTAATAGACTACTATGTTGACTGTGTTCTCTTACAGGCGAGGATTGAAAACACTCTATCTGTACACTAGAGACAAGCAGGGATTTTACTCCAAGATTGGCTACAAAGAATGTGAACCTGTGCAGATCTATGGAACACATGTACAAGGACAGAATTCCAAAAATGTGCCATCTAATGAAACAGAGGGTTGTATTAATATCCCTGTGCAGGCAGTTTCTCCAACACTGTCAGTTCCATCTGTTTCGAACACATATCCACAGACCAGAATATTAGACCAGCATAATACATGTCCACAGCCTGAGCCACCACCACCACCACCACCACCACTTCCTCCAAAGTCCATTTATTCTGCCACATTACGACCCTCTTACACGTGTATGAAAAAAAATCTGTAAATATAAGTGAATCCTCAAAAAATTAATAAACATATGTCTTAAAAACCTTGCATGAGAAACTTTCTTCAAAAATGTGACAAAATTCATTCCCAAGAAGAGAAATCATTACATGTGTAAACCACATTGTTTGGGAAATTTTGATGTTATTGTTGTGGGTAGGGTTGCATAAATATTGGGCACCAGGTGACTGCTGACAAAATTTTGTCTGGTGGCATTTAATATTTGTGGGTCCTCAGTATGGACCTTGCTTTGTTTCACCTCTTTGACACCTGGGATTTTGATATATCTCCTAGATTTTGAATATTTGTGCACCTCTACTTATGGGCTTTTAGTTTAGATTTCATAACTAAACCTACAGCCCAGAAACACTGCATAATCTGTGGTCAAGATGTCCTCTAGGTGAAGTGATTGCCGTGGAAAGAAAGTTCACATATACACAGGCTGAGCTGCAGTTAATTTTCAATGGAACTAGATTTTGATATGTTTCATACTGTTGTTTATCATGTCACAATAAAAGCATTACATTATATTTTTATGTATTTAACTGGCCCTGAGGGCCACCCAGCCTACTATAAATGGCTAAAGGGTCTCTTTCTGGTGGGTACAGTGGCCAGGTTTTGGCACTGGCCACCCATCCCCATCCAGCTCCAAGGTTAAAGAAAGGGTGAAGCTACTCCTCTGCCTCACTCTGTGCCTTCATGGTGGATTAACAGGATGCATTTCAACATGAATTAAAGTGAAGTGATGCATAACAAGACAGATAGTGTAGGTCTGCACGTAACAATGAAGTGCGTTCACATAACCATTGTTGCCATAGAAAAGCAATTAAGTATTACATATCTTGAGTGTTTGTAGCCATAGTTATCCAGCTTGCAACCCATGTTATCTCATAAATGGCACAACTTTCAGGAAATAGTTATCGGACATAAACTGGGTGTTTTGATATTCTCTACAAGCTTTGTCGGAAACATTTCTTAGTTTACAAAGTCAGAAAGGTACTGTCATAAATGTATATAGGTCTTCAAGTAAATTACCCATTATTTGTCAAATTGAAATGAAACTTGAATTGTCTTGACACATTTTTGAAGAATACTCAAATATCAAATTTCAAGAAAATCTGTCAAGTGGGAGACATGTTCCATGTAGATGGACAAACATGAGGAAACTAACAGTTGCTTTTCACAATTTTGTGAATGCACCTAAAAAGAGTAAATGCGGAAAGAATGACAGTAATAACCACTTGTGCATACTTTTACTCAGTATAGGCACTGTATATTTTAAATTTATTTAATAATGTTTGGCATAATTTCTAGTGACTTCCTTGTTATGTACTTGTTATATACAGACACCTCATGAAAATAGCAGACTGTGTTGTTGAAGCAAGCAGAGTGGCATTAATTTTAATTATGTTGAAGTTATCTTTTGCAGGACATGATTTCTATCGAGAAACATTTGAAAATTTGGTTCCTACATAATGCAACAACATCTGTTTAAGTGTGATATCCCATTGATTTCTTTTAAATGTCAGTAAATTAAGAACACTGTCAAATACAACGACAGTTTATTGAAAAACAATACATATTTTGTTTTCAGTATGGTACATGTTTTTGTTTTTATGCAAAACCTAATGATGGCCCATCAGGGCCAAAACACATAGCACATTGATTTTTTTTTTAAATAAACTGTATTTGTGTTTGACAGTGTTTTTTAAGTTACTGGCCAAAACAGCATTCATTTCATAACCAAAAATCAGTCACAGTACAAAAAAAGTTAGAATCATATGTTCACTTTATTTGGTTACTGGTGGAGATGGGTGACACAGTTACCACTGTCCCAAAAGGATAAAAATAACTGCATGTTGAGTGAAACTGTTGTCCATATACATGTACTGCAGTTAATATTTATACCTTAATTTATGAATAACAATAAAGGGAATACTTACGAAAGCAGTTCTTTGTGTCGTGACCTACTGTTTTTACATATGCGGCATTTTCTTATGTAGGGATTATCCAAGACTTGTTAGTATGTTACCTACTTTGCAATCATCTTCTCGGTTATACTTAATTTTTAACTTACATTGGACAATCAAAAAGTGCTTCTTGAGAACACAGGAAGTCCACTGCTGGTGTACTAGGTGTGTTGTGGCTTGACCAAAGTGTCTTTAGTCATCCATTTGAGGGTTCTTGTTAAGCCTCAATAGCCACTAAATATCAAGGGCTAGACCCATATCCATGCAGTCTGCCCAGTGGCTGGATGTGGGCTTTTGTAACAATCACATTTAAAAAATGTGAAGTTCAGAAAAAACTTAAAAAATTCACCTCTCTACATGCATCCATGTGTATACAGGCAGACCCACATAAATGACAATACATGTTGCTGCCATACTAAGGTTGTCAAAAAATTAAGAATGTTTTCACAAAATCATCTAATAGACACATTATTCTTCAGTGTAATGGCCCTGCTTTTCAATTCATTTGGTCCAACAATTAAGGGTTTCCCCAGGGTCATTACAGTAAAGAATTGTTCGGCCCAAAGTCATTCCTGAACTCCTGTGACATATCACCAGTTATACCAGATATGCTGATCAGTCTTTTCATGTTACAGCCCATAATGTGTATGATCAACAATATGCACCCAGCTTTCCTGTGGCTACAAGGTCATCGTCATTCTTAAGTGTCATTCCGAAAATTTTCACGCACCCTCTGATTACAAAAGCTGGATCACAGTTGATTGTTTATTATAAACATGCCACAGTGCTACCACTAAATGTATTCAACTTACATAAGATTGTCTTCAGAAGAAGGAAGTAATACAAAAATGCAGAATAGAAAAGACAGAGGCACTAATAAAGATAAGTTGCATGTTTGGTATCGCCATCATAACAGAACCACTGGGCATACCTTAGTGAACACAGTTTGATTTCAGTGGTCTGTTGATATGAAGAGAATGACCCAGACAACATTAAAACTTTCACACCCACTCTTTTCAAACAATGACACATTTTACAGACAACTTTTTTTTTGTCCATTTCGGGCCTGTTTGTTTCTCTTGTTACCTCAACTTTGTCAAGCAACACGACTTACTACATGGAACCATGCACGCCGCATGTTTCTGGGTGGTGTATGCCCAGGGTAGTTTCGTGCTAGGGTGGGCTAGTGTGCAGTACATTGAATAGACTGGTTTCTCAGTTGCTGGACAAGTGGGAAGAGTAGGGGTTAGCTTCATGCCAAGAAGCTGGCATCACCATGCTGAAGGAGTGTGGTCTGGGGGTCAGACTTGATCAGATCAGACGCAGCCATGCTGTGCTCCACTACAGGGGCCGGTCAGCTTCTTGCCACAGGAGAGACTCCAAAGTGATGCTCATGACAAGGAGAGTGCTCCATACACACAAAGGAAAGGACAGGAGTGGAATAGTTTTGTGTGGAGTGGCAATGAGCAGACAACCACTCACTGTACTGCTTACTAGGTAGGACTGAGTAGAGGTAGTGCGAGGTGAAGCCATGGAACGATGAGGCATATGCTGGGAGACCAAAGGACAGAACAGGAGGGCAGACATGCTGATTAATAAATGGACCTGTAACGGTTGCTGCGTCGACCATGGGATCCCACAAAACCCCCTGTTATTTTGTATCACGTAATATTTGTACTTAGTATGGCAGCTGTAGTTTGTAGGTTTGTAATATTAGTACCCATTAATGTTGTCAGTTTAGAAGGTATTTCCCTGGGATCCCAGTTTAGCTCATAGTAAGTATTACTTCTAAGAATATATTCCTCTTGTGTTAAGCCTGAAGTTTGTTATTTCATTATTCACCTCAATCTGTACTGGAAGAAGAGGGGCCCCAAAACAAGGAGAGGCATGCTCCTTTTCTCTGTTTTCAACTTATGTTCTTTGAACAGGTATAAAAATTCATTCATTCAAGACATGTAACATGAGTGTATTCAGTATCAGTGCTGGGAATAAGAAAAGTATAGAACTAGAAAAGCGTATGTTTAGGGTTAGTCATGAAAGGGTTAACATCTCATCAGAAGCCTACAAATTGATTTTATATATATCAAAGAATTAGCAATTACTGCATTACTTTCAGAACTAGCACCACAAATTTAATCAAAATACACCAGTAAATATACAATATATATTTCTGTTGTTAAATATGAACATATACCATACTTGAATATGTTTCATACTACAGCCACAGATGAGACTCTGTTCCATGGTTAACTAAGGAATTGTTCTGTGTGTAAGATGATTAGGAAGAAACACTTCGGTGTTGGTCCCCATGATGGTAAATGTTCTGCTTAACAGCAAACAGCATCCCCTTACAAAATCCAGTTTCCCCTGTTAAAACAGATATATTTCATGATTTACCACAACATACTTATAGATGGAACACAAGAACAATGACATACCCCTTGTATAAACAAGGCCTACAAAATTTAGTTCTTTCAATATACCTATATAACACACAGATCTTGTTTGCATTCTAAATGGCATCTGATGGACAATCCCTTGAATTTCAGTCAGTCAGTCACCTGGTGAATTCCAGTATTCAAAACCTGAAAGACTGGAGCTACTGTTCCACATATTTCATTGGCCTTGAATTTACAAACTTATTGCTGCAAATATAAATGCACTGTAAATATAATAGTGCCTTTAGCTTTATTTGCCTTATATCTCATCACATATGTTAATAAATGTTTCAAGCATAAGTTGGCCTTATGGATGCCAATACCTTGTCAAGTTGTGCCAGTTTCATGTAATGTATGCGTTATAGGTGACTGGCACTCATGAACATTAAATATTCTACGAATGTCCATTGTGGACCTCCAAATACCAAATTTTATCTCGGCTTATTCCAGGGTTTTGGCAGTCAAACATGCAACAATGCACAAGTCTTATGGGACACATGAGCTTGCCAGTACTTACAAGAATTCTGTGATTAAGCAGTAGTTGCAATGCCACACAACTGGTTATGATGCTGTGGGTCTGTAAGGCTCTCCAGCATGAAAGTGGCAAGATCACATTTAGCTATTGTCCGTCCTGGTGAGGAACCATGACTCACTGTGTACTTCCCACTGGGATTATCTATTCACATAAGAACCACATCTATCAATACCACATTTGTTAATTATTTACACCATGCTTCAACAAAATTGCCAGGTGCTGTATATGGGCCCTAAGGAGCTAGCATACAATAAAAAATCAGGGGTGCCCAGTAGTAACAAAAGACATATTTAGACAAATCGTCCAGCAAGTAATATATGTAAAATTATCCAAATTTTATTAATCAAAGGGCTTTATTTTATGATATTTTGAATTCATCACTTCCAAATTAACAAGTTTTTGCTGTGTGAGCTATTCCACATATTGGCATAATACAATACTTCACTCTGACCTGTTAAATGTGGAGGCAGCACAGCAACCCATTTCAGTCCACTTGCAACAAGACAGTCCAGCATGCGTTGATGATCTGCATTTAGATCATGGAATCTTGCTGGTACCTTTTCTGGTTCATAAAATAAGAATGCTGCAACATAAATAATGCTATGCATATGCATGCCATAACCAGACTACTGAAAATGCATGTAATTGTTACATGTCCCCACCAACCTGATAAACAGACTGAAACATATTCTATCTTGTTTTCTTTCATGGCTTCAATAATGTTCTTCATACCAGCTGATAAAACTGTAGTAGGACCTGCAAAAAAGAAGCATATGTAAAATAAACCAAATTATTGACAAAAATAACTCAACTATTAGAATTCATGTTGCAGTTGACTGGTTAGCAACTACCATTATTTGGGAGGTCCTAGGTTTGATTGTCATCCTGAAAGCTAGTTATACTGAGGTTTTCTGTAACCTTTCTTAGACTTGCAGGAAAATAGATTTAAAAAATGTCAGAAACTCTTCCATTCTATCCTCTTTAATCTGTAGAGACTAAAAAGCACTGTTAAACAAGACAATTAGCCTTACTTAAACATATAGACACTTAACAACAACAGAATCAAGACAACATGATACTTGTGATCATCAACACAAAGATCTGAAACATTATGCAGTTCCAACTCCAACACCGTTTCCCTGGACATAAGTTTTCCATCTTTTTCATTGGCCCTACTCTTACATGTTTTCCCCTCAGAGCAAATATGTAGGATTTTTTTATGAGCATATGTTTTTCAGTTTCCTCCACATGATCATGCTAGCTCCTCTTATAGTTTATTATGTTTTCAATGACTGAAAATATATTTACTTGCTCTCTTATGTCTTGATAGTGAATTGGATCAGATCTTTCATGTTTGGTTATGGGACAAGAAATCTCATCTCTGCTGCTTTTCTTCATATAGCGGTGAAGAGGCCAGCACTCTGACCCAACAAACAGTGTGGGCACAGCCACGCCTTCACATACATACATACATACATTTATTATCATTCTTCCAATTTCATACAGCAATATTGCTTGCGAAACACGTCAGAAACATCAGTCTTATACTAGAAACAAAGCAAAGCAGCTGCTCCAGGTCAATTCAACAGATCCACATATAACCAATTTACATCACAACAAAATATAATACAATTTTTACATTAC
>Ga0123355_10006553_pt1 | contig 17275 bp, 7 predicted proteins | sample TergutEmb28metaG_3_FD_89872 | JGI IMG/M metagenome (GOLD analysis project Ga0123355, IMG submission 89872) | Embiratermes neotenicus P1 segment gut microbial communities from Petit-Saut dam, French Guiana - Emb289 P1 | ecosystem: Host-associated > Arthropoda: Insects > Digestive system > Gut ...
CATCGTTACGTGTTCATTGGTCCATCTCCTATCGCTAGGCTTTCGAAGAATTGATTTCCCGCCTAGACAAGTGCATCAACAGAGAAGGTGACTACGTGAAAAAATCGTGAATGAAGTAAGTAACAATTATAGAAAGAGGCATCTTATTATGTGAAGTACTTTGGTGGCAAAAAAATAGGGAACCTTACTTTCTGAAAACCCCTAGTAGATAGTCTGTTTGTTGATGAATATAAAGTATGAGGCTTATTCAGAAAGTAACTACTGTTTCACTGTAAAAAAATTGAGTTAGGTTTCTTATAAAATTTTATTGTTATCAAATTCTACATTCTTCAAACTATTTTCCCACATATTTGCCGCCATTATTGAGGCACTTATCTTAGCGGGGCACAAGTTTTTGTATACCCTCCTCATAGAATGCGGCCGCCTGTGACCCAAATGACTACTGACAGTGTCATAGAGTAGAGTCCTTGAAATCTGAGGAAAGTGCAGGGACAAATCAGAAATTGTGAAACATCTGTCGTCATGTACTCTTTCATTGACCTTATGCACCAAATCATCATTCACCAAAGATGGACGCCCACTTCGCGCCTCATTGTGCACGGTCTCTCATCCTTCATTGAACATCCAAACCCATTTCCTAACCATACCATCACTCATAGCATTGTCACCATACACTTGACAGATCTGGTGATGAATCTCACTTGGTAGCACATTCCTAGCATTCAAAAAACGAATTACAGACCATACTTCACAGTTGGCGGCCCCTTCAACTGCCTTAAACATGTTAATGCACAGGAACAAACATAAACATAACACAAATTTCACGAAATGGCATCTGTGGCTTCTCAGTTGGTAGCAGAAGTCACTACACTTGCGCAAAATGACAGTCTCGAGGATGCGCAAGAGATATGCGTAGACGGTATTTACTTTCCGAATAACCTACGTAATTCGTCTTAGTACTTGGTGTACACACTATTGAAGTTGTACAAAATGCAATGTAGCATTTATTTCTTATTTAAGGTTTTATAGCTTAAATATTATTAAAAGCTTGAGTTTATTTGTGTTTAAGAATTTCTGTGTTTATACACTTGTAGCTGAAGATTACTATGATTTGTATACTATGTATGTGTTTATGGTAATTGCTGCCAGTGATCATTTAACATGGTGTTAATTAACACTGTGGCATTTTAATGTCACTGGAAAGTTGGGGCTATTTTATTATATTAAGGTTTTGCACAGTTGAAATATCATCAAGGAACCATATTCAGTCATGTAATGTTTTGTCACCGTGCATTTCTTGTTGATATTTCTCCATGTGGTGACTATTCTACCTACACAGTAGTAGAAACCTACCATGTTTGTTTTCATTATTGGTTTTATACAGAGCAGTAGATTTATCGTGTCCCCAAGCATAGGAAAGTACAAGCCCATTGTGTGAGGGGGCCTGTTTGGTGACACTGTGGCTGTGCTTTTGCTGCTGATAACTGAGGAGCTAAAATGGGCACTGACTTGTTAGGCATCTTTTATTACAAGTGGACCTCACTTGGATGGTGTTAACTTGTTTGTGAAATGTACTCATGTGAACAAACTTTGTTCATTTCCAATACTTTTGCCATGTATATATCATTGAAATATGTCACTGAAAGTTCTTTAAATATAGCCTTTGTCAACAGTGCCATGTAAAAGAGCACTATACAAAAGATGGAAAAATTTTGAATGGCAGGTTCAATGCTGGACAAGAATAAAATATGAAAACTTGTGTTTTTCTTGGACGAAGCATGGTTTACATTAAGCACAAACATACACAGCCAAAGTAATAAATATTTATTTTATAAAAATTCCAGTAAAGTTCATGAAGTTCCTTTATATGACCGTAAAGTTAGAATCTGAGTGTGCTGTGCACTGAGCATGCACAAAATCACAGGGCCTTTATTTTTCAAAGAAACAAATTCCAACCGATACATTCAATTAATTCTGGCACCCTTATTCAGGGAATTAAAAGGAAGAAGAGAAAATGTAGGCCAATCCACTTACTTTGCAAGAATTGAAGGACAGTAGTTGAAAAGAAACTGTTAATGTTTCAAGACAAGAGCTCCATCATGTGTCGAGAAATATTTTCACAAGCAGTGAGGCCTGCTTTGAAGCTGGAGGTCAGCACTTTGAGACTCCTGTATGAAAGAAGGTAAGTTGAATGGCAGGGGAAGAATGGACTCTAGAACTCCTGGCAGATGAAGGCTTTGTATGTGATAATGATTTGTGCCAGCTGCTGTGCTCAGGGACATGATAAAAATACTCACTGTATGTGTGAGTGTGTGTGTGTGTGTATATATATATATATATATATATATATAAAACGTGAGGAACTATCTGCATGAAGGTTCTATTGTTGAATTTAAAAAAAATGTTTAAAATGACCCCACCCAACCACAATATATGTCCTCGTATGGGTATTATAATGCCTTGATCTCCAGGCAGTAGATCACTTGTAATGGTCCTCAAAATTAGCCACTCAGATCTCCATACTTCAATGCCCTAGACTTATCTGTGGGGTTACATGAAAGTTGTGATGTATCAGCAAAAAGTGGAAAAACAAGGTACATGTCTTCAATGTATTTGGAATGCAACAGCCCACATAAAGGACAGTCGTGAACATACATGAGGTACGTGTTTTGCACACAGACATGACTGAATGCATTTTGGTATTTTAGTTCATTCGTGTGGCAATGTTTGGTTGTTTGTTGCCTTGTTACTTAATGTCATGTTTTCCAGGGACATAATCCTGTTCACTGATATTTTCCAGTATCAGAGTGGGTACTATATTGTGAAATAGTATTCTGGTTGTATTGTTGATTTTGTATTCTTTCAACTAAAATAAGAACGAAGAAATTAAAATTGTTAGAAAGTGTATCTTATGGTAAGTTTATCTTCATGTATGTCACGCCCCCCCTCCAAGTAGAATGTTCTAATTTTTTAATTTCTTCACTCTTTGCAGACCTGATCTTCTTCTCCTTGATGAACCAACAAATATGTTGGACATAAAGGCTATTATCTGGCTGGAAAACTACCTTCAGAACTGGCCTACCACATTACTGGTTGTTTCTCATGATCGTAATTTCCTTGACACAGTACCAACGGATATTTTGAATCTCCATTCACAACGTATTGATGCCTACAGGTCAGTCTGAATCATGAGTGTTAGAGTTTCTGGTGATGGTAATATAAAACATAATACGCATAGCAGCTCATATACATACATTTATTTTATAGAGGTAACTATGAGAACTTCGAGAAGACCAAGACAGAAAAGCTTCGGAATCAGCAGCGAGAATTTGAAGCACAGCAGCAACATCGAGCACACGTTCAAGAGTTTATTGACAGGTTCCGATATAATGCCAATCGAGCTTCCAGTGTACAGAGCAAAATCAAAATGCTAGAGAAGCTGTGAGTTGCAACTTTACCTATATTTTGAGATTTGTGTGTTAGTTTGGTACCTTTTAATGGCATTATGAATTTGGCTTTTCTCTATCACACTGTCGTAATTTCATTGAATGACTTTGCATTCATTTACAGTGAATGCCTGCCATATGATCCTAGTAAAGCAGTTCACATAACTGTCTGATTTCAGTAGGCTGCATTCCAGTAATGTCTCCCACAAAATTTCAGCTATCATTATTGTAAATAATTTCCTCAGTAGTTTTATTTTTAAATACTTTCAGTGAGTAGGAAAGCAGTGTGCATATTTGTATGGCATTAGTTCTGAAGCTATAATATCTTCATTTCTTGCCATATGTGTCTAAGTGTAAAGTCACTGCATTTATAATTCCCCCTTCACAATTGAAAATATTAAGGGAAAGAATGTTATTATTTGTCCTGATCATACCCTTTCTGATTGTTTTCATGTGGGCTATAGTCAAAGATAAAATGTGCAGCAAGAATTTTGCAAATGGAGGAACAAATCCATGTTGAATTTAACAAATTAAATGTGGACAAGAACTTAATGCTGAATTTTTTAATTCATTGCTTAAAAGATATGAAATGTGCATTGAACATGGTAGACAGTGATGTGTACAGTTACCTTCATCTCACTTTTAAATGTAACGGAATGTCAGAATCTGTCCTGCCATTCCTATTCCCACCAGCCACAGTGTGGTCTTATTTAATTTTATCATCATTATCATCATGGTGTCTAGAATCACTACGTGTGTGTTTTCATTTGTGTATGTGTACCCTGTTTGCTTGTATTCATATTAGTCTTGTTTCGCAGTCCAGAATTAAAAGCCACTGAGAAAGAAGTGGAGGTTGTTCTGAAGTTTCCTGAGGCCGAGGCATTGTCACCACCAATTCTACAAATTAATGATGTGTCATTTGGTTATTCATCTGACAGAATGATCTTCAACAATGTAAATTTGGGTGCTACACTAGAATCTAGGATATGCATTGTAAGTTTGGCTTTTTTTTCCCCCCCCCCAGATTATTGGTACTTATGGATTTACATTCTTATTTTCATTATTTTTAATTGGTAATACAGGACATTTCACACTAATTCTACCACTGATTTTGTTACAGTGCAGTTCCCAAGTAAGTGAGATAACACTATTTGTTGTTGCATTCACTTGCAGTCTTCATTGTGCATTCTTTACAGATTCTTTATAGGTTTCACAAGTTCTGTTCTGTTTAAATTTGGTCACTTTGGATACTTGTTTTCCCAAGACCTTCTGTTAAATTAAGTATTTTGAATTTTTTGACTGTGCCAGAACTGGTGCTACAGGAAATAAAAAACAGTATAATTCATATGTCTCTATTTATACAAAAATTTATGTTCATTGTTCTCAGAAATATATTATGAAGTCAAAACATGCACCTACATGTCACTGCTGTGTTTCTGTGAGACAGTATTACATTGCTGCCCAACATGCAGCCTGTGGGCTGCATGCATCCCTCAAGGAAAGTATTTGCAGCTCTCAGTCACCCGAGTAGTTTCAATAATACATTTTTTACAAACATAATATAATAGGTCTACAGAACATAATATAGCAACTTTAATTAAAAGCAATAAAACAAATGTCACGTTTGTGAATAACGGCATTCAAGTCAATTCATTCCCTCATCTTTTGATTCTTGTACACACAAGTCCGATCCTCAGGTGAGTCCTTACGAGTTGTGTTGCTCTCCAGTGTGTTGAAGTAGGCCAGCCCTGCTGTATTATATGACTGCCACACAGCAGAATTTTTGACATTGTAGACCCTCCACAAACACAAATCGAATCATGCTGTGTTCTGTGACATTCGACTGTTTCTGGTAGGCTTGCCATTTTTCAACTGATTGTACGGCAGTGGCACTTATATTGCTGTTTTGTGGCTGTATGTCAATACGGACTACCGACAATTGCCTGTAATGTGGTGAAATCTGAAGTCAGATGATGATAGTTTATGTGGGACATGCTGGGGGTTGTGTGTGTGTGTGCGCGCGCGTGGGTGCGTGCGTGCGTGCGCGTGTGTGTTTTTTTTTTCAGCTGCATGTCTCAGCCACTTCGCCCACAGGAAGAACCCTGCAGCACTCATTCAGTGGGATAACACTTTTGAACTTTCCACAGTATTATTACTCATACAGTGGCAGTTCTTTGTGACGCAGCTTTTACCTTTCTGAAGTTGATTTTTGGTTTAATTTTATGCATAGAACCTTACTTACCTAAATCACTGATATAGACAAATTTCATTAAGTCAGTTTGCTGAGTAATGTATCAAGGAAAGTCGTTGAATTACCACTTCACATATCAGAATAAGAGAATATACATTTCAGGTTGGTGAGAATGGAACTGGTAAAACAACACTTCTAAAAATTATCATGGGGATTCTGACCCCCACTAAAGGCATTCGTCACGTTCACCGAAACCTTAAATTTGGCTACTTCAGCCAGCATCATGTTGACCAACTTGATATGAAAGTCAGTTCTGTGGAGTTACTGCAGACTAGTTATCCAGGTACAGTATAACATTGTCTTGGAAACTTTAAGAAGTAAATAGTCAGCATCTGTAAATTAGTTGTCATGTTGATTTATTCAAAAACTGTGAGTAAACTTGTTGCATTGTGGCGCATTTTCATGGTTTGCATTTTGCAGTTGTATATGTGGCAGTCCATAGGCAGTACCTTCATAACATTTCGGGTAGCAAGGTTCAGTGAAAAGAAATTTGCATTTTGGTTTTTTCGTACAAGAAACTTATTCAGCAAAAGTATTTCAGCTTAATTCTAGGGTAAGTTAAAAAAGGATCCCAGTAGTTCTCAAACAAAAAGAAGGGAGAAAGAAAAAGGTAATGAGCCTTGCTGTTCATGCAGGATGAAGCATCTGAGCCAGTGTAAGCCTCACAATACAGGTTAAGTTAAAGACAGCATAACATAAGTCTGATTAGAGCAGAGAATGTTACAAAGTCATAGCTGCTAAAGGATGCTTTAAAATAAAGGGATATGGTAGCAACACAATATTGCATTACTTAGCTTGCTTTATTATGGTTGCACCATCATACAAATGTGATTAACAACTGATAGAAGTTACAGTGGTAGTGCATGAGAAACCACTCATTATACAAAGTTGTCAACACAGACTGTATTCATTACATCAGACCTCTGTTGTATGCAGGTGAACCATGCTAAAATAAGAATACCAGCCTTATCCATTGTAGTACTGGTATATGCATGACATATTGTTTTATGATTCACTTGTCCTAACTGTTATAATTGTTAATATTCTTACGTGAAATAGGTAAACCACTTGAGGAGTATCGTCGCCAGTTGGGAAGTTTTGGTATCACAGGAGACATGGCTTTGCAGACAGTAGCCAGCTTATCGGGAGGCCAGAAGTCCCGTGTGGCCTTTGCAAGGATGTGTATGGGCAATCCCAACTTTCTTGTGCTTGATGAACCCACAAACCATCTTGACATTGAAACTATTGAAGCACTTGGAAAGGCCATAAACAAGTACACAGTGAGTTTATTTAATAGCTTCACTTGATTTTAATGATACCAAGATTAAGTTCACAAAACCAATATATATTTTAACGAAAGGCCTGTGGAAGTAGGACTGCACTGTCTTCATCAAACAACTGACTGTATATTTATATTGTATGGTTACATGTTTCAGCGGAACTGCCATCATCAGACCGTGTGACTCCTAGCAATACATAACAGGGACCTGGAAGCATATTTCGAATATAAACTAAATATTTGAACATCATGTTGTGCTGTTACATATCCCTGTGTCTTTCAGTCCAATACAACAGTATCCCTTGTATACCTGTGTCACTCTGTGTTTAAGCGAGAGACCAAGTTTCACACCCTAAAAAAAACAACAAAATTATTTTTTTAAAAATTGTTTAAATTTTTACATAGCAGATGGGAGAATAAAAGATTGTGAAATGAATGGCAGCAAGCATTCCTCTGAAATTAACTTTCTTTTAATTTTCAACGCAGTTTTGGTTTTCCATTGTCATCTGCAACTGTTTGAACTTGTCACACGTTTGCAGGATTTATCGTCTGTCTTTATATTATGATGTTCTGTAGTCTTCAGAGAAGACACAAATATGCACTTAATCTGTACTGCTGTTTCACATAAACTCTGTTACTTGTGTGTAATAGAGCTACTGTGTTGTGATATTTCTGTTTTCACCCAGTCACTTGTAATCCCTCCTGTTTTTCCTGGACCTTCTAATAGTGTATTCTAAAACAGAGTTGTAAAGCGATGGTAATAAAGCATATCCCTGTTTGAGATGAACCTAATCTTCATCTGTCATAGGCAAATATTTACATATAGTGATTTAACCATGGGTTTTGTTAAAGCGGATTGTAAGTAGCCTAATCTATTTCATGACCATACTGAATTCATTGAGAATACTGCACAGTGATACATGATCTACATATGTGATAGTGTATGTAACTGTGGCATAAATTTCTTCTTTGTCAGTTGCAAAAATAATTTCCTCACAAAAGGGTGGGTTACTTAATATTTTCAAGCATTACATACATACATTTGTTTTTAACATCTGTAAAGGATGTGATACAAACAAGCCATAAACTTTGAGCGTCTCAGTTTTGTGTCATGGGGGCTTTACTGAATGTTTATAAACTTGTTGGCATTCTACCATTTGTAGTTTATTAAAAGTACAGTTTTCCTTTCTGTTTCAGGGAGGGGTGATTCTAGTGTCACATGACGAGCGACTGATTCGTATGGTATGTAAAGAACTATGGGTTTGTGGAAATGATTGTGTCAGGAGCATTGAAGGCGGTTTTGATGAATACAGACGATTAGTGGAACGGGATTTGGAGGCCCAGACCAAATAGCAACACTCAACATTACCAACACTGCCGCCCATTCCTTGTTATGTGTGTGAAAGAGTTAAGACACACTGTGTTTAACATTCTAAAGATTCTGTGAATGCCAATTTGAATCAGATCTTATATTTATTATTGGAGGCTGTTATGTAATTCTGTGAAGTGTGATTAATAGAAAGTTATATACATATTTATAAAACTACATGAAGCAGAATTCTTCATGAGATGTGGTAGTTGCTCAGCTGTGCCTTTTGTGTAACATGCTCATTCATTCCAGTGTTTACAAGAGCTTGCCACTGAACCCAATCCCAAGTCATTTGAATCCAGTTCACACTCTCATATCCTGTTTCTTTATGATCCTTTGTAATGTTATTCACCTATCTGTGATTAAGTCTCCTCCCTTCATTTAAAAGTAAATGGCAGGTGATGCTGCTCTCCAGCATTGTGCATACATTACTGACACCTTCATAAAATGTTTACATTTACACATTTATGTTATTGCAAAATGGAGAAAACTTCCCTGGAGATAATTTTTCTGTTCCTCAGTTGCATTGGGGTCCAAGTTTTTGTTTTAGGGCTACTCATGAATAAACTGAAATGACAGTAGAATAAGGGTTTGAGGTCAGGAGAGAATACATGCTAGGAATTTAACCCTTTGGCGCCTAATGACGACTATAGTGGTTGTACTGCACCGCTAACCTCTAAACGTTGCATTTTATATATTTATTCAACAAATATAAGTACTGAATATTTTAAACATGGTATGTACTCTCCGTTTTTTCCTCTTCAAAATGCAGTTTGTTTCATAACTCTAACATATTTGGTTCCTGTATTATTCACATTTATTATACAGAATGTGCTAAAATAAAAAAAAAATAATTCCGGCGCCAAAAGGTTAATCATAGAATTGTGTGACTTAAATTTTCAAGGCCATGTGTAGTAGAAATTTCAGAATGTAAGATTTCGTAACTCGTGGATAACAGTGTAGCTTGTTAAGACTGCATTTTTCCCTCTTCAGACCCCTTTCACACTTCCTGTGTACATACAGGTTTGTAACAGAAAAGACTGCCCACATTTGGAATGGATCAGATTTATATGCTCTTAAATTTCTGAGGTGTATAGGAGATTTTAACCCTTAACCCGCTAATGTGGAGAATATGGTGAGCTAATAATGCCAGCAAATGGCAGATGGGATTTAATTCAGCGTTTAAAGGGTTAATCCTTTTTTGAAAAAAATTTACTCCGATGCAAGTCAGTTATGACCCAGCACAATCATGGTTCAATGTTCATAAACTTGATGGTGTCTTTGGGCACTTAAAAAAATTACATCTTTCTGAATAATTTATGTTACCACATATTGTGTGCTGTGGCACCATGGGACCATGCCCACATACTGGAAAGTGTGTTCAACAGCTAGTATTATTTTATTGTTCTTTACCAATTGTATGTCACTGCCAAAGAATTGTGTAGTTCATTGGGCTGGGACACTAAAAATCCACACAGCTGCAAGTTATAATCATCTAGATTAATTTTCCATGGTTATGAACATTTTGGAGGCATATTCTGCTCCCACTTGAAGATGGAGACGGTATGTTGCACCGACACCTTGAAACTCACTAGCCAGAATAATCTATCAAATATAACGCAGAATATTACATTTCGGAAACTTTTAGATTTTTTTAGTTCATAGGGTGTGTAGGTCCCCTGTAACCACAAAAAAAAAAAAATGCGTATGCTGCCAATATATGACACTCCAGTCCGTAGACTATACGAAATCTTTGAATGTTTTTTTTTTAATTTGGGCAGTTTTACCATAAGAAGGTAACACGTCACGTCCCAATTTGAAACGACGTTTTCTAACGTTCGGCGAACTACTTGGTTAATAAAACACGTGACGTGATCCGTTGATTGTGGATGCAATGATTCCCTAGGAGGCCGAAAAGGCACATTAATAACTAATAATAAATGCAGTGCTGTACGCATTACATTAATTCGCACATGGACGATCGAAAAAGTCCAAGTATGTTGATGAAACTGCATAAAAATATACCTGATTCGTGAGTATAATCATAGACCACAAATCAGTAAAATTGATGACGGTACCAATAGAGAGAATACGGTGCAATAAAACTAGTTCATTTAAAAGCCAACCGTTTAATAAAATAGTTGTGTTTGGCTGTATTTTAATTGTATTGTAATTTATGAAATAAGCAAAAGTCGGTAATCAATTTTCCTTTAGCTCACAGATCATGTATGATTTAGTTAGACAATCCGTGCCTTCGTGATAACCGTGTATCGAATTCGAGGTTACCCGTCGAAAGGCGCGATGGATGTGGATATAAAATCATCTGACATTGTATGCTCATCTCGCGTGGCTAATAAATAATTGAGATATTATACATTGTTTGCCAGCACTTGCTCTTTGTATTGTGGTTGGAGTTGTGCTTTAGACTTTTTGATCTGGGTTCATTAATTTGATATGCTTTCGTCACTTGTGAAGGAACATCAGGCAAAGCAAGTTTCCAGAAAAGAAAAACAAGGTTAGTGTAGTCATTTGATTTTTAAACACAGAGCTGAATTCAACAATGTTTTTGCCTGGTTCCATTTCAGAAAAATATGTGCGTTTTCGTTGTACGCCATAAATGTTTCAGAGTATCCCTTAAAATTTGGCGTTATTGTGACACTGTAGTTGATGTGATTATAATTTGGTGTTAGATTTAGAAGTGCATCCGGATGAAATTACTACAGTGAAATCCTACCACATTAGAACTAATCGCGTACTTAATGTACTTCTAAATCCAAACCATGTAACACGGTTATCGTCATCAGCATCAGCAGGTTATAGGGAATTTTTGGCTTTTTCCATCAACTTGGGTGTTGGTCTCAGTATTTTTTTTTACATACGGTTTTTCTATCACTTCGATTGTGTTCCGTCTCCAATTTGGAAATATGTGTGCTATTCATTTTTAATCAATGTTTCAGCATGTGCAGTCCACAGTTATTTAAATTAATTCTCTTATTTCTTTATTTGTTTTATGGTCATGTTATGTGTATCCTGCAACTGACCTGAGAAATTGCATCTCCATAGTTTTAGTGGTTTCATGTATCCAATAGTCCAGGACTCAACATGGATGGTGGTCTCTCAGAACCACCAGACACTACTAAAGAGACAGAGCCCTTATCTAGTCCAGCAGAAACAGTGAACTGGAATTGTAACAAATTGCCATTTTGTATGATGCTGAAAGGATTATCTTGTTAGAACCTTTCTGCATTCCTTTACATTGTGAATTTGATGCTTGCATGACATCCTGTTCATGTTGTTGCGCGGTACTTGATATGTCCTGCATCCCATGTGGTCTGTTTTCTTGACTGTGCTGTTGATACACCATTTGGATATATAACTTTTTCAGCCAGAGAGATATCAGTAGTACCTGGCTGTAGCAGCAATCTGGATTACCATGTCCCCGGGATTCACAAATTTGCCAAGAAGTTAGAAGCCTCATCCATTTTGTGTGTGCTTAAAGGATGACTTCAACCAAGTTGAATACCGAGGACCTGCAGTTCTGGAGTTACCTCTCCATCTCAGTATTAGCTGGCACTTTTTGCTTGATGCATGTGAATTGATATGTTTTTCGTGGGAGAAAAAAACTGCAGTAATTATGCTGAAAATATTAGGAGGTACTGTATAAAACTTAGTTGCTGAGGCAACCAGGTACCTGGAGGCACCCCTACTTAATCCTGGCCAAGAAGTCTAGATCAGGGAAGCATTAGTGATTGAGGTGCACCCAGCAGCATGAACAGGGAAAGTAACTTACCCTAGAGCATGTTTACTGCTTAATCCTGATTAGCCTGGACAAGGCTCTTCCTTCTCACCCCTCCCAACTCTGTAGGCCAGCATTCCTAGTGGCCCTGTCACATCATCATCTGGTAGTAGCAAATCAGTGTGCACTGTCTGTGTACATCTGAAAGGCTACATGATGTCACAGTGCAGAAGGCAACCATCTGGATTGATAATATCGGTTTTTTTTTTTTTTACAGAACAGAAGAGAAAAGAAGCAGTTGCTGCTGCCAATAGTTTGACACAAGCACTTGTGGATCATCTGAATGTTGGGTAGATATTACAGTTGTTTCTGTATTCACAGAAAAATAACTGAGGCATATTTTGGTAACTCAGGGAATATATGTCACATAAGAGAAAAGATTTTCAGTTATGTGGCTTGTTCAGCTATGGCAGTCTGTCTAAGACTAATTCAGTGGAGCAGATCCCTTCTTGAGAAGCTACATTTTAATACTACTCTCCCATGTATGCATACGTCTTCCAAGTAGTCTCTTTCTTTCTGGTTTTCCAGTCACAACCCTGTGTAAAATTCTGTTGTCCCTCATTCATGCTGCTTGTCTCATTCTCCTTAATTTGATCATTGTAATATTTGGTGAGGAGTACAAACCATAACTCTCATCATCATGTAGTGTTCTTCCTCCTCCTGTACTTCTTCCCTTTTCAGGCTGCATGTCTTCCTTACTATCCTTTTTTCAAATGCCCACAGCCTATGTTGTTTCTACTGTGTGGGGGACCAAGGTTTTTACCTGTTCAAAGCAACAGTTAAAATTATAGTCATATATTTTAATCTATATGTGTTTAGATAGCAAACAGTATGGAAAAAGGTCCTGGCCTGAGAGGTTGCAACCATTCCCTGAATCCTTGCTCATTTACTTAAAGAGTTGTAAATATTTTGATGTGAGGCAGCTGCATATTAGACTAGATGGTTTTATCTTTTCAGTAGGTTGAGAGCAGACAAACATAAGCCAGTTAGGGTAAATGGATTATCACCAGTCGACCAAATGACTTTCTTTATTAAGTAGGTTCATGGAATTAGTTAATATTGTTAACTTTGACCGCTGTATGATTATATTTACTGACTACAAAAATTGTAGCTCTAGCTTGCATAATAATTGCTAAATTCATCTAAGTTTTTGTGTCATATAATTGAGAGTCTGTTATTAAGCAGGGTCCATCATGAGAAGATATTAATTCAGTTGGTCAAAATGTTCCTCTCTTTCTGTCTATCATCACATGTGTGCATCAGTTTGCTGTTTAATTTCTACATTTTTAAAGATGAAGCATAACACAATTATGATACTCCTCATAATATTGAATTTTTTGTATCTTCCACAGAGTAGCTCAAGCTTATTTAAATCAAAAAAGACTTGATGCAGAGGCCAAACAACTTCATCACAGTGCTACCAACTTTGCCAAGCAGACACAACAGTGGGTTAATCTTGTTGAGAGTTTTAGTGGAGCACTCAAAGAGATCGGAGATGCCGAGAATTGGGCTTGTAGCATAGAAGGAGATATGAGGACAATTACGAGTGCTCTAGAGTATGCATATAAAGGTGAGTAGCTAGTGTTCAGCTAAGCTGAGGGACACAAATATAGAGCATTGCCACATTTGGCTTGATGCTGTTATGACATTTTTGAAGTACCTCACGTATCCTTCACCCTTCTTAGTGACAAACAGTGAGTTTCCACTAGAGTGGTGATGAATATGCAGGTGCACGTAAATTACAAGTGTACCGTATTGCTGTTACCTTTTGTTACTTCACCACTAACCCTTTGGTTGCACAGTGTAAGGTGCAAATGTTCAAATCCCTGCAGAGTGTAGATGTTTATTAATTTTTTTATGTGTTGTACAGTGGAGGCTCTGCAGCCACAGATCATTCCATGATCAGTCATCTGTACCTTGCACAACCAATTGATTCATATCCTGGTCTTTAGATTGTAGCAAAGGCCAGCCTTATGCTCTGTGCACTGGTTACCATGGTATGTTGCATAAATCAGCAAACCATACCTTTTCTGTGATATACCTATTTGATGAAATGGTTTCTGAAGACACTTGACAATTATTGACGAAGATAAAATAAGTCTTATCTACTGGTAATGTACAGTAATGAGTACTGTGTTGTTTGGCTTCAAATTTAAAGTTTGTGTGCTAGACTTCAAACTGCTCATTGTGTCATATTGCACACAGTTTATTATGTTTTTGTGTAAAGAGCCTTCACCTTTCCATCAGAGAACAGGTAAGAGGCTTACATAACTTGCTCACAGACAGCCCCATTCTCCCTGAAATTGTTGCTATATGGCATCCATGATTACATGGTACATGTATCTGGATTTTTGGCAAGGATATTGGTTTTGTGAAGTTGGATGTAATGACTTTGGTTAATGTTGTATTCTGTTATGGCTGACTTGTGTGGATGATAGGATGTTTTTTCACGGAGCATCCAGACTGTCCAGTGTTGGCCTCCACTCACAAGGAATGCTGTACACACCCATTATTATGCCTAAGTTATCCTTCCTGGTTGAAGAAAAATAATGTCTTCCTTGGCAGAGACCAACCATCCTAGTGATGTGCTTGAATATCCTGCCCATCATCTGAAGGTTGGGACAACAAATGATTGAAAGGCAACTGATTTTGTATCCTGTGCATGGTGTCAGCACATTTCCTTTTCCCGTTTTATATAACCATCCTGTTTGGCTCACCTTAAGGCTGCAGATGGAATTAATATAAACTTTTATATATTCCATGTCTGTGCAGTAAAGAATGCTATTTACTTGTATGATGAACCAACAAATGCTTCTTCATAAATATGTTCAATCACATATCATTCTTCACCAGCATGTTTTGGTCACTTCTGTGATCATCATCAAGAATGCAATTAATATACAGTAATAGTACAAAAATGTGTGATAAAACCACTCAATGTTACACTTTTATACCCTATGTAAATGATTATTAAGCAATTTACATTTCAATATCTGCTTGATTCTCTTGCATGCCACATGTCAGTAGGTGCCTTGTGTGTATTGCATCAAGGCAGCTGATGACTGTGTAACACGGAGTGACTGAAACCTGTGGGTGAAGAATAATAGTGCGTGATTGAACATATTATGAATGTGCATTTATTGGTTTATCATATAAGTAAATAACATGGCAATAGTATGTTCACCTGAAACAGTGTTAATCATGCACCCGACTATATAGTGTCATATCCCAGAAGGCCACAATCTCAATATACAGTGCCATAAGAACATTACATATCTCCATGTGTTTTCTGTAGTATTTTTTTCCAAAGTGATGATTAATGCTCTTTAAGCATTCATATCCAAAATACTAGTGCATCACCACTAATAAAAATAGAGTTAGGCTTGATTATAACATCATTAAAGGGACTGAGTATTCTCTGTTGTTACAGTTGAGAGTTTTTCTAACCGAGCAGAATAATGTTATGGTTAACAGAGACGAATTAATTGTTACTACAGAATATCTGTTGCTACAGACGAGGAGTCGCCTAAACTGATGTCGTGGCAGGGTTTGACTGTACTTAATTTTCTCCATTTCAAATGTATTTTATACTTTAGAATAAAATATTTACCACTGCTTTGTCATTTTATGTAATATATTTCAAAGTAAGAGACCATGTTTCACAGTCTTGAAGAGCACTGGGGACTAGGAAAGATGGCAAATGTTTGTACTAAAATATTATTGCTTCCACTGCTCCTCCTCCTACTACCATCACCACCACTAATTTTCTATTTACAGAGGATAATAGTCACTTTTTTTTCTTTCTTCTGTTTCAGTAACTCAAGAAACAACATAGTTTTTCTATGTCCACTGGGCTTGTTTTAACAAATGAGTTGTATATATTGTTCCTAGTTCATGAACTGTATGTTTCCTTGTAATGGTCATTGAATTGAATAGTTATGGCGAACAGTGACATTAAATAAGACTTTTGTAAGTATGGACACTCTTCATTCTCATGTCATCTACCAGCCAAATCTGAAGATGCCTTGTTATATTTACAGTATATATATAAATGTCCATTTCTCTCATATTGTCACAGTATTTAAGCCATGAGATATCACATACCGTAACACCACGCTGAACACTCAGGATACGTTTCTGGAAAAGGGAGTGAATCAGCTTTTAGTGAGGTCATTACAGTATGTGTTATATGGAAAATCATGCAAATAGGCAGTTTCTTATCTATGAGTGGTTATATTATTATTATTAATTGGCTGGGTTGGTCCTTCATCCCTGATGCATTGCAGCCTTGAATTGATCTATTTTGCTTAACCCAGTTTATCATTTGGCATTAAGCAGATGTGTCCTTAACCTTTTAAAGACGAAGCACAGACTGCATTATTTAAAGACCCAGTCTGTACCGCGCTGTAAACACTTTTCATCTTGGTTATAAAAACCAATCAGTTTATGATGTAAGTGGCACAAGTCACTGTTTGTTCTCAGACAAATACAAAACACATAAATACAGTGTGGGCAGAGTGTATGATTGTTGAGTGTTAAACTTGTTGGTGCATCACGTAACCAGTAGGCTTTAAAAGGTTAATAAGATCCAACAGACTACTTCCATTCTATCCATGACAGTGTTCTAGCCTTTAGTCGTCAAAAAGCTGAAGTCTTATGTGTGCTAAAGTGTCACAGTCTGATAGGATGTGTAAGGATGTCACATCTCTCATATCACATTTTCTACAGCTTGTTTCTCCCTCATAGTGACCAATTCGTTGTAGGTGCTTTCTAAGTTGACAGTGTCCTGTTATGAGTTCTGTCACTAATTTATCTGCTTTTGATTTAATTTGAATAGATCTGCACCTATTTCACGTGATTTCACAGAATAATTTCACAAATCTATGACTGGAATATCATTCCATTAAATCCATGAGTGATACATGATGGTTTGATTTGGTTACTGGTACAAAGAGGCAATTAATTATTTCATGAAACAGTCAGGATATCAGTGGCATGTATTAAGCAGCCAAAAAAAAAAAAAAAAAAAAAAAAAAAAAAAAAAAAGGAAAAAAAAAAACCTTCAAACCCTAAACCACAAAATAAGGAAAAAAAAATTAATATAAAAAAATTAACAACTACAAACCAAACAAAA
>Ga0123355_10006555_pt1 | contig 17275 bp, 12 predicted proteins | sample TergutEmb28metaG_3_FD_89872 | JGI IMG/M metagenome (GOLD analysis project Ga0123355, IMG submission 89872) | Embiratermes neotenicus P1 segment gut microbial communities from Petit-Saut dam, French Guiana - Emb289 P1 | ecosystem: Host-associated > Arthropoda: Insects > Digestive system > Gut ...
GGCGAGAAAGATGTCCGGTAGTAATTTTGCCTAAATTCCGACTTCCACGTAAATTTAGGGATCTTTTACATGCCGCAAATCTACGACATGGGACCGACGGCTTTACTTCCCCTCCGAAGGAAGTCGTGCTGAAGATTTTTTCGCCCTAAAAATCCGATTTGAACCTGCAAACTAAAGGCCAGCACGCTACCCCTAGACCACCGCAGCCGATTAATACAATATATATACACGCGTAATTTATTACGAACTCAACAAGAGAAAAAAGATAAATACCTTCACAGGGGTACTTACAATATTAAATGCCTCACATGCAGTAAGACATACATTGAACAACCCGGAAGAAATATGAACTTAACATACTGGGAACTGAAATAAAACAAACCGTATTCTCCTTTTCACTCTTACCTTTATTTAAGCTTGAAATCCTTCCTCACAAGAGAAACCACAACTGTACATCGTCCATATATATTACTCCTCAGCCCTTCACACTCGGTTCGGGTAAACAAGCCTTCCGTAATACGAGGGGGTGCTGACAAGTCCTTAGCCCGACCTACTTCCCGATGAAGTAGGACGGAATTGATAGTATCGTTGGAAAGAGGGGTCTGTTCATATACCGAATTGCAAGTCTTTTCTTGTTACACAGGCTGAAAGGAAGCATGTCAGGCTACGTGCGCGATTTCAACAACGTGGAGACGCGAGCTGTCATCAAGTTTTTTTTTTCCTGCAAGGCAAAGCGCCGAAGGAAATTCACGCCATTCTGACAGAAACATTAGGGGAACATGCACCATCGTACTCCACCGTCAAAAACTCGGTGGCCCAGTTTAAACGTGGTGATTTTTCCACCTGTGATGCGCCTCGTCCTGACCGACCCAAAACAGTGATCACCTAGGAGATTATTGATCAAATTCACGAGCTAATCTTGGAAGACCGCCGGATTTCGGCTAAATCAATAGCTGAGCAACTGGGCATCTCACGCGAGCGGGTTGGGTCTATCATTCATGAAGATTTGGACATGCGAAAGCTCTCCGCGAAGTGGGTCCCGAAATGCCTGAACGCGGATCAAAAACGTCAACGGTGCCAGTCGTCTGGGCAACTTTTGCAATTTTTTCGGCGCGATCCAAATGATTACCTGTCGTGATTGTAGACCATGGACGAAACATGACTATATCACTATGACTCGGAGACAAAGCAACAATCAATGTAGTGGCGGCATAGCGGCTCACTCCACCACCAAAAATTCCGAATGCAAAAATCCTCTAGAAAAGTTCTCGCCTAGATTTTTTTTAGATCAAGCCGGCATACTCGTTATTGATTGTCTTCCAACGGGCCAAACTATCAACGCGGAGTATTACTGATCTCTGCTGGTGCAATTGAAGGACATTTTGAAGGAAAAACGCCGCGGGAAGGTCACCAAGGCGGTTTTGTTCTTGCACGACAAGGCCCCGGCTCACCGGGCACTTGCAACCCAGAAGAAACTGGCCTACCTGTGCTTCCAGTGTCTTGATCACTCATCTTATTCTCCGGATCTGGCCCCGTCGGACTACCATCTGTTCCCTGGACTGAAAAAACAATTGAAAGTTTGCCATATTTCGTCCGACGCGGAGGTAATTGCTGCCGCGGAGACCTGGTTGGACGGAAATACTTCTGAATTTTTTTGAATGGCTTGCAAAAGCTAGAGTAAGGGGCTAAGAAGTGTACTGAGCTTCTGGGGAGTGTGTCGAATAAATCCCGAGTTTGGTCGCTGTCGCTTGTTTCCTTCCTGGTCGGGCTAAGGACTTATCAAATTCTAACAGTCCTGGTGGGCCTAGGTCTCCTCATAGTCGAGGCTTCGTCTTAACAGTCAAGCGTGGATTACACGGGTGTACTTTACACACTAGTCGCCAGCTAATTCACTAACAGCTTTTAAAATCGTCTTCTCTAAATTATGCAACCGCCTAAACTGGCTGGGGACTAAATCAGAGCGACTTTAAGTTGATGTCTGTTCAAATGTACGTGCTGGCTAGTACACCATCCTGCTTGTAAACTTGCCGATTATAATTGATATGGCCAATAAATACCTTGTTACGTACCACTAAAATTCTTCAGTTCATCTCTGAGATGTCGAATGTTGAACTAAAGCGCTACTAGCTTACTGCCAAGCCTTTTCTTACATGTAACAGGCAAGACTAGTTTGCTCTCTGTTCATTCATTAACTCGCGACTGAACTCGCTGTCGTCTAGGGCGTAAAGTAGCCTAGAATAATACCCGCCCTTAGTCACCTCCCTTGGTACGACTCATCTGGATGAATCATCGGCCCGTTGCAGAGACTACTACCTGGCAACACACAACACTCAGAAGAGACCACGGGTGAGGAGACAGAGATCCATGTCCCGGCGGGATAGAACCCGCAATCCAAGCATACGAGTGGTCATACATCCAATTCTTACACCGCGCACCGACTGGGATCGGGGTGTCTGGCATTTAGTGGACTAAAACCATACAGTTTGGGACGCAGTTTTACAGCATCACTGTGCGATAGCTCGGAATGTTTGATCGTCATCTGTGTACGAAAGTCCGAATTCGGCGTACGAAAGGATTATGGGCGAGAATTATAATGTACAGAGGTGCAGGTAGTACGAAAGTCGAGGATCGCATGTACAGCGTATCCATTCATAGCCGGAACACGATGTATCTGAAACTCGGTATGTATTACGAAATACGGCTGTCATAAATCTTTTGCGTTTAATACTTACAGTTCTATTTGCAATTTATTATTCATATTCACAGATTCCTGGACTATTTCATTGGAAGAAGGGTTAAACACGTGTTTGGACAAAAATTACATCAGTGTCTACTTAATAAATTTAGACTGTATAAACTAATTTTTTTTTATTGAAACCCCTGATTTGAAGGATTTTAATATTTTAATTTTACTTATAATTTTAATCATATATGTAAACTGTTATCAAATAAGTTCACATATATTTGTTAGCTACAAACGTGCAAAAAAAAAAACATAATCTCCCTGACGATGGTCAAAAATTGAGGCCAAAACATTTCGGAGCAATAATTAATAAATAAAAACATTGTGCAACAAGTTGGGTTTAAGTATTGTGTATCCTCATATTGAAGTTTAATGAAAATCTATTGAGCAGTTCTTTAGTTGTTGCATGTAACTGGTCAGATGGAAAGGAAGACCCCTGTGAGTTCTGATGAAAAACAGCTGTGGGGTCATTGTCTTCAGCCTTGTCTCTGTATAAATACTACATTCCTAATTCTCTGGCCTGACCTTTATTACACAAAATCTTAGCAAGTCCTTGAGGTCACTCTCTTGTAGATATTGGAGCTTGCCTTATCACTTACGTAATTATTCCTTTCCACTGTGTTTATCAGTTGTTAGACATCCGCATTCAACTGGTAATGAATGGTTTTGTTTCCGGATATTTTCTATGAAGATAAATTATTAAGTGTTTTAGTTGATGTCTTTCAAAAAATCAGAGAGAGAGATAAAATTCGTATTAGTAACAGTATACTGAAACAATTTAATACATGCAATTACACACACACACACATATACACATACACATACACACACACACACACACACACACACACACACACACTGCCACCCTTAGTGCATTGTATGATCATGAATATATATAAGGGTATTGTAAATTTCAAAACCCTTCATCCTCAGCAGTAGTAGGAATTTAATCTGCAGCAATTTAGATTCAAGCCTTCTGCATAAGGAGAACTGATGACTGATGTTTCATAAGATTAAAACGTATTTCATGAGAGAAGTTACATTTTTTGAAACATGTGTTGAAAAATGACAAATATCACCTGCAATACACTACATAATAATTGAAAACATAACCTTGAAAAAACGTGGCTCAATACGACAGAACCTTGTTCTGAAATATAGAGACCCGTACAGCAACACATGATATATAAAATGAAGTGCACTGAACGTGATAAAATTTGTGTAATTGTTTGGTAATATCATTCTGTCGTGTTTGTAAAATTATTATCGGTTTTCTCTTTTCGTATGACACAACACGATGAGTATTTGTATGTTCATTTATTTTGTACCATATGTTTCAGCTGAATATTGTGGCCATCATCAGGTAGTTTGACAATTACAAAAAAGGAATATATTGATGTAGAGGCCTGTCCTTTACAAACAATGAGTATAAAATATTTATAATTAGTTACTATTCCAAATAGTGGAATAATACAGGTACAATAATAATATGTCAAAATAAATATACACATAACTTTTTGTGTAAAAGTCTTATTCCTAGACCATAAAGACTAATCCAGACTGTCTACTAATTATATACTTGATATATATTTGACAGGCTGGATTCTACTTCATTATGGCTACCATCACAACTTGTCTTATCACATTTTTTTAAAGTGTTTGGATTCTTTATACTGTTTACATATTACATTGACTATAATTTAGACACTACTGGCCAGATACTTATGATCTTCATTTATGTAACTGACTAATATTTTTATTATTATTGTACATGTGTATACTTTGTCTTTTACACTATATTATATTTTAAAATTTTTAATGTGTTAGTCTTGAAAATTTCTGAAAATATTGTAGTGATCACTGGTGTTGGCCATGTAGGCTTATACACGTTGGACTGATAGTAAATGAGAGGAATATATCCTCTTGGTTTATTATTCTGATATAATGAAGTTCACAGTACAAGTGTGTTATAAAAGAGTGCCTGTGTTCTGAGTCAAGCAGTCCAAGAAGAAATTGGAGCCATTTTGCTTCTGTGGAACACTGGTAACACGTTCCTTGTCATCACAGTGTAATATATCAAAAATACTTGAATATTCATCAACACCACTGTGACAGCCTCATATTTCACATCCTATTACACATATTACATTTCTGAAAATCTTAAGTTAAAAAGAGGCTGTGTTTATATTGTAAGCAGGTGTTTGAATACACAAGTGTGAAACTGAAATCGGAAATCAGCAGGTTTTGAAAAAATCACTGTAGTCTATACAAATGAGCTGAGAATGTAACACAAGTATAATACATTTTTAAAGACCAACAAATGCCATTGGATTTAGAGATGCAATAAAAATTGTATCTATAAATCCAAGTGCATTTCTTAGTCTTTTAATATGTTTTATAAATCTGATTGGTGCAAAGAATATGAAACATAACATAACATAGGTATTTTATTATGGTCTGTAACTTTTATTTGCAGCATTCTTATATGGTGTATATTTACTGAAAAAAGAATAATTTATGGCTTGGTATGTTCATGATTTTTATTCTCTTTTTCAAGAATATGTTTATAAAAAAACAAAGCAAGACTAGTGTGACAGTAACAATTGAGAAGAATATACGTGTAACCATTGTAAATTTTATTTGTCCAGAGGTGCATATATGCATGTGTCCCCTACAATGGAATAGAGCAAAATAGGTAATCTTGGGGGGAGGGGGAATTAAATGTAACTTGGACCATACATGACTCTATTTGATCCATCATGAATCCAATTGTTAAGATTTACCCCTTCTGTAGCCCCAAATGTCACATGAAGTACCGTGCTTCCTTAACGAGGCTTCATTACTATTATTTGATCTCACAAAATTATGTCTGAGGTGATGAAATCTTAATTCACCTACAACTTCACAATCACACAATAAGTCCGAATGTGTCATGCCACCTATCACAGGTTGGAGTACTTTCAGTCCTTGCTTGAGTAGGTGTGTTTTCAAGTGATACTGTCTTGTCACACATCTCATATATTTATGTGTGTGTATTATTTGACAGATTAGACACTGATATCAGAGTGCATTTACTTCTCATTATTTCCCTGACAAGTGTGAATGGTAGAACAGTTTCAACCCAAACAAAGAAAAAGGGGGCCCAATCTGGTATACCAATGGGTCCAGGACCAATACAGGCACCAGTGCTGGGGTGTATAGATGGCTCCTGTGCATGGGGTACAGTAGGCTTGGGCTCCACATCATGGTATTCCAGGCTACAATATTGTGAATCGGCCATTAAGGCTTGTGTAATGGAGAATATAAAGAGGACTACACAGATGGGATCATCTACATACTTTCTGACAGTCAGGCAGTCATCAAGGCCCTTGACAGTTTACAGAAAAATTCGAAATGAGTCTGGGGCTGCCATCAGTCCCTGCTGAAAGTGGCAGAACTTAATAGGATCCATCTGGTATGGGTGTCAGGACAGAAGGGAACTGATGGAAATGAAATAGCTGATCAATTAGCCAGACAAGGCTCCTCACATCCACTCATAGGACATGGGCCTGGACTTAGTATAATTGCAAAGGTTGCCAGGGGGGTGTGATCAGGGGCTTGACAAGTAGGAAACACAGGAGCATTGGCAGTCCATATATGAACAAAGGCAGGCTAAGGGCTGTCTTCAAAAATTCCCTCTGAAAAAAAAAGCTGGGGAATTGCTCAATCTGAGCACAAAACAGCTGCAAATTATGACAGGGTTGCTGTCAGGACACAGCCATGTAAAAGGACAGCTATTTAAACTGGGGCTGGTAAACAGTCCTGTGTGTGATGGATCCAAACAGCCATATGAAATGGCCTCATGTACGTTGTCATTGGGAGGCTTTGGTCAAATTAAGATTCAGGAACTTGGGTCATCATTTTATGAAACCAGATGACTTTGAGACCATCTCTGTCGCCAAGATATTGCACTGTGTTCAAGATGTGGGGCTGCTGAATGGATGTGCTAATGGGCTGCACATAATACTGATACCAGTTGAAGTGCTTGGGTCACTCCAGTGCCTACCCTTCTGTATCTTATTATATTTTGTTCTATTCTATTCTATTCTACTCCATTCTATTCCATTTCTCATCCTACAACTACATAACTATATTGATTATGTTAGAAAGCATGCAGTTTGTTAATCTTATCAATAATTTTTCTTAATTTGCTGTCATATACAAAATAATTACTGTCTCTGTTTATTGTAGTGACTTGGAACGTGTGCGAGAGGGTATGGGCAGCAAATGCAGCTTTGTGATCCAATACATTTCAACTTTTATAGCTGGAATAGTTGTTGGATTCATAACAAGTTGGAAGCTCACTTTGATAGTGATGGTAGTGGGGCCATTTTTTATTGGAGCATCAGCTTATTTAGCAACGGTATGTTAAGAAAGGAGATGTTACACTTTTAACAAGGTGTCTGCTGAATGATGCTTATTTTGTTAATGAGTATTTATAGAATATTAAAAAGGTGAAGATGGCATGAAAGTTTGAGGTTAATTAATACAAACTGGTTTACACAAAATATAAGTTCTTTCAAAGAAAAGTCTATTAATATGAAAGAACCACTGCAAAAATAACAATAGGACTACTTATTACTAATACTAACAACACCCTTAATATCTTAAAGATTTTGAGCAATAAAATATTCTGACACCCAAGTTCTCTTACATGACCATTGGAGTTCAGAATGCAAACACATGGGTAAATTCCTTTCTGTAATTGGTTTATCAGTTTACATTATTTATGATATTTAGAACAAAATATTTGTACTACTGGAATTCAGTGCACTGTGTGTTCCACCTTATAATCAGTTATTCATAGAGGCCACTGTTTATAGTCTAGTGATTTAGAGCTTCCCAACCTCAGGTCATGACCCAAATCAGGATGGTGGGGGCTCTGATATAGGGTCACAAGGGGGTTTTATTTTTGGAGAACTCAGTAATTATGTTTAACCAGCACATGTATTAGTTATTTGAATAAATATTTGTTTCTTGCATGTTTTGTGCATTTAATACTGTTCCAAAAAATGTTGGATTTGACAATTAACATTAATAGTTTATTTTTTTAATATGTGGCAATGTTATGTAGTGCTTAAGGAAAGGCACTAATATTAATTAATTTACGGTAAATATCACTGTCTGTTGCCGTTTCTGTAGGGTTGCAGGTTGCATACCATTGGAAACTTTAATATCGTACACCTAAAAGTTTGGGAACCACTGATTTAGAGTGTGATGTTTATCAGGATGTGCATAAACATATGTAATATTATACTGCTTCTAAATTACAGGTCCATACATCTGTAATATTTAGCCATTTTCCTGAACGTTAAACATGTGCTCATTACAACATATCATGTGATTTACTCATAATTAAGTTAATGTACAATACACAACAAGGCTTCCCTGGCACTGTTATCATATTACATATGATGTAATTAACTTCCATTGCCTCTGTACTTCTTATTATTATTTGTTTCACATTTTATTCCCTCACAAATTGTGTCTATTTATCTTTGTGTCATAAAATTAAAATCAAGACCAAGCTGTCAAAACTTCTAACCTTTTGATAGAATGTGATTCTGTAGTCTTCAGATTACATGCACATTTGTAATATCTTTTATGCATATCATGTTTATTTTTGTAGTTATTCTAGCTTCGAATACTACTATGAATTGAGCTTTAGGGCTTCTGTGAGTTTAAATGATTCTGGGAGAAGTTCCAAAAAATTTTGGGGAATTTGCCAGGGGTCTGTGGTACCAGAAATACTGATAAACATAGACATATATATATATATATATATATATATATATATATATACTGGAAAAGTGATGTGAATATTATTTATGACTAATAAAGTCATTGTATTGTTATTATTTTTCATTCCTACACTAATTATTTCCAAACATTAGTTCATTATATTATTTCTTTACTATGGAGCATAGTTACTACACAAATGATAAGATTATAGTGCCTGCCTTAATTTGTAATTTGTATTTGCATGTTCCAGTTTAGTAAATTTTATTCTGGCATCAAAGCATACACAAATATAGATAGATGATAAGTAGATTTAGAAGTTCCGTCTATGATGTGGGGTTAGTTTAATATTTTGGTTTATACATGTACATGTGCAGGTCTGTTATTGCACTGTTCTGTATGCAACCAACATGGTGAATTTGCCACTCCCACCATCGTGACTCACAATAATGTGTTGCATTGTTGTGTGAAAAACATGTGTATATGACAGTGTAATGCACCCTTCACATACTTTTCCTTTCTTTCTAAATGAACTACTATATTTTTACTCTGAAACGTGGCCTGAATTTGTATATTTAGAGATGTTGCTGCAAAAAGAGTTAGAAAATTAAGGGTCCTAAAATATAAGCTAGTCCTTACAGTACTGTAACAGAGGACAGCAGTGCCTAATAGTGTGATGACCAGGGAAGCCTCTGACATCAAGGCTGCCAGAATGTTACTGTATGAGGAGGAGACAGAACATTCTAGAGATACCCAGAACTGACTAGAAAGGCGAAGTAAGTTTGAGGCATGCAATAAGCACTATATACAGCCACTGGATAGCAAGAATTGGGGAGTCTTGTCACAGTGATTCAGAGTGTGTGGCATATAGCAGAGCGAGGAGAGTGGACAATGGAGGGTAAAGGGGATTCAGCTGAAGAACTGCAGAGTGTGGAGTGAGTGAAGAGAATCTGTGAAGTACTGTTTTTGAGATCAGTGTCAGGGCTATGAGTATGGGTTACTGAATGTATGAATACAGAGCTATCTGTTGAGAGTGATTCTTGAATAAATGCTATTATTTGTTACAACCTAGGGCCTATTAGTTACAATATATAAATACATGCTGTGTTTGTGTTTTGATGCTTGATCTTTGTGTATATATGTTTCATAGGCTGATTCCCCTTACTTCTTGTCTTTTATGAGACCAAATCCTTTCACAGCAATGTAGATGTCCGTGGTATAATTCAAGAACATGGCTTCCAGGTTAAAAACAGAGATTACTCTATTGTTTCACTGGCACTGTTATTCTGTTGACTGCAGATGACAGCTACTTCATCAGCACGGGAGCAACAGAAATATGCACTAGCCAATAGAGTGGCAGATCAAGTAATGAACAATGTGAGAACTGTGTTGGCCTTTGGAAAACAGGATTATGAAATACAACGGTAAGTCACTTACTACTGTGACTTTGAACATTGAAATTAAAGTGATAATGTTTCTATATTACATTTTATTCTCTGTAATCTTCAGTCCACTAAACAGTTATACAATTGTTTGCATTTCTACACATTCACCACCACTGCCACAACCACCATCACCACCACCACCACCACCACCACCACTAACATACTTAGTTGAAGTGAATGGTCTACCTAAGTGGTAGTGTGTAATTTGATTTTGGAAGATGGATCCTAATGTTCATCTATATCCTCAGGGAAAGTCTTATCTTTTGAAGATGGGGTGATAGGTTTACTTCAAAACTTTTGTACCTATTTACTGGTTTATGTTGTAACAGATCCCAGAAACAGCAAACGTTGGGTCAAGCAGTGATGCTTCTGTCTGCTATATGGGAGAGCTCAGATGGCTGGGACAATGAGAGTCCTGAGATTTTCTGCCATTTTTCTGTCTCATCAGACATATGTCTGGCTAGTACCTAAAATTACAGTACAGCTGCTTGCTTGTACATATTATACATGATATTTAATCAGTAAGTGCTATATAGACCGCATTACTGACAAAAGTTTCAAATAAACTACAAATACACATTGGCTGACACAGCTTAATATTTTTATTCATGACTATGAGAACTTCAAATATTGCTGTCTTACATATTTCCATGTTGTGTGAATTGTAGGAAAACCAAGCCATAGGCATGTCTTCCCACAGCATTTTCCTTTATTCACTGCCAATTTCTTTTCTTCTACTTTTTGATATTGCACCTTGTTAAATCTTCCACAGACATATTTTTGGTGTAACAATCATGTACACCATACGTTTGTAATTCGAACATAATACCTCAGCCCTTACTTATACATTTTAATTGCTGTATTCTATTCACTATGTAGCCTGTTTTTCTACAACTATAAGAAACTCTATTTCTTTCCTGAAGGTGAAGACATTATATTCCTTAAAAATGTTGGTAGCCATTGACAAGACTACATTGCCATAATGTAGGTCACAATATGAGTAATCACTGCTTCAAGTGCTGTAGAACCTTTCAGTAGTTTTCTCCCAGTAATTATAAGTGAAGTGCAAGATAAAGACTTGAAAAATATTGATTGATCACATCATCTTACCATATTATTGCATGTTACATAACCTTAGTAACTAATACAGCATTGTAAAATGACAGAATATTCAACCAATATTTATCACAAAGTGTGAGAAAACACATGTAATAGTAGAAAGTTATTCATATGATTACCAAGAATTTGTTCTATACCATATATCACTTTTAGATATATTCTTGAGTTCATATGTTTTGGTTTTAATCTGTGATAGTTCTATGGAATGTACATTGTCCCTTTGTGGAGCTTTTATTGAGAACTTAAGGTTGTGATTTTGTGTTCTAGATTTGACGCCGCCCTAGAAGCTGGACGTCTCCTTGCAATGAAAAAATATTTTGTTATGGCTGTATGTGTGGGAATTGTGTTCTTTCTTGATTACATAGGATATGGTGTTGCATTTTGGTATGGTGCAGAGCTAATCTCCAAAAGTGAAATAACACCTGGTAGTGTTTTTACAGTAAGTTTCTAGTACAGTATTGGCTTATTAATGGATATTCTTTGATTAATAAATTTGTTTGTATTTATCCCATTGCATTTATACATATAAAGAGACCAGTTAATATTCATGGGAAAAAAATGCTTGTTTATCAAAAACCTGAGGTTTCTAATAAACAAGCATTGTCTTTTACAAACATTTATTAGTTTCTTTTATTAATACATTCTGGTAGATGAAAGAACATTTGTTCATAATTACTGGAAGCAAACACTGCAGCCAACAATTTAATGTAAGTGGGATGTAAAAGTTAAAGCTGTCTCTATGCTTAATTAAATGACTGTAGAATGGAGATGTTTTGGGAGTAGAAGTATAGCACGGAAGCTCCTAACCTCAACACCAAAGGAGGTGAATATCCAACTTAATGCCCAGATTGTTTTACTCACTGGGAAAGTGTCTCTGGTACCAACTGGATTTAAAGATGGGTGTGTCACATTGCTAGTCTGCACATGGTGACAGGTGGCTATGTGCATTTTGTTGTGTCTGCACAAGGTGGCAGAAAGTTTGGTGTGTCATACATCAGTTACATGATGATGAAATGCTTGGTGTGTCACACAGTCAGTCTGTACTTGTGGAACAGTAGGCTGATACATCATGGTGTCAGTCTCTACATTGTAAGAGGAAACTTCTTATGCCCTGTGGAAATTGGACTTTGCTTGTACAGTCATTCAACACATAGTCTAGACACATAATAAAAATATAATGTGGCAATGCACAACTTTGTAGCAATTACAGATTGCAGCTACATGTTGTGGCTACCCCAAAGTAACCATCATCAAACTGTATAGCAGGAGTACATAAAGGAAATTATATTATGTATAGGTGGTGGACAATGTCTCTGTCTTACCTAAATTATTACATAGGTATATATGTTACTCATAGGAAAGCCTTTTCAAATATGAAATACTATTGTACACAGTTAAAATAATATTGTGCAATGTTAAAATAATATGACCAGATTATTTTAATATAAAAATCTTCAAAGAGCTCAAAATATTAGGTTGGCAAAAGTAGGCCATGTGCACGGGCAATTGTGGGTGTACAGGTGGTGAGAAGAGGCGTGTCTTCTCATATACATGGTATGTTATGTGTCCAGTCTATAGTAAGTGGTGAATGATGCTGTTGGTATGTGTGATACATGGAAAAAAAAAGATAGTGTATAAGATATAAGTAAATATGAACAAGTGTACTAAAGTGTAAGTTATAATCTTGTGCTTACATTTATAACATTTTGTGTCAATCCAGTAAGTGTATAATTAAACTAGTACATATTCAAATCACATATACAAGACATAATATCCAGTTGCTGTTCATGAAAGAGTAGAGCTATACCTCTACTCCCCTTCTGGATCTTCGTGGCCTGTTCTAGGGTGAAATTTACCTCTACCTTTACACATGTAAGTAACATAATTTGTAGAATGCTTACACAACAAACTGTGAAACACTACATATATTCAGTGATGGGAATATACATCTTTCATTATTGGTCATGTACAATATTATTTTGTATCATGCAAAGGCTCTCCAATGAGTAACACATATACCTATATATGTAATTTTCACCACCTCTATGTCATACAATTTCCATTTGATAGTTCTGGTATACGGCCTGATGACGGTTACTCTGGAGTAGCTGTAACATGTAGTTGCAAACAGTAACTGCTACATTACAGTTGTGCATACACATTCTGACTGAGAAAACCAGTTTCCTTAGAGATGGAGTGAATAAAAAAAAAAGAGTCTCAAATTGGATGGCAAACATTACCAAGTCACAAATGTATGTAAACACGTGGATGCTCATAATTAGGTTATAGTTAATAAAACTGTTTTTCTTTGTGCAGGTATTTTTCAGTGTCCTGTCTGGTGCCTTTTCCTTAGGCCAGTGTATGCCATATGTAAGTGTTGTTAGCATAGCAATTGGGGCTGCATCTACACTGTTTGCTATTATTGACCGGGTACCGGACATTGATCCCTATTCTGATGCTGGAATAAAACCTCAAAAAGTACGAGGTGATATTGAACTGAGGGATGTTACCTTCACATATCCTGCACGTTCCAGAGTCAAGGTAAAGTGATATCTAAATACATACATACATTTCATCAATCCATGGCATCCCTCAAGGGGCATTTGGATATGAAACATTGTCAGATAAAAAGTATATTAATGATAATCGATCATTATTATCGCTGCATACACAACATTTTTCATACAATTTTGCTTAAAATTAATGCCTTAGAAGTTCATATCTTCAATTCTGCAATGCAAAACCCTAGAAAATTACAATTTAATGGAACTGAATTAAGTACAATTTCTGGGGTCCTGAGTTGGTGTTGTGCAGTTTGAATTATTACAAAAAATTAAACTGATTACTAACAGCATGAAATCAATACATGAGCACAAGTCTTTATTTACCACATGTCTCAACAATTGAACTTTTGTGAATGCAGACTGATAACTACAATGCAAAATAGTCGTTTAGGACCTTATTTGATTTTAAATACTTGTAGTGAATTTTCAAAGCTCTGACTGTTATTATTTGGTAGTGGATTCTTTGATACAAAAAACAAATGAGTCATTATTTTGAACAAGAGAAGTCATGTCAAACATTACAGGTGTTCTCATAATCAAAGTGTACATGGGATGTTATTCCGACACTCTGTGAATACATTGATGATATTTCTTTGAATTTGAGTGTAGCAATACAAGAATAGAATGAAAAATGACCCATGGTTGTTAAGTAAGAACCTGTAAACAAAACTAACAAGGAACATGCCTCAGTCAGTATTAGTATTCCTCATAATGTGTATAATGAATGAAATAACATTTTTTGAACATATGCCAAGAGTGCAATGTAGAATGTATTTGCTAGCAGCATATGACAGTAACACTTGCGGTTGCAGATGTAATGTGTTTCTCTTACCATGAAATAAAAGGTCATCAGAAATGGACAAGACTACAAGCAGGAGTAAGGGATGTATTGGAGAAGAAACTAGACTGTCCCAAAAAAGGATATAAAATCCCCCTGTTCAATGAGTGAATATTTTGGATAAAAACTACAAACTAGTGGACAGATTGTGTGTGTGCTATGAGCATGACGTTTTTCATCCAGATATTTGGATTTAGTTGTGTTTAAATTGGATGTGAGCTGTGATAAATGAGAGGTTCACTTCATAAAATAGTTATTTATGTCATCAATACAGTTAATTGTATTATATTATATCACAAAGTGTGGCAACTTATTGTGACCATTTATACTGTCATCCTCAGGCCAGTTGCACACATAGAACCAAAATTAAAAATTGTCAAGTTTTGTTTTAGATCAGAATAACATCTCAGTCTCTTGTACAAGGCATATATATAAAATTTGAAAGTTGTTTAAAAAAATTCAAAATTACATGTTAGGGTATTTATTTAAAATTTGCCCTTATTATTAATTCCTGTCTGTGAATAGGATAATTATAATTACTTAATATTTACTGCAACGTGTTTTGGCTGGGATTGGCTATCATTAGCTAATACAAAATACAAAAATACTTATAATAAGAGTAATTATGACAGTAGGTTCCAGATATATGAATCTGTAAATGACACACTGAACACTGAATTTCAGTCAAAGTATGACATGAAATCTCATTCCTATTTTTAGAACCTACTGTTGCAAGTTACCTTCTCAGTGTTTTTGTATTTAGTATTAACTGCTGATGACCATTGCCAGCTGAAACATGTTTTAATTAATAATATATATTGATAATAATTTAGTTGTATTTGGTAGGGTTATTGTTTTATAATTTATTTATTATCACAATGGGATGTACAAAGTAAAGGAGAAAATCAAAATAATTTTTTTCACTTCGCCTTCAATTCCACCCTGACATGCGGAGCTTGCAAGTGCAAAATAATAGTTATTATTGTACTTGTTGTTTGCTGCCAGGAGAATAAAGGTATCACATACAGCTGCTTGGTTGTGAGTGATGAGAAGAAAATTGCAGATTTTTTTAATAGTGAGGGAACTGGAAATATCTGCATTGATGATAATTTATTTCTGTATAATAATGGTATAGATAAAAAACAAAGTGATTGAATGTGTTTTATTTTTGTCGTCAGGTGCTTGATGGAATAAATTTGAAAATAAGAGCAGGGGAGACAGTAGCATTGGTTGGTGAAAGTGGTTCAGGGAAGAGCACAATTGTGTCCCTTATATTGCGTTTCTATGATCCAGCAGCTGGACAGGTATGTAGTAAAACAATGGAATGTCAGCAATATGTGCATATCACTCCCTGAAAGTCTAGGGCACTTGTTGATGCATTATGTTAGGCAGTGTCCACTGCCCTAGCAATACCTTGTTTTCGAGTACACACTATTGCATGGGTTGGTTCTACTTCTGTCTTGAAGTAATTGGTTTTTATTATATTAAGATACTTGTATTATATTTATTTTAATACTATTAGTGATGAGTGGGATTACTTTCACAGTGCTGTGTACAGGTTAGCCCTGACTTCCACAATTTTGACAGGTAAATTTTGTGTTAATGTGATCTGTTATGAAATCTTTACATTTAATTATTTCAATAGGTCTAAAAAGTAATCCAGTTATTTATCCTGATTAGCCTTTATCATCTTAGGTAACTGTGTGCTGGTCTGTAAAATATATTGGTGAATGGCCTGGCTTTACATGTGCTGGTCTCTGTATGTTTACTTCATAGTGCACTGTGGGGAAACTTAGCAAATTAAGCAATTTTTGCCACAAACCTGTTTTGTGATTCTTAAACCCTACTTTCACCAGTAGATACACCACACTATAAATTTAAATCATGTTCTGCATGGGGGAAAGTTGGAATTCAGATGTCTGTGTGGGTCATTTTGGTTCCACCTGCATTCCAGAGGAGGAAGCTGTTCAGAAGTGTTATGTCCAAAAAGTGAAGACATTTTGTCATCACCAATGAACTGATGAAGCTTGATGTTAGTGAATTTGGTCGTTTTTTCCATCCTGAAGTTATTGCAGGTGTGTGTGGAAGCAGTGTCACCACTCTCAGAAATTTCATCTTTGTTGTAGTCTTGGGTCCTCCTGTCTGTATGCTTTATCTTCTGACCATGCTTTTACTTCCTTCGATGGGACATAACTGGCTGTTCTTTCTTGTCATGTCACTTGTTGCACACATCACTGTCAGATTGGTCGTAGAAACACTGGCATCAGAATCTGGATCAGATGTCAATTCAACAATAATGTCTTGGCAATGCCACCCCTTCATCACTGGGTGAGCATGTATACTGTGGAAGCACAGGCAGGCAGTGTTCACATGTAACATCAGCATAACACTCATACAAGAAAATTAAACTTGACACTTTTATGATGACAATAAACTAAATAGAAACAAATACATTTGGATTCAGCTTTAACATAATACACACCAAATACCAATAATCAATTCAGTAATTCACCACCCACAAAAGTGCATTTGCTGCAACAAAGGCTCAACATAATGAGGCAAAAAATTTACATGGCAATACTGTGGCAACACAAAAGAAAACTTAATACACAACCACAGCATTGCCAAGAATCCAGCATCTGCTCCTAGCGACACCAAAACATAATTTCCCCGTTCAATTTAAATCGCTAGTGCCTGGGCAGAAGAGCCGAGTTTTTTCACGGGACATTTAAATTTACGTACTATACCAGAAACAGGTCTCCCCTCCAGGGGAAAAAAAATCATAACA
>Ga0123355_10006556_pt1 | contig 17273 bp, 8 predicted proteins | sample TergutEmb28metaG_3_FD_89872 | JGI IMG/M metagenome (GOLD analysis project Ga0123355, IMG submission 89872) | Embiratermes neotenicus P1 segment gut microbial communities from Petit-Saut dam, French Guiana - Emb289 P1 | ecosystem: Host-associated > Arthropoda: Insects > Digestive system > Gut ...
ATCAAAACTTTCTATACTCATTCTGAAGTAGCTGAAAAATTTTCCTCGGCAGTTTCTTAAATCCTCATACAATTTATAAAACTGCCCATTTAAAAGTCTTTTACTGACTACTGGATGTACCCAATGCCGCTTTTTGCGTCGATCTTTCCTTATTCTAAACAGAAGATCACATACACATGCTGTCTCTCTGAAGTCCATTCTGTACTGAAAGAAAAAAGTTGCCCGTACAAGCAACTGTTTAGTTGCAGTGCGCGCACGGTCACTGCAACTTTTTAATCACCGCAACTATTTAGTTGCCAGTGCGCGCTTGGCCTTACTCAACACTGGCCACACTGTGTGTGTTCAACTGCAATATACAAGGCATTTGATCGTCTGACCCTACACTATCAGTCCTTCTAGGGAAGCTAATGGCTGCTCAGTTAGTCAAGAACCTCCTGTCTTTGACACACAAATTCATTGCAATGTTTACAAGGTCACGTCGACAAGCAGTACACTGAGCACTGAGCCAGACAAATCTCACCCACACCCAAATATCGTATTTCTGTGACATACAATTTATATTATCCTGTAATGTACAGCTATGAATTGAAGGCAGCATCTTCTACCCAGTTTCTAAAACAAAACTTTGTACATACTTTTCTTTCCCCCTATATGTCCTATATTCCGTCATTTTAATCTCTGTGATTTGTCGAGTATGTAGAAGTTATTAGGCTCTCATTTTGCAGCGTAAACACCAATGGAACTCAAAACTCTGTTGTAATAACTTCACACAATTGGTATGTGATATAGTATGTTGTTTAGACGTCGCTTTAGTTTGTGCAGCACTTTCAATACAATTAGATCCACAGAAAATAGATGAAATTTTTACAGCACATTCACAACAAGATGATTTTTAATCTTACCTTCTTATTCGAACACTCTAAGCAGGAACTCCAGGAAGCGAATTATAAGTGGAGGTTTGCGTGTTAACATTTCCAACGCTCATCGGAACACAAAGCACATTAATCATGGCACCCAAGATGGATTCCTTCCGCGCTGAAAGGTTAATGAATACACACGGATTTTTTGTCATTCTTGCGTCACTACACACTCTACGAAAACACTCACGTAGTCCTGCGTCCTTGTAAAGATATGCTTAGGACGTGTGTCACTACAGCTGATCTTCTAGTCTTACATAATAGTCGCAACATATCCCTGAATGCTACTTCTGAAGGTCATTCGCTCCAACCAGAATTACGTCGTCCTGATGCACATACAGCATAACGGCGCTGGAGGGGTGGGGTGTGCTCATAACTTTGCTGATAGGTTGCAAGGTATGGCAACTTCAGCAACAAAACTTTCCCCCTTTTTTCCCCCCACCATTCATGGCTGCCGTGCGTCGCCCTTTTGCTGTATTCATGTGATAGGTTATGTGTCTGTGCTGTTTGTGTCTTTTTTTATTAATAATTAAAGTAATTTACATTTAATTACAAGGTTAATGTTGAGTGATAACTACGTGCTAACTTCCGTGTGTCGTGAATGAGTTTCGCAATAGTAATTTATAATTGCCAAAGCGTTTCAAGCTTCGAGTAGTGATAAAATCCGTGGTGGTGGAACTTGCTGTAAACTGTTTTCAGTACTTGATGACAAATGTTGAAGACCTGAAAGCAAGGTAAGGGTGACTTTTGCATGTTAGATGTTGCTGCTCTGGGAACATGATACGTTATATTTCTAGTACCGACCTTGGTCGAGGCGAATGTGCTTGAGAGGTGCGAAATTTGGATACACCAGGTGGTGAAGTAAGGTCGTAGATCTGTATTCCGAAATTTGAAGGTAGTTGATTTGGCCGAAATTGCGCTACTCTTCACACAGGCAAACCGGTGTGTGTAAAAGGATTACGTTAATGGAGTTTATATTCATTGAGTGAGGTTAGGTACGCGCTTTAATGAGGATCTTTGTTTTCGTTAGATCACGTTAGGATAATGCTTCAGTTAGCTCTTTAGCATGGTGCAGCAGTTGTTATATATGATCATATTTCCCTTCTTTGCAACTTCGACAGTAAATACTCCTTGCCTACTGCATTTCAGACAACAAAGTTTTGTATACATGTCATTGTATTCTGGAGGGCCTTGTTTTCAGCTGTAACGTTAGATTAGTACATCTTGCATCTTCCATGACAGTCTACAGAACGCCTTTTCAAATTGTGACCCGGGGACTATATTTCATTGCATACACACAAAGGAGACTTACAGAAAATTGAGGAGGATTTGGCTTACTTTAACTGGGATTTAGGTTTCATCTACACCTAATTCCGAATGTTTTCTGTATTATTTAGCGCATACAATTTAATCTACACAACTATTCTATGATTCTTGTAACACTAAGTTCATAACAGGTTCCTGTGAAATTGAAAAATGGAGTTTATAATTAAACTGTTTCTTTCATTAGTCTGGATTTAGTTCTCGGAGATAATGCTTTTTTAGCTGAATCGATAAAAGGTAAGAAGGGAAATATGCTTGCAGATTGCCATAGCATTTAAACAGGCGAAATAATTACATTTGTCACTTGCTGAATGTGCATGTTGAAAGTGATATGAGGCGGACTGAAAGAGGATGGGATTCAAGGAGTAAGTGTAAATTGGTTCAGGTCCTAATTAACAAACAGAGAGCAGAAAGCTGAATAAAACCGTCTAATGCAACTCATATTTTTTTCTCCTACTGGAATACATTAAAACATGGAGTTCTCGAAGCGTCATTTCAAGGGAATTTACATTCATTCACATAAATAACCTGTCCATGAGAATAAATTCCTTATCAGAAACCATAAAGTTTGGTGCTGATATGAATATTATAATTTATAGTAAAATCTTTGATGATTTATACAGATTGTCCAACATAGATATTCTCGTACGACTAAATGGGGTCCTGCTTACAAGCTGATCCTAAATCCAGATGAAACAAATGCAATAAAATTTGTAACGAATAATTTGCCACACTGTGAATTAAGTACCGGCTATAAAGAAAAGTATGTAGAAGGAGCAGTCAATGCAGATTTCTCTGTTGACAAGTTGGTAACTAGCTAAATTGAAAGAATGATATTTATCAATTAATTCCTAAGTGCAGTGGAGCATGTTATGCAGTTAGGTCGATGTTTTGAATCACTAACAGTCTGAAATCAGTTTCCATCCCCTATTTTTACTCTGTAATAAAGTTTGAAATAATTTTTGGTTTGTAATTCGTCGAACAGTGAAAATATATTTATTTTACAAGAGAAAATTGTTAGAATTATGGTTGATGCAAAACCTAGGTGATCTTGTGAAAGTCTACCTAAGAAATTACAGAATTTTACCTGTTCGATGGCAATATACATTTTCATTATTGTACTTCGTTGTAAATAATCAAGAACAGTTTTTAAAAATGCATCTGTAGTCAGCATTAATATAAGAAATAAACACAACTTTCATAGCCCAAATGCAAACCTTTCACGTTGTCGGAAAAGTGCATTCTGTGCTGGCATCAAAATTGTCAACAGTTTACCACTTAATCACACCAGTTTTAGAAAGGAAACAGCGCAATTTAAAGTAGCATTAAACAAATACTTAAATAAAAAATTATTTAACTCTGTTGATGAAATTTGGTGCCTGAAGACGATGGATGGGATCAAATGTAGGCAGTACATTAGCTAATTTTAGACTTCAAGGAAGACAGTTATTCCATCTTGGTACTTACATTTGCAGCACTATTATTCGGTTACAAACGTTTTTAATGTTCGTATAAGTTTCGTATACACATGAGTAGTCTGGTCAATTAGACGTGTTTTAATGAAAACTGTATTAAGGTTCGCACAGGGAATTTTTTCTGGTACAGTTTATACTAAGAAGGGTCTGGAAAAAGTAGATGGTTTATCATCACTGCTTTTTAGCTTTGATTAGAATATGCCATGAGGAAAGTCCAAGAAAATCAAGTGGACCTGAAATCTAGTGAGACACATCAGCTTATGGTTCACTCTAATAATGCTTATTTTTTGGCATACTATATATACCATATATGCCACAAAGAAAAAGGTAGGCGTTGTTAATTAGTTGATACGAAGGCGATTGATGTGTATAAAATGTTTATAAAACAAAGTGCATATATCCATGTCTCTTCAGTATATTGCAGGAAATCCAGAGTATATAAATACCTAATATTCATCCTTCGAAAATGTGGGAAATTCAAATACCTAGGAACTACAGTAACCAAACAAATTTGTATGCACGGGGAATTTAAGAGCAGATTAGATTCTTCGTATGCTCACTGTAAGTTGACCTACCTACCATTTTCTACGTAAAAACTCCTGTTTAAAATAGACGCAACTGTAATTTGCCTTTTTAACGAGGGTATGAATCCTGGTCCCTCGCATTATGGGATGAACATAGGCTTAGTGTGTTCGAGAATTGGGTGCTGAGGAAGATGCTTTGGCCTAATGGACAAAGTAACAACTGCCCAGAAAATAGTGCTTAAGGAAGAGCTTCATTATTTGAACTCTTTACCACATAATATTCGAGTAATCAAATCAAGAATGAGACGGGCAGGGCATGTAGCACGCATAGGAGAAAACAGAAATTGTATTTGGAATACCTGAAGGAAGGAGACCCCGTTGAAAAACTGGGTGTAAATATGATTGCACAAAAATAAATCTTGCATAAATAGGATGGGAGGGAGTTGGCTGGATTCATGTACCTCGGATAGGTACAAGAGGTGGACTGTTGTGAAATACGTGACATGTTTTAAAAACTGTTACACTCACAAGAAGGACTCTGCTCCGTCTTGTTAATTGGGAGGTTGGTGGCTTAATTAGTTAGTTATTTGTTAGGTAGGTAGATAGGTAGGTAATTTGCAATATGGCTAAAAGTATCCTGCTGCATGTTTCAGAACTATTTAACTGGTGTGCAATATCCATTTCTTTTCATCCTCATATGTATAGCTATTATGATAATTTTAATAGCTATTTTGCAAAATTTACTTTCCCGTATTTCTAATGCGTATGCACAAATATCCACCATATTGACGAATTTTTCCCTATCTTGCTAGTTTTCAAATGCCCGTGACACATAAAGCCAGAAATAATCAAAATGTAATATGTGCACCTGTCGCCCATTTCAACTTCTGAGCCATCTGATCAATTTTAAGAAAATTTGATATGAAATATTTGCCTTAGAAGAATCCCTGTAATCAGCAGTAACAAGTTGAGAGACAAGTGAAATTGTAATGTGTACCAAGCAGAGTGATGTAGCTCTAAGTCTTTATATCTTTATGCGGGAGACTTGGTTTCAATCTCGGCCGGATTACCGCCTAACCTGATTTGGTCTTTCTTCATCTTTATGATTTTCTCCAGGCAGATTCTTCAGTAGTATCTGGATCAGGCCACGACCTGTTCTTTTAATGTACCTTAAAATATCTTTCATGAATCATCCTGCCGTTCGACTCTATATAACCTAAGGTACTGACAGTGTCGTTAAATAACCCACGAAAATAATTCCGAGTTGGGAAAGACACTTGCGAAATATGTTTCACTGTCATCAAATATTTTGCTGTGACAGATCGAGAATAATATATTTTTATTGCTGCAGTTTTGGTTAAATTTAAAATCACAAGTTGGAGGATGGTACAAATATTTGTCGGCACGTTCGTCAAATTGTGAATTGAGACTATTTGCCTCGTCATGTCTATCTGCCCACCCGCCCATCCGTCCGTCCGCATGGAACAACCCAGCTACCACTGTACGGATTTTCATGAAACTTTAAATTTGACTTTTCGCTGCTTTTAAGGACAGGTTTCCTTCACTGTGACTCGTTGTGTCTCTTGGCTAGTGTATGCGTTGTATGTCACAAACTTTGCAAATTTCCTGATATTTTCTGTTGTTGGTTGAATGCCAGATTTTTTAACAATACTTGTGATATATATATATATATGTGTGTGTGTGTTTGTGCTCTTATTAATGTAGTTATCATGTCGTAATCTGGACAGAGTTTAGTGTTGGTCTATTATTTTGGTGACAGAAATTATAATATAAATTGTAAAAAATTTCTCTTCTTGGAGCTGTAAGTTATGTAAAGAGAATAAAAAAATCATTATGCATTTTATGGCTTTTTTAAGTGTTTTATTTCGTAACACCTTATAAATATTAAAAACATAAAGATTTCTGGTATTCGTAATTCGAACATGTAACAAATGAAACAAGAAAAACAATCTGTTAATCCTTCTGACATCATTGGAAAACGCGATATATTAATAGTTAGAGAAATAGTTTTTAACCGAGGCCATTCATTTTTAACAATTTTAAGATCATGTGGTCATCAACAACAGAAATTTTATTACATGTTCGGCAACTCAGAATGTGCAAAACACTGGAGGTCTTGATCTCGATCCACCCGGTTCTGCGCGACAAGGTTTGGCCTGGCCATGCCGCCTACACAGTATATTGATGTCATCCCATGGGAAAAGAGGCTTCACAGTAGTAGAAAACTGCGGGGAAACTCAAAAAAATGAAAAGGAACTAGGAGACGACAAACTGAAACCGTGAGTTAGGGAAGTACTGCGGGATTTCACTGTATCGAGAGGGCGGGGAGGAATTGGAGGGGAGAAATACGGAAGTGCGACCCTCATGGGACTGAGACTGACCCGTGGTGAACCCAGGTCACAGGTGGGACCTCAAATCTTTTGGCGTGGATAGAATGACGACATGATGTGGCGACCCTCGAATAGAAAGAGTATCATTAATTTTCCTAATCCAAGAATAGCGAAGTGAATGACTGACTGACGGGCTATTACAAGGGGCAGAGTTGCAACTTTAGCTGGAACTTGCGTCTGCTATATTTCGCCACATTATTTAACTTATGCCTAATAGAAGATAAGTCATTAAATAGAAACTGCTTGGGTTTTATATTGATCCTTCTATTATTGGATTATTATAAGTCTTTGAAAAGATGTGTTCCTAAAACAAATTACCAACAAGTTATCATTCGCAGAGTTCAGGGACTCCTGGACGCCACAAGCTACATAGCGTCGAATTGTGTAACGCAATTGCTGACTGCAGTTACTTGTCCAGTATGAAGCTTGTGGTATATGGTGTATTAACTATGGTTAATGGCCCTTAAGAAATAAATACCAAATGACGATGGAAATGAAAGTGCCCGTTCCCGACAAGGGCATAGCAAGATGCAGTTTGCAACAACGTTCGCACTCATATGTGGCTGCCAAAACACGATCTTAATTCTCATCAACAAAATTACTTCAAGTTTCGTTACTGCGGTGTTTTAAAAGCTGTAACACATAACTAACTTACAAAAAAAACAGTAAATCTGGTTAGAACTAATAATAAACCCCACTTTTCTGTTCCCCAGACTTCTGTTCCTACAAAACTTAGGTTTTAAAGAAACTAAAATGAAAAGAGACATTGTATAATAATTTCCTACACGGTGCAACAATTAACCCCATTTAAGTTACTGTTTACATTACAAGACAAGACATGCATAATGCAATATCCAGGCCCGTTCGTGTAACCATTGTTGCCATGGGGAAGCAAAAACTATTACGTATTCTGAGAGTATGTTTATAGCCTTAATTATTCAGCATCCAATGGGCATGCGCCGTATTATATTGTTGTCCGTGCCCTGCCCGGCTGTACAGTATTTTTCCACTTTATCTCATGAACTGCACGATTTCCGAAATAAAGTTGCAGAATATGAAGTTTTTGTTTTTATTTTCTCCACAAATTTGTGTGAAACATTTCTCCTTCCAAGAAGAACTGCGCGACATAAGATCAAAGGTGTATATAGGTCTTATTGTAAAGTACTTGTTATTTTTCCTTCTGTAATGAAGTTTGAATTCTCGTGACAGATTTTTTTCCAAAAATACTCAAATATGAAAATTCATTAAAATCCGTCCAGTGGAGCCGAGTTGTTCCGAGGGATCGGACGGCCATGACGAAGCTAATAGCCACTTTTCGCAATTTTGCGAAACGAATAAAGCCCGAAATAAAGAACGGAGAAGCTATGCAGAAGAGAATTCTTTGCTAGGAATAACTTAATGGACACAATAATAATTCGTTCACTGCACACTGTGTGGTGAAAAAGTAGCGTGTAGGTTAAATTGAAAACAGTTTGCACGATAGACTACCAAAATTTGGAAACTTATAGAGTCAAAAAATGAGGAGGTGTGTGTGGACCCAGAAGTTGTTGGAAAGACCTGTTTATACATTTCTGAACATCGGAATGGTTTTAGAGTGCCAGTTTTTTTTTTTAATTCTAAGAAGGTTAATTTTATTACGTAACAATATACAATTTAGGCGTTGCATTAAATTGCTGTTTTTTTGTGAAGTTGTCATAAGTTTTGACGTTTTGCTGACCGTGCATCTCCGTATATTTATCTCAGTAATTAACCAAATTGATGCACAAAATTTTTGTTTTACAATAAATTTATTTCATGCCTCTACATGTTTCGAGCACATGTGCTCGAAACATGTAGAGGCATGAAATAAACTTATTGTAAAACAAAAATTGTGTGCATCAAGTTGGTTAATTACTGAGATAAAAAAAAAGTTGTCATACGTTTAAGTGGAGAACATAGCTTGCAAGTATAAATGTACTACAGATTAGGCCTATTATTGTTATGCTCATTATAAATGTTTCTTTTTCAAAAAGTATATTAAAGACTTTTAGACTGTGTCTGCTTTAAAAATAGCACCTATAACCCCTGAGATTTTCCCATCATAGCCATATCTTTAATTCTATATGCACAAACACTGTCTCATACATGGTTTGTTTTTTATATTTGTTGGCATTCAAAATGTTATAACCCTAGTGTCGTGGTACAGAATACGTTAAATTAAAATGTTACTCCTTCTCAAGATGGTTGTTTTACATTCTGAAAAAAAAATTGCTTAAAATTGCATATGAAATCAATTGCCCTACATGGTGTTAATACCAAACGTTAAATTGGCTCTTGTGTCACGAGTTTGTAGACCGCCATCTACACATTGTTTTGTAAAATTCGGGCGATCGTTACAAAAATTGAATGCCATACGTTGTATCACACATACCAGATTAAGTGAGATTATTTCACGATATGTTTTCTTCATATAGGATAGAAGAACAGACTGAACAAATAAATATAAACCTAAACGTACGAAGCATACCGGAAGTCGCAGTGTTTTTTTTCGTAATTTTTCACTGCTGTTATTGGCACTTACATTTCTATTCTTTTCCGTTTCACTGGTCTCATAGTGTAAATATTTATTCAGATTGGTTAAGGGAACAATTTTGTAACTTATCCTTGTACGTACTCTATATACTTCCTGTCCAATGAATCTCTTTGAAAAAAACTGAACAATTACAATTATCCGACTTGGTCCATGGTGCAGCGCAGACAACTCAATGTTGAAATCTACATATTATATCTTATTTGCAATGGGATTAAAACTAAGCTTCATGCACAGTTTTAATTAAAAGTGATTTATTTGTGACGCTTCCTTCCGGGGCTTGCTGTAGCTCGGAGTAGGTGCTAATTGCTAATTAGTAACTGGGCAATGCTGTATTAACACAGTCGCCCTTGTTCTTAAATTATCCAGCCTTCTTTATGTTGTGAATTTACTTGACATTCCTTATGATTTTTTTAGTGATATGAATTATAAACTGTTGTTTCGAACCACTAATCAGCTACTGTATTGTACCCATTACTCCTATACAAGCTAATAGTAGGCCAGCTGTTCAATGAACTGAACGCCTCTTATGGAATCTGAATTTTCCTCGCTTTATATACAACAGCCCGCTACTGGTCGCCGTCCTCAATCATATGTTCCTCCCTTCTACGCGTAGATCTTTCAAATTGCTTTTTCCTTCACATTTTCAAGCTAAACGTTTTTCTGCAGTAAATGTAAAGTTCACCCTAGAATAAGCCATGTAGGCCCACTGGAGTAACTGAGGTAAGACTCTACCGTTTCTTTAACCTCTGCGCTAGATGGGGGTTGGTGGTCAGTGTCACAACCTCGTCGCTTTACTCCCATAAAAGAGACCTAGTGGCCATTTTACAGGACGGTGTATTGGCGCGAGGGCCGGTCTGGACATGTGCGAAAAATCTCACTCCAACCGGGATTCGATCCTCGGACCGTCCAGCCCGTAGCAAATCTCTATACCTACTACACTATTCCTGTCCACTGATTTCTTTAATTCCTGCGTGAAATATGTTTTGCTAACTTCCTCCTTTTGTGGCCCTTGTAGAGCAACGAGGATGTATTTTTTTTAGGGAGAGTCTTCTTATAAATCGTCGCTAACTGAGGTGCTGGTAGCTCTTGTGTTTTCTTCGCTTGAATACTGGACACTGGTACCGTGGCAAAAGTACAGCTTGCTCTAAGAGGATACCATTCAGCAAGTGTCTGTGTCTTTCAAAATCAAAGGGGAAAGAATACAAGAATCTTCCAATAATGTTTATTGTATCTGTGAGTTTGAAAGAGAGAAAGTTGTAGAACTAAGGTTTGCAATTTTTTGACGTTTTCTATAAAAAAAATTATAATAATTTCTTCTGTTGTTTTGTAAGGCTCTATAACACTGGTCATTGTAAACGCAATTTGCAAGGTAGAATAACACTGAGAACAAGAGCAAGCAGCCTGCACTTCAAATGAAAGGGATATGAATATGAAAAACAAAAATATCATGTCCTAGTTAAGACACACGATATCGTGATAAAATTATAGTGATACGACAAAAATAGCGGTTTGAATCAGCAACAGGCAGGGGATGAAATTCAGAATTGATTATCAACGCGGCAGATTTAAAAGAAAAATCAGACTCTATGCATCTCATACCATAGGTTAGCTGGTGCAGCGCAAGCACAACGTAGCTGATGTAAAATGTTGCATAGTAAAGTAGTGGGATATTTATAGTAGTTATTTGAAATATGTATTGGGTTGCAGCATTTTGCTAATTTGTGGTGCTTTAGGATCGTACCATGTCTCAGGCTGTTGGTCACTTCCCTCCAGCCATGGAGGTACGGGCTCAGTCTTAGGCCAATGCATGAAGGATTTCTGCTGGATAGGGTGTCACTGGGACAGGTTTTCCTCCGAGTACTCAGGTTTTTCCATGCCATTCTCATTCCACCAATCTTCCATCTTCATTCATACATTATCACCGTCGTTACGTTATTATTTTTATGGTTCGACAGCCCTAGTGTGCCTAGGCCTTCTCATTGTTGAGGTTTTGAGTTGACACAGAGACGCACTACACCCTGTAGGTCTCCTCTGGACGAGCGATCGGACTCTCGCAGAGACCTCTACCTGACAACACACAACACTCACAAGAGACAGACATCCATGACCCCGGCGATTCGAGCCCTCAATCTCAGCAAGCGAAGAGCCGCAGACCCACATCTTAGACCACGCGACCACTAGGATCGGCACCGACGCTACATAATCTAAAAACCTGGTAACCTCGATAGTTGACACGCCAATTGATTGCTTGATGACCGGAGGATGGCGAAATCGCAGCAACCATTAGGTTATTTCTGATGGAGATGTTTGAAAGTAATACAACTAAATACCCTGTGTTGTTAATTTGAAGAAAATTCATCTCCTCAGAATATTTTAACCAGCTGCCAGAAACATATTTCCATTTTCCGAAAATTGGCCTGTTTAAAATTCTGTGAATTTTCTGATACGTATTTGGTAGTCAGTTGTAACGGATAATATAATTGCGTGAAGCAGAATCCTTCACCAGAAACTAACAGATTCTCATCTAGTCAATAAATGTAAAGGGATAATATACCCTTGTAAATAAAAAAACCCTAACATGGCCTCCTGTGTAGATTAGTTAATCTATACAATTCTCATAAGCTCATAAATTGAATTTGGCACGTTGTAATCAGCGTAGAACTGTCCTGCTTACTCTAAAGTTTATAACACGCAAGCCCAGTTGAAACGTGCTTTGATCAAAATAGACTACATATTTCCTTCAGTTTATAGTTGTTTGTTGAAAAAATATTTAAACTCCTAATAAAGTGTGCATAAGTCTCTGTGTCCTTGTGTTTTAACACCGTAGCAATCAGCTGCTGCTGCAGCATCGTATTATACCAACACAACTTGTGCTAAAAGAATAAAGAGAGATGTTTATAAACTCTTAATGGAGGCTATTTTACATCAAGAATTCTCAGAATAGCATTATAGTACAATTTGCGTTACACAGAAACAAGCAGATTGCTCATGCAGTTAACGTTGACGTATGACGTGTTTTCATATACAAGGAAGACACTTGGGAAATTGTTATAAGCTTACTGTATGACCACGTAGAAAACATTAAATTTCTGAAATTAGAATATTACTCGACAGAGATTATAACCTTTACTTCTAAAATGTTTGTAAATTTAAAATTTGTGTCTCCATTGAGTAAATTACTTAACAAAGAACGGTAGGATGGTATCTTCGCTCTTCTGGCATGTTACGCAGCCTAGGTTTGTAGTTTATTAGACGATTCGGGACAACCTATTGAGCAAATCGCGATCACGCCCTGTCGTGATAGGAAGCCGCTGTGTGGAGAAAAGCATCCGGGCTCAGAATACAAAGCTGAGACACCACCGCTTGACGGCGACCTTCAGTCCTCTTTTTAAACGAATGTATCTTCAGGGGTTCGATCTCCAGAGTATGAAGGTGAACACTCCTGGATGAAATATTGAATTTTCAATACACCCCTAGCCACTAGTTCTCAGCCCTTCTCTGTTTGTCACATTAGGGCGCTATTACCTCTATATGGTGAAAACAACTTGAATTTTTATAATATGTTTCGAAGTGTTCCCCCCATCTATCGAAGTGAAAACTTAGTTGACAGGTTAGTTCCAGATAGAGACCAATTTACGTCCTTTAAAGGGAATTACTAGATAGATTTCAAACATTTTAATCAATGGACAGTAAAAGCTTCAAAATAACTAGTATTGTGATTGCATATTGTGTAGAATACTTTGGCATAAAATTAAGTTCTTTTATGAAATAACTGAAAAAATGTTGAGCAATTAGCTCCTAAACCAAAGAAGATTAAGTGTCTGTAAGGATATTGCACTGAACCGTGATGTCGGACATTATTTATTGTCTGGCTGAAGCAGACGTGGGTTATGTTGCGGAACGTGCACGACGTTGTAGTTCATTGGTTGCTATAAACTGACAGTTTATAATTTTTATTTCTTATTGGCTGTTAATTTTAGCTATTGCTAGTCACTCTAATTTCAGTTGATTGTTATAAGTAAGCTATTTTTTTTAGATAAACACAATAAAACTTCTAATTATGGCTCTTGTCGCTATACTGCTGAAGACAGAAGTAGGTCAATTCCGAAACGTTGTGTAGAACTTCGTCAAATATTCTTCAATAAGAAATCTCCGTCATAATACTTGTGGGCGTATAATTAGTGAACTGTTGTTACAGATCTAGAGAGAATCTATAGAGTTTTATGTTGAGAAAAAATTCGACGGATAAAAGACAATATTTACTTTCTTAATACTTATAACTGAAACCCGCCATTATTTTATTTTACAGTTGAACGAAACGAATTAGATCCGCAGAACGTTTGTAGATTAATTAAAAAACTATTGCAGTAAGTTTTTTTAACGGAATCCCTCATACTGTTACGTCTATAGACACTTAACGCGAAGATAGATCTGTTTATTTCGTTCCGTACCATTCATGGTACATGGATTACCTCTGTGTCACATACTTGCATGTGCTATGCAGATTTTAAAAACCCATCGTCATTATCATCATCACCATCACGGTCAATGTCGGCTTCTTGTGCAACTACTTCTACTGTATCATGTCAAAATCATCGTGAACTATGTTGGATGAAACTTAACAGACTAAAAGCCCAAGCATGTATTTAAGGCTTTATGTCTTCCCTTTCCACCTCCCATTTTCTTCATCTCATTTATCTGAATTACAATGCATGTTTTATCTTGCTATTTTTATTTATTGTGTGTGTTTGTGTGTTGTGACAAATTATTTTTTTCGCTTCAGTTTACAGGGTAACATTTGGTATATTTGTTTCTGCTGTCTGCATTTCTTTGGCGAGTTACTTTTGTAACTCCCATTGCTTATTGCAGAGACCTCACGTGTGCGCTGTTTGTGTTCTGTGCTCCTGTCTTTCGTTGTCTCTTTCTTAGGCACTAAGACCCAACTGCTGTTTTTCGTATTTATTTTGCTGTAATTTCAGGCTATGTTTGTGAATGTTTTGCTGGTAAACTGTATATCTCGAAATTTCTTCTAGTAATTGTGTTTACTTGTTAAATAGACTGGTTTTGTTTTTAATGTGAGATATTATTCTACATTTTACATTTCGGTACTCTATTTTTTCGATACCTTTGTTGTTTGTTGCACTTTATTCGACTATCTGAATATTATTTCCGCAAATTCCAATAGCTGTAGTTCTGGTGGAAAAGATTTTAATTTAATCTATCATATTTCCTCTATTTTATGAGTAACAAATACACTCACTGTGCTCAAGTGACACTCCGTGGGAACATACAGAGGAGTGGCGTTGAAACTGTACATTTTTCGACCCATGACTGGGTAGAAATAAGTCGTCAGGTTCACCCTCCAGCTGTTATGTCCCCCAGAGGAAGAATCTCCGATGGTCATTATACAGGGTCTGGGGTGGACTCTCGGGTCAGTCTGGACGTGGTGACAAAGGAAAAATTTTGCCCTTGTCAGCAATAGAAGCCTGGACATCTGGCCTGCAGTGTTTCACTTCATAGAACTAGGTGTCCACTTTTATACGGTATACTCATTTAATGACACGAGGAAAAATATTTACTCTGAATTGTTATGCCTGGAATGTTATTGGCTTTAGAGCAATAAACTTGTGTCTACAGGGAAACTGACGTATGGAAAGCAGCAGATAACGTATGTGGAAAGGCTTACTCCCCTGAAATACTGATTCTCTCTGCTTTTTGTTTTTCTGTCTGTGATGAACCGATCAGTAACACTACAAGGCTATGCACTGTAGCAAATATGATCGACACTCCTGACTGGATACGAATGCTACATGGTCGCTTGAAAGCTCCTACCACTTTCCACTGTACATTTTTTTCATATACTTTTCTTTGAAGTCCCTTGTGTATATGTGTATAGGGGAATCCCCCATCCTAAACTCAAAGTGGGTGGTGGTGATGCGGCTACTATGGGGGAGGCGCACCCTGACAAGATTTTCCTTTTTTGACTGAGTGACATGTTAGTCCAGAGTGAATATTATAAGAGCGACGCGGTTCATAAGCTGTTATCCTGTTTTCCCTTCTTTTGCCACAACTGCCAGCATGCACACGTTGAGATGTCCAAATCTCGGAGACTTCTCTTCCCCCTAATAAAATCGTCTGTTGTATATTCGTCTGTCCGTGTAAGTCTCAGGAGACACGAAGAAAACCAGGCAGAAGAGTTGGGGTAGAGACGTGAGGTTTTGGAAAGAAAGATACGAAAGAAAAACATTCAACATCGCATCTGAATCAGACACAAGTAACAAACACACTTTCTTCTGGAATATATAAAAAAGATTTTTTTTTCCCCTTTTGTTATATACCGTATAAACACACTTTTCTATTTTCCCCTCGGACAGACAACCTGTAAGAAGTGTAGCAGAGAAACTTATTTCGTTCAAGACGACAACACAACAGCCATACATATATCCTGCGATATCTGGCAGCCCACAGTCTGTGACAGATGCAGGAAGACTGCCTACTGTTGCTACATGCTATTTGCCAACTACCTTGTCTAGATTTCGACCCTTAGGTGGATATAAAGATATAAATCAATACTACTGCTACTACTGCCACTGCTACTACTACTACTACTACTACTATAATAATAATATTAATAATAATAATAATAATAAACAAGTGAACGTGTCCCTTCGATACAGTTTTGTCTCTTCGTTAGCAATAGAGTTGACATTACGTTATTCGCCCTTTGAACTCAGTCAGCAAACTGCTCTATTCAGAACAACATAAAGTGACGTCTGTATGGAAGACGTTCGCGTTCCTTTACCTGTCTTCATTAACCCTTTGACCCTGGAGCTGGACATTTACAGTTTAGCACACCATTTATGTACAATGTAAATATTTTATGAACCAAGAAGGGTAACATTAGGAAATACACGAAATTTTGTGGAGGAATAAACGAAGATGGTGAAAGTATAAAAAAAATGATTAAATAATGTATTGTCGACTAAATATATAAAAAGTGTACTCTGGGGAGTAGCGGTATGCCTGTCCTATATACAGGATGCATGGTGCCTAAAGGTTAATGTGAAGGGTTAATAATAAGATATGAAACAGCGCCGTATGTTATCTCTAAGCCGATCTCAGTGGCTGCGCGGTCCAAGGTGTGGGTCGGCGGCCGCTTGCTTGTTGGGATTTTGAATTCGAATCCTGCCGGGGCCTCTGATGTTTGTATCTTTTGAGTGTTTTATGTTGTTAGGTAGAGGTCTCTGCGTCGAGCTGATCACTCGTCCAGAGGAATCCTACCGACTGTGGCGTGACCTATGAGATGATGACGAAGCCCTGTCAGGGGAGGCATGACCATATATCGGGTCGAAGCGCCGCGGGGAATAAAATGTCTGCAAAGTTATGCAGAAAATAAGAAATGGTTACAGAGGACTAGTGATACAACGTATATAAGGGTAGGTTGCTATAACGCCTAACAAATCGCGGAAGAGTGTGTAAACACTATGGCTGAGTGGAGTTATCGTGGGCTGAAGTGGAGCGGAGAAATACGAGGAAAAATCTGTGTTTTAAATAAAATTGCTCAGTACGTGTTAACCATTCGAATTCACCGAAAATGTTTTCTGGTCAAATATGTCAGATGCATTTCATGTTTACAAAAATGCAAAGCAAAGAGGTACTGCATTGCTATTACTTTCTCCGAATTTGCTATATTTTACAGGATGCGGCAGAAATAACTCCCCTCTTTGAGAAGCGAATAAATTCAAAACCAAAGAAGATACGGCAAATGTTTTTCTATTTCTGGAAAAAACACAGAATGCCGTTTTACATTAATGAGTTTTGAACAAAGCATCACTCAAGTGGCAGCCTTGAATATTGATACACTGATGAAGCCTCTCTCAGTAGTTGTCCATGACCTTGAGAATCATTTCAGGTGTAATGGCAGCAACTTCTGTCGTATCGCCTCCTTCAGAGCTTCCAAAGTTTGTCCTGTTTGTCTAAAGTTTGATACCCAACGGTAAATCGTTTTCTTATCAGGAACAGCCTCCCGTCGACCAAGCGCAAAGCGGATG
>Ga0123355_10006558_pt1 | contig 17268 bp, 13 predicted proteins | sample TergutEmb28metaG_3_FD_89872 | JGI IMG/M metagenome (GOLD analysis project Ga0123355, IMG submission 89872) | Embiratermes neotenicus P1 segment gut microbial communities from Petit-Saut dam, French Guiana - Emb289 P1 | ecosystem: Host-associated > Arthropoda: Insects > Digestive system > Gut ...
TCCAGGAAGTGGGATGTGGGTATATGGACTGGATTGGGCTGGCCCAGGATAGAGACAGGTGGCGGACGCTTGTGAGTGCGGTAATGAACCTTCGGGTTCCGTGAAATGCAGGGAGTTTCTTGATTAGCTGCAGACCAGTTAGCTTCTCAGGAAGGACTCTGCACCATGGAGTAAGTAAGTAAGTAAGTAAGGCAGAGTACTGGACATAACTGTATCAGGATCGTCTTTTTACCGGACTTTTATATCCGGGAACTAAGATCTGAGGTTTTCGCAGTGACGAGGAACTGTATTCTGGCCGTCTCAACTGCGACACGGCAGGTACCCAGAGTGCAGGACGCATCGGTGAGTCATTTTATTTAGCGGTACTGCCGTTTCATCGGTGACAACTGTTCGGATAGTTGAACACAGTAAATGGCACACATTCCAGCCTCCAGTGCCGTTAGAGAAACAGCCCACTTTGGAAAACTAAGACAATTTATTGATGGTATTTTATGATTCTGTCAGGATCTCAGACTACATGCCGTCGAAGAGTGGGATTATTGAATAATGAACTGGAAAGTCTGTGGCAGGAACGATCGTTCTATCGTGGCATTATCCCAGTTTCTGTCTGCGGGAACTTTCTAAAAGCACGAAAAACATATCCAGACTCGACCTCGGCGTTTCGGATCGATCGGCAATAATGAAACGGGTTGCCTTCAATTACCACAACATGAATTTCCTTACCGGACTAACAGCAGCACATTTTCTTCGTTTCTCCTGTCAATCATGTTATGCACAAAACAAATATTTGTCATTACAGACATGATAACAGACAGCTTAACACCTACTGTATATCTGAAATGCAACGCCACATTACACAAATTGATAATGCAATTGTTGCCTTAGCAACTAGCTCCATAATACAAGGTCAATACAACATTTAACCAATAATAAGCATGTGTTCATAAGCACGACGCACAGCAATTTGTTGAGGAATCATTTTGGCACTTAATTTCAACGATACAGAACGAAATGGGTGTTGTGGACGCAGACATTTGTTGTGCGGCCTGAATTAAAGTGCCTCTGATTATACATCAGTGCCTCTGAGTAATTATTCATTTATTTAACTACACACACTTGTGCTCTTTAGTTAAATTATTTTACCTTAGTGCTATATTCACTTCACTATTTATTTACTTCAAAACTTTGAATACTAAAATTAACTAGAATTATATTTGAAGACTCAGCTCATACCGCACATTAAACACTCTCCCTCTTGGTTATACAGTCAGTTACACAAGATTTATTTCGACTTCTTTGAAGAGATTCGACAATGTGAACTCAAACTGAACTTTGCACTTGTGACTCCAGCCACTTCTGATTTTCTACTGCAATTAGTCAGGGAATCCATCAGGAAACAAGACACAGATTTTTATATGAGTATTACACCAGAAGAAAAGTTGCTAGTCAGTTAACAATAGGCTCTTTTGTACTGTACTGTACTGAGAAGTTTTAATATTCCATTATTTTCATTTCACATAATTGCAACAAACTGCACTTTCATGACAAACAAATTATGTGTTGTAGTATCTTATAGATTACATTCCCCTACATGTTTCGGCTATAATGAGCCATCTTCAGGGAGACCCACTCACAAAGTAAAACAGTATATGTATTCACATAAAAACACACTGTCTTCAAATATGTAGTAAAATATGTATAAGACATAGCAGACAGATTTCAGTATATGAACGTAATTTAAAATGCATTTCAAACTGGTGCATAATGTTTCTGTGATGCTAAAATTATGTTAAAGCATATGGTTTAAGTTCATATGAGTAATTTGCCTTCTAATTTACATGCATTCACACTTCTGTATCTCCATATTCATCTTTGATCCTAATGTGGATCAAATCTGTGTAATTTTGATGAAATGTGAATTCTATCAGGTGTAAACCCATCCTTCTTACCTGCTAAATTCAGTGTAGTGGTTGCTTCATTCTACAGTTCATCAATCATTTTTTGGTTACTACTTCCTTCATTGTAAAATCATAAACAGGCCTGCTTGTTTCTAGATTCTGATACAGGTTCAGTGTCATCTGGCTTATCTTTTCTGTTATCTGGATTACTCAAAGCTGAAAGAGTTGATAGAATGGGAGACAAGGAGTGGGCAGATACCACAACAGTTGATGCACTTTCCTGGTAGCCTTTGTAAACATGTCTCATTAATTTACCTATTTCACTGATGAAGATTTTTCTGGTAAACAGGAAAATTACCAGTCTTGGAACTACTTTCCTCGAGTGCCATGTTATTAGGATTTCCGAGTAATCGGATGTTCGATTAAATAAATTTTGTAGTATATAACCTGATAACAGTGTCACAATGAAATATAGTTTATTACGTTTTTTGTCCCAGATGACCGTTTGAACATGCTGTTGAAGTCTGGCAATTACAATGCAATACATCCTGTGTATATATATATGGTTGTGTGTGTGTATAGGCATGTATGTATGTACGTATGTATTTATATGAGTATGGACAGAGTATGCCAAAAACGCCTGACAGTTTTTGAAATAATATAAAATTGTAAGGAAAGGTGGAAAAGTTTCATTCACATAGGTACACACATTCCATGCCCATGAGAATTCATGTTAATCACTACTGTTCAACATGCTACTTTGAATATGACACCATGTCTTTCAGCACACTCCTGCATTCATGATGGAAAGGATGCCATAACATGATGTAACATTTATTTAAAGGACCAGCCTCGTGGTCTAGTGGTCAGGGTCTCTGACTACTAATCATGAGGTCCCGGGTTCGATTCCCGGCTCTACCGTGGGAATTTTCCCTGAAGGGGAGGATTCCCGCGGTGACCATGGTCTGGGTAGGTTAGTCGAATTTATGTTTAAGGGCCCTCCTGGCACTACAACCTCCTATATCACCACTCACATCATCGGGACAACGTAACCATGCCTCATGGGTGTCCCAACCTCAGAAGTCAGTTACACTTCTGCCATGCCCAGGAGGGAAGACCATGAAGTCCGTGAAGGACATGTGGGGCATTGGATTAAAAAAAAAAAATTATTTAAGGGGTGCTTGAATACACTCTGGAATTCGCAGTTTCAAATCATCAATATTGGCGAGATATGTTCCACATAACTTGCTTTTGATATAGCCCCAACAGAAGTAGTCTGGTACTACAAGTTCAGGCAATCAAGCAATCAGGCATGCCATAAACACCCAATGCTATTCAGAATTTGAAAACCAGCTTGCTCCCTGAGCGGCGCTTCCATAATGATGGTCATCATGCACAATATTGTTTGGAGCAACTGCTCACACAACACAGATTTGATGCAAGCTCTCATGACACAGTTCCCAGGCATATTCATTTTTTGCATCACAGACATCAGCTGGCCTGCCCACTCGCCTCATCTTGCAGTACCACACTTATTCTTTTGGGTCTCTTAAAAAACAAGATATAGGAAACACCCCTTGCCAATACCGATGACTTAAAACAGCGAATTCCAGAGGGTATTTAAGAACCCCTAAAGCAATGCTACAAGTTGTGACATCCTTTCCATAGCGAGTGCATGACGGTATTGAACAACATGGTGGTCACCTACAAAGCATCATATTGAAACATTAACTTGAAGTCTAATGGGCATGAAATCAATCTACCTGCATTAATAGCATTTTTACACATTGTGTTAAAATGTTATGTGATTTCAAAACAATTATATGTTTCTGGCACACCCTGTGTGCTTGTGTGTGTGATCTTTATTATTAGTGAACAAGCATGAAATTTTGTGGGGCAGCTTATTGTAGTGTTAGGAGCACATAATATCAGTTACAGCTGTCTAGAGACAGTATACAAAATTCTGTACATCATTCTCTCTTCAGAGCATATGCCATGATCCTAATAAAATTCTGTTACAGATCGTTTTATTACCATCAGAACAGTTACCTGAAAATATTATACTGTCCCAGCAGGACCACCTGTTCCTTGTCTGGGATACAGTTCCTTTCTTCATCAATTTCACAATATAATTACCTAAAACTTGAGAGAAGGATAACAATCAAATTTAAAAAATTAAATTTTATTTGTGTAAATGAAAAGACTGTATCACTACTGCAAAAGAATTCAAAACATCGTGCACATGTACACACAAGGGGACTTATCCCCACAGTACGCAAACATTCAGAAAAGCTCCTTTTCCTAAAGGACATAACACTTAAAACATTAAACCTATAACCAGTATATTTATTAAGTGTCAAAATTTATTCATACATCCAACACAACTGTAAATTCCAACAATCATGAAATAATATAAATAATATTAATAGTGTCCAGTTATTTGTAAAATTACTGTTCCACCACTTAAAACACTTAGATTCCCTGGGAGAAAGACTGCAAACTGACTGATGAGCTGAATGGGTTGTAAACCCTTCATCAGAAATAGTTAATAAACACAAACTTACCAACTTTAACCAATCTAACCAACTATTCAACCACAAAGAAATAAACACAATCAACGCACAGTATTCTCGTACATGTTTAGGCACTCCCAGGGTGTGCCATCATCAGAGAATCTTTGTGGTAACACAAGTGGTGCCTTTGAATTGGTCCATTGCATACAATACAGATGCACACCAAAGGTCTAATTAAACACACATCATCATCTCATAAAATTTTAAGATATTAAAAACAATAGATTAAGAGTTTTTGAGCTCCATTTATGCTGTGTTAGGCAGACCACAATCCAGGACAGTGGACGATCAGGGTACCAACTCGTGACACAATATGGTGCACTGAACAGAGCAAGGTCCCTCCTCCATTTAGGGTGCATGTACATCTCTCCATCAGGACTCTACCCATACTGCATTATGAATTGGAGCTCTGGATGTACACTGTTCTGGTGATGATTGTGGACCCCCTAACACAGCATAAATGTTGTTCAAAAACTCTTAATCTATTGTTTTTAATATCTTAATATTTTATGATATGACAATGTGTGTCTAATTAGATCTTCGGTGTGCATCTGTACTATATACATTGGACCAATTTGAAAGCACCACTTATGTTACCACAAAGATTCCTTGTTGATGGCACCCTGGAAGTGCCGAAACACGTAGGAAAGAATACTGTGTATCAATTGCGTTTACTTCTTAGTGCATGAATAGCTGGTAAGATTGGTTGAATTTGAATCATGTATGGTACATGCAACATTAAGACACCCTTCCCACTTTGAACGTGTTCAGTATCCAAGGCTTTTCCTTTCTACGATCATCTACTTGTGAAAGGTTGCCAATTAAATATGAGTTAAAATTAAATTACATAAAAGGACAAACACGTTTCTTGTATGAATGTATGTCTGTTTACAGGTTGCAGCTAGATTCCTCTAACAAATTCTAGGACTTGTAGCCATAATTTGGTTCCAGGTACACTCCTAAAAATTAGTCTGTGTTGCTGTGTTTCCTTATCATCTAGATATTGGCCACTGAAATATCTATTGTCCCTGCATCTCTGTCAGTGCCAGTAGTTGTGAATTTAGGACTGCTGTGCATTGGTTCCATATGGATGATCATCACTGAGATACATACAGATGTATGAATGGTTGATGGATGAGCAGAATATGTACACAGTACACATGCCCTGTCATAAACAAAACTAGATGGAAGTAAAGGTTTCTTTGATGGCTGGAATGAAGAGTCACAAATATGACTGAAAATTCCTTATGTAATTCACGGACAAAATTTTAATTTTGTGAATGTAACAATGATAATAATGACAAAAAAGGCAAGCAAATTTACACATAGGCCAGGTTCATGAAGTGGCCAAATCCACGTGAATGAAAAACAGTATTCAGGTATCTTATGCAACTGTGCTGAAATGAGACTGATTTCTCTCATGCATAAAGCATTTCCTTCAAGGAATATCAAGCAGCATGTTTCAAATTCTTCTGCTCCATGTAGTCCCCACAGACAGGTACTGTCAAAGAGTCCTTCAGGTACATATAAGCCTATTACAACATCATAAACACTACTACACCACACACTGATAGCTCTGATTGACTGTTGTGAGTGGGTTTTCTTCTGCCCAGACATGGCTGTGATGGCTGTCAACAGTAACGTCACTGTAAATCAACATCTCACTGCATACAGATACTCAGGCTCCTCAAAACATGCACTGCAGAAACCAATGACCAATCACCTGTCACCTTAGGTAGTTTGTTGGGCTCACTAACTGAAGCTTTCATTGATGAATTGAATGCAGCAGCTGCTGCTGCAGATGCATGATCTGCCAAACAGCAGTGTAAGATTCATATATGGCATGCCCAAATCAGCATGTGCTGCTTGAGGATGTATCAGCAACCACATTCATGACTTGCTTTCTCAAACCTCCAAGTGCAGACAGTCCTCCTCATCCACAACCAAATCTCTCAACATTCAAGACACCAGGCTCTCTTAGCCACCGATTTAAGGACACAACTGTGTTGTGGTCTGAACAATACTGATTAGGAAGATTGTTCTTGATAGAGCTAATGAGCCATCCTACTATTTCCAACTGCTGCACCATACATAAGGAGCATATCTGTCATTTATGCCTTGTATACACAGCCTCTGCTTCGCTGAAGTCACTCATACAGTAATACAAATTCATACCAAAAAATGAGGGGACATGCCAGGCTCTCATGTCCAACTAAACACACACGTGGAGCTACACACAGCAGTCCTAAATACACAATTACAGGTAGCAACTAAGGGGTATGGTAACAGAAAAGCATTTCATCAGCCTGTATGTGAGTGATGACCAGCCATCTGTAGCCATGCACAGCATTCCCACCTATATGCAGTCATTAAGCCACAGGGATGGTTGCAAATCCTACAAGGATAATGGTACTTCATGAAAGTACATACTGATGATGAGGCACTGTATAAAATTCAGATTATTTTTTGGAGTATTCCTTGAAACCATCTGAAAGTCCTAGCTGACAGTTAGTGGAATTCAATGGAAATAAACGTATGAAATGGTAGGCAATTGTATATGCACAGGGACATCAACATAACTGCTCCTTCCAGCTATAATTACAGCTACACAACATACATTTGGGGGGTAATCAAGCATTAGCTCTGCATTGTATTTGTCTTCCCGTGGTCAAATCTATCCCTTACTAATCTAACTGAGGAGTCTTAGTTTCCCTCAGAAGCTCCAAGTAAATGCCATAATAGTTCCTCTAATTAAAGCCATGACCTTTCATTTCCAAATCTTTCCAGTTTATTATCTGCAGGACTTCCTATCATTCCATGTTACATAGTCAGCACAGAGTCAAATTAGACTCTTACTATGAAGTCTTATCAGTACATTCAAATACCGCACATTCTTTTTGTCTGCATGTTTGTATCTGTCCACACAACACTGCCTGGCCTTATCAACCAATGAATCTCAAAATACTCTAGTTATAGCATACACATCATCCACAGCAGCTATCCAGTTTATAAACGTGAACAATTTTATATCTAGTACGAGTCTCTTCAAACCTTCCAGCCTTCTGTCCATTTCAGCAGGGATTTAGAATCCACTTCTGAGGTGGAAGTCACCCACAGGGCAGCAATGTGGTGATCACAGCAATCATCAGTGGCAGAAGCCTACAGTTGAACGTGTACACTAACCTGGGGGAAGAGGATGTGTGGGCTGGTATTACCACAGTTTCAACTGTGGTACAGGAGAGGTTATAATTGTGAGCAAAAAGAATACAAACCAAAACAATCTGACCTGGGAACAAATTCAGAACATAAGACCACAGGATATAAAAGGTATTAAGTGTCCAAACTTCCTACAGCAAATCCCTAAATTTAACAATCAATTTAGCTATGAATCTCTCTTAGAGGTAAAGCCTAACCATCAAGCAGTTCTTGGGGGGAAGCAAATTTCATTCAAAACTGGTATTCATTCCTTTTAGGTTTTATTGTAATATATAAAGCAATAAATAGACTTCTACATTTGAGTTAACTCATCAGTCTCATTACTCAAGTCTTACTCAAACAGTTGGCACTCCTTCATATCACACATGACACAAGTACTAAACTCTGCATGCAGGGAAGGAGGGTGATGTAAAGTGCACAGGGAACATTCTGAAGAGTACTACAGACTGCCTGCTAGATATGGGGATGCAGAAGGGCTTCACGTCGCCGCTTTGGCACCCTGCGCCCCACATGCAGAACCACCTGACCAGCTCGTATCTCCTTGAAAACAGCAATCGCCTCCTGGTGGCTAAGCCCATGCAGCGCCTTGCCATTCACTGCCAGGATCTCATCCCCTTGAAGAAAAAATATGATGTCACATTAGGCTCCTCCTCCTTGAGAATGCAAACACTAACTCTGCCACGACTGTCCCCATCTTATATGGAACATTAAGGTTTATTACTGTCTGAAAAGTAGCATGAAACTTGCCCTATCTCAAGCCACATTAAACCAGTTTCCATCTCAGACACTCTCTCAAATATCTGTTTCAATGTTACCTTATATACGAGCGTTTCCCAAACTATTTTCAGTCATAGACACTTTGTGACTCAGTAAATGCTATGGAACACATACGTTTTATTATCCCTTATTTACCAAATAGTCAGAGATCTGTTACTCAGCAAATGAAAGGTTCTTATAAAAATTTTTAATGAACAGCATTGTAACTATGATCAAATATGCTAAATACAAATTTAATAAAAAAATTTGTGATTTTTTTGTTTCTGTATTTTATTATGGAACACCTATTTACATCTTGCGGAATACTAGTGTTTGGGGAAATGCTGTTCTAGACTACACCTTTGTCTGCACCTTTTCTGGCCAAAATTTTGTAAGCATTTTTCATGTCCCCCCATGCAAGCTGTATGTCCTGTTCATCTATTAGTATACAAAGAGTATGAATTACATGTAAGTCAGCTGGCTCAAGCAGAAAAGTTTCTCACTTGTTTTGGGGAGATTCCCAGTTTAATCACAGTTGGGCCACCATCTTAACTGAGGTTTTCTCTGGTTACTCTCTCTCCCTCCCTCCAAGTGAATGCTGAGAACCTCATTTAGGTTATGACTCATTTCTTCTACTCCCTTTCCCACTCATCATTCACGAATCACCCTGCCATTTGTTGCTATATTTTCAGATACTGACAGTATCAAAGCCACATGCAACAAGTCAATATGTGTTCCACTAGCAAGGCTGTGTCACCCGAAATTAGATTAGCCAAATAACTTCTGAAGCCGCACTTGTTTTTGTTGCAGTTATGTTATTCCCCCTACAGAAATGAGACCATTTGCACATCAACCTTGTATCAACCCAACATGCACTTCTAACATTTTCAATGTGCCCTCCATTTTGAGCATGTTGTGCTAAAAACACTTTGACCTTAAGCCATACTTCAGCATTAATCAATGAGGGTGTATTACTGCCATGATTTCTTTTATTAAATGTAACCAATGAGGAATATGCAATGTATCTCTTAAAACAACTGGCCAGCCAATAGCAGATGGACCTGTTCTGTTGCCTAACTGATCACAGAAGTTAAAGTTACATTTGTCTACTATGTAACTTCTGGGAAACAAAATATGAAATATGTGTGAGTTCTTGCACAATTGTCAGTCACCTGCTCTGCATCTGGTATTGAGGGCAGTTATCTTTCTTTCGTTACTGAAGGCAGACAAAAACACGCATTACACACAAACAGAAAGTTGCAGGCAGGGAAGCACATACATATTTTAATCATTCAGTTGTAAGTCGCCTACTGTGAGAAAGTGCACCTGCCATAATAGCGTCCTAAATATCTACCACCACGTGAGTGTTCTGTACATCAGCAATTCCTTCCATTTTGATAATAATCAGAGAGGGGTCCACCAAATACCATAGGCTCAACAACACCTACTTCCTTGTTTGCAAGAGTGCTTCCCTGTTATGACCTTCATGAAGCAATCTGCATGCTTGCCCATTGTTTTAACTAAGTTATGTGCACTGACATCTCACCCACTCCATTTGCACCAATTAGTCAACTTGGTGCTCATTCCTGTTGTAGGAAGTGTAGGGCAGCACATGACAAATTTTCTTTGAATCTAGGACCAAAATATTTGAGAACCAGCCTTTTCTTTTTTCTGTGGACTTGTGCCACAATGATTAACAAGCGTAAACCTTGCATTATCACTACTATACACACTGTGTGCACATGCACAAATGATTTTGTGTGTGTGTCTAATACATCATAAGATATTCTGACACACAGAGCATATTCTTCAACAATGATATCACTTGTTCGCAACACTTATCCAAACCACTCAGAAAAGTACAAAAAATTAAAATGCAAAGCTAAAACCCCTTAGGATTACAACAAAATAAGAATGCTCATTAAAAAATCTTATCCAGCATTAAAATACAAGCAAAACTAAGCTAATGTTGACTAAAATATTATTACATTGTTAAGCTAATAGGTATGTGTATCACCCACAATAAGAAACATCCATTACACCTGTATGATATTAAACTTTACTACTAACAGTCACTAAAATGGTGGGAACCTACCCTTCCTCATTCATGCCAAAACCATAAAATAAGAATGTGTAACATAATTGACAGGAGGGCACGATTAATGCTGGATTACTGCTGTTAACTACTAGGATGGCAATTCAGACCAAATTCTTGTGTGAGAGTCAGTGAATGAAAGCTTATGGGATGGCCAGAAAACAGTGGCAAACTGAACCGTACAGAATTACACAGAAATGCCCAGAGCCTGCTGTTTTGGAGGAAAAAGAAGTCTCTTCTAACAAGTATATGGTCACACGAAACCACATGCTCACCCTCCCCCCCTACCCCTCCAAAGTCCTGCTCCATTAATATTTCACTCCAAGTATCATTCCCATCATGGTAAAATGCTTAGAGTTCCTTCCATGAATTTACAAATTACAGTAACTTCTCCTGGCATCAGACTACTGGTTGATGGCAATGAAAGAGCCTAGTATTGCTGAAATTCTTGATGAAACTGAATTTTCCAAACAAATAAACAGTTAACTTACAACACAAACTTCCAAAATTCTAGGCACCATGACAATCTGGCATCCAGGATTTGTCAAGCTCTTTTGTAAGGTGAGGATAAGAGGAAATTTGCATCAACCAGCAGTGGGACTTGAATGTTGGCTCACTGTGTGACCAGTGGCAAAACACAGAAATAACCACACTTCCACAACTGCTCTCTTGTAAGCCATTACACAGCGAGTAGTGGTAATTTCTTACGACGTTTCAGGACAAACTATCGGTAAGGAATTACCACTACTCGCTGTGTAATAACCCAGAAGAGCACAGCTCTCATCAACTTTGCAGCAGAAGCATGAAATCACGCACAATTGTATCCCACTGCTTTGATCCTTAGATCATCTTCAAGGGGAATGCTGAAAATACAGAAGGTTGTAACATTAATGAACAACAATCAATGGGACGCAACCGAGTAACATTTAGCACTGCATTTCACTGGTGTGTGTGTGTGTGTGTGTGTGTGTGTGCGCGCGCGCACGTGTTACATGAGATTCAAGCATCCAACAAGATATTCTAGGAATGTAAATACTGAAATGGGGGGGGGGAATGCTAGTGGCATAATTAAAGATATACTGGTATAGTATTTAGACAGGGACTGTCTCACCCTCCTTAAGCCTGCCACCGTCTGCTGCCTGGCCATTTGGGAACACCGTCTTTACATAGATGCCCATCTTTCCCTTGGGGGAGTCATGACCACCAACAATACTGAAGCCCAGCCCTTTGTGGCCAGGCCCCTTGGTGAATGAAACTGACAAAATTGTAAATGCTGCACCACATCCAGCACCATGCCGTGGCAGTGTACAGAACTTGCTCTCTTCATCACCTTCTTCCTCTTCTTCATCATCATGTTCTTCATCTGCTGAAGAATCCACTGGCTCTGTACATTCTGCTACCTGGCAACAACAAAACACAATTCGCCTTAGAGTTCCCCATATCATCCTCAAGTGCTACTCTGCAGGTGAGTTCATGCCCTCAGAATATAAAAAGTTACTCTTTTGAAGGTTATGTTTCACATTCAGGGTGTGTGTCATTCAAATCTATGATAGGACTACCTTTTTGTCCCTCTTCAATGTCTGGCCAGTACAGGTACACTGCAATAGGTCAAGTGATTCTTCCTCCAAATCCTTAGATCCACATTAGTCACAATCACCACCCCAACCACCACCACCACCCCCATATTCTTCTAAACTCCCCCTAAAATACATTATACAAGATTCTGATGATGGTAAATCACATTTCAAATTATCTAATTCACAGATTTGATGTTGCCCCATGTTGAAAGGTAACAAGCAATTCATACTACACTACAATCTGGTGGCCGATCCTTTCCCCAAAGTCTAGCGTTTTATTCAATTTTATTATTTTTTAGGACAGAACATTGGACAAAGTCCACGAAGTAAGTGATTCCAAATCATTCTACAAAACAGTACACAGCCCTCATGATGGCACTAAATATGCTGATCATATCATCATCAGCATCAGCAGGATTTTTTTGGAAGGTGCTGCACATTCCCTACATGTAAAGAGATCTGAGTTTTTGATGATCATTGCTGGGCAAGGTAGTAATGTAGCTGTCATTTAATTAAAATCCTTAATTAATCCTTAGGCTAAAACTGCAGGAAATGTACAAAAGTTGTGTAGGTTTTTTATTTTCTGTTTTAACATGGCTTTTTCGTTTATCACATTCTTTCATGTTCTTTGGGTTCCATTTTTTTTTATCACTGTATATATGCCTGTATGTTTTTGTTTAATTTTCTAAATTACGTATTTTCGTTATTTTTCTGTATTCTTATTGTTATGTATGTTCTGTTCCGTATATTCTGTTTTCATTGTGCTGTTCTATGTATTGTTTGTGTGTAAATGTGTACTGTACTACTGCCACCGGGTGTCAACCCTATTGCAGTTAACAAATATATCAGTAATAAATAATTAAATGTCAAAACCCCATGGTGGTGCAAGTACACCACCTTACACCTTGCTGTCTGTGATTCCTGCCCATCATGATTTTGCACCAGTGCTCCAGGTTGGTATGATCAGCCATGAATGCATGTGGCACTTTACAGAGTGGAGTTGTCAAATTCGCACATCCCTCTGTTAGGTCGTTACTTGGTAGTACCACATTCAGTCAGGGCCAAATGTTGTGGCACAGCACATGAACATGCTAGAGCAATGTTGCAATATTATCAAACCACATCAAATCGACAAACCTCTCTTTCTATCCTGTGATACAAAACAGGCTGTTTATTCTGACTGCATGGCTGACTGACTCACTAAGCAAGGAGGTAACTTACTAACCAAATAACTAATCCCATACAGCAATCTTTCTTGAGCAGCTAGCAGTTCCTTGGGAAGTCAAGAACTTCCCTTTCTTTTATGTATCCTGAAGGATCATGACTGTGTCCAGAACAGCCTAACACTTGTCCCAATCCTAAACCAGCAGAACCCAGTCAACACCATCCCATTCTATATCTTAAAGATCTACTTTAATATTGTCCTACATCTATTCTTAGGTCTTGAAAGTGTTCTCTTCTCTCCAGGTTTCACCATCAAAACCCTGTGCATGTTACTCTTCTCCTCCATAGGTGCCACATGCCCTGCCCATCTCATCCTACTTAATTTGATCACCCTACTTACATACATCTGGGGAGGGGTAAAATCATGTAGGTCCTCAGTATCCAATTTTCTCCATTCATATGTTACTTCCTCCCTCTTAGATCCACACATCTTCTTCAGCACCCTGTACTCAAACACACTCAGCTTACATTCAGAACAAGTTTCACATCCAAAAACAACAACCAAACTGGGAAACAAAATATTCTGGACAGAATGAAAGCTGGCAGTCACTAGACTTGATGTACTCTTTATCTCCTCATGGATGACATTTTGATTTCATTGCATTCTCTACTATTTGAACTTTGTCACATTTTGAAAGAACTTATTAGCTATGGCTACGTGTGATTTTGTCCTGCATGACACATGAACATAAACTAAAATGGCCCCTACACGGTCAGTATTACTGAACAGTATTATTGCCTTGAATTAATACTGTGCGATATGTTTGTCCCTAGACAACTCAGTACTACTGTGCAATATTCTTCTTTACTCTCAGGTCGGGGTGAGAAATGTTGAGTGATACTGATGCAGCTGTTGTAGCCCTCAAAGAGTGGTACAAACGAAGACCACAATACACACACGAAAATCTCATGACAAGACCTCGGGTGAGCCAAACCACTACATTTTATTTTTTTGTGCGATTCGACGGTCCATCATTTGACTGGATACGTAAGACTGTTACCCCTACAATCGCTAGAGAAATACTAAAAAGCACGACGCAGTCACACACAGTCAGCGATTATCCATTACGCTACGCTACATTTGTTTGTTCTTGGCGCGACAGCCCCCAGTGGGCCACGGCCTCCTCATTCATGCGGTTTTCTAGATCACACACAACAACGCACCAGAGTCGGTAGGACTCCTCCGGACGAGTGATCAGCTCGTCGCAGAGACTTCTACCTGACAACAAACAACACTCACGAGAAACAGACATCCATGCCTCCGGTGGGATTCGAACCCACAATCTCGGCAGGCGAGCGACCGCAGACCTACGCCTTAGACCGCACGGCCACTGGGACCGGCACGTTACGCTATATAACCATTTAAAATAATTCTGAAAACCTGAAATTCATAAGGATTACATGTCAGTCAAATACAGTTACTGTGCTGGAGATTTGTTTACTGCTTGGCAGACAGGCGGTAACTGGAGGAATATTGTGCAGTAATGTCCAATGACTATTCAATATACCGTGCAACACGCAATATTACTCCTGGGCGGTCAATATTGCACATTATTCTTGACCGTCTACGGACACTCTCAGTTCTCAGTATTTGTTGCTATACCATTCTCCTTAACAAACACAACGTCCGTTTTTAGGCGCATTCAAAATTGCAAAAAGCGACTATTAGCTTCGTCATGTCCGTCCGGCCGTCCGTCCGTCCGTCTATCCGCATGGAACTGGAATGATTTTCACGAAATTTGATATTTCAGTATTTTTCGAAAAACTGTGAAGAATGAAGTTTGATTCAAATCAAATAAGAATAAGGGGTACTTTACATGAAGATAACGAAGCATTTCTGATATCTCCCTCAATTCTTCTCAGAATGAGAAATGTTTTAGAAAAAAAGTTGTAGAGGAAATTAAAACACATATTTTGTGTTCAGTAACGCCTTTTTTCCCCCGAAAATCGTGCCGTTTAAGGGATGTGGAAAAATACTGTACAGCAAAAAAAGGTAGAGTGTACCCTTGTACAGGCATTGAGGCTCTGTACAGGCCGTACGGCCTACAGGGGAAGTAGAGGTATAGCTCTACTCTTTCTTGACCACGGCACTAGAAGGGGGTGAGGGGTCAGCGTCACTCCCCGGCCGCTCTTTACCCCCGGGAAAGACCTGGTACCTATTGTACAGGATGCTGGGTGGGCCCCAGGGCCGGTCTGGACAGGTGTGGAAAATTTCGCCCCCCACCGGGATTCGATCCCCGGACCGTCCAGCCCGTAGCCAGTCGCTATACCGACTACGTTACCCGGCCCACAGTGTACAGAAAGGCAGGCCACAAATGACAATAGGTGTACGCGCATTGCATGCTGGATACCTAAGGCTACACACACACAGTCACAATATATAATACTTATTGCTTTTCCACTGCAAGAGTGGTTGCAAGAACGCGCCTCAAATTTATATGTACATTGTCTGTCTTGTTCTTCCATGTTTTCAACCATTACATTGCCATCATCAGCACAAGCCACAAGCTTGATGGACCACTCAAATTCAATCCCGCCTGGTTTACTTGGATCACCCTTCAGCACATTTGAAGAGGCAATGGTGATATAGCATTTCCTTTTTACAGACCATTCTGAAGAGGAAATGTTTCAGATATGTATTTGTTGTCAATACTTTCCTCTGTTCCATCCAACACCGGACAGCACAATTCTCGTTACTAAAACCCGGTACATGGACCACATAATCAAGGAAGAATGAACAACAGCTCTATCCCAACATGAAGATGGAGGATGGCCTAGTCTTCAGCAAGTCTTAAAGATCTCTTAACTACAGCCTGAGCGAACAGAGAAGCCGCCCATAATACATTAGCATGGCATTAATTACGATCCTGTTCAGGGCCACCAAACGACTGTCCTTCAAGGCAGTTTTTTTTTTTGTCCTAAATAGGCAGACTGTCTCCTCCCTTTTCCCACCTTTGCTTTCTTCTCACTCATCCACTTCTCTCGGTTCCATCCTGATTTCTGTCCCAGCACTTCATCTCCTGTAAAACCTTCGAAATCCTGTCACCTCTTTTCACTTACCTGCATGAACCACCCACATCTCAGCCCACTGTATAACACCAATACATCCATTAGCACTACACCAATCAACTATCCTTCCCATGTACCCATTTTTCTTAAGAGCTGACCTTTTGTGGAGTACCGTGAATATGGATGCAGCGGGTTCTCCCGTAGGGTTGGTACGACCTACATACTAATCTACACGGCGCGATATCCCAGGAGACAGTAATTATCACTCATTTTACTACAAAAAATCAATATATACACAAACTGTTTTTCATGACACTTGGTACCACCACTGTGACAATGGGAACCTCTTCTTTTTTTGTGTTTCTCAGCTTGCTGTGATCGACGGTATCAACATGACTCTCGTCTAAACTTGCAAGGTGGAAGCAATACTAGCACCACATATAGAGACTTCATTTCATCTGACATTGGTGGCTAGTCACTTCGCATCCGCTCGCTTATCTTATTTAACTCTTGACATGCAGTGGCACTACGTTAGTTGGGTGCGGTGTCTGCCAACCGAAGGAAGCCGCTGACAGCATCTTCGTTATGGTGACTAAAACTAATACCAACTGTAAATTATTCCTTTTTGGGTAATTCCCCGGCGTCTGAGTTCTAATTGCCGACGTTTAGGAACTCACTATCGGTTCCATCTTCATAGGCAGGTAATTCCCCGGCGTCTGAGTTCTAATTGCCGACGTTTAGGAACTCACTATCGGTTCCATCTTCATAGGCAGGTGAATGAAGTATATTTCATTCACCTGCCTATGAAGATGGAACCGATAGTGAGTTCCTAAACGTCGGCAATTAGAACTCAGACGCCGGGGAATTACCCAAAAAGGAATAATTTACATTTAGAACACGGCGAAAGCTTAAGAACAAGA
>Ga0123355_10006559_pt1 | contig 17267 bp, 19 predicted proteins | sample TergutEmb28metaG_3_FD_89872 | JGI IMG/M metagenome (GOLD analysis project Ga0123355, IMG submission 89872) | Embiratermes neotenicus P1 segment gut microbial communities from Petit-Saut dam, French Guiana - Emb289 P1 | ecosystem: Host-associated > Arthropoda: Insects > Digestive system > Gut ...
TAGGCGGAGGCAAATGATATGATAAACGTTGAAGATTTAAATATTGTGCATTATTGCCACCCATGTTGTAAACCGCTTCAAAATATATACAGACTACCAAAAGAAGAAGCCTTTGCCCTTGCCTATAAAATGGCGGCTGAAATGGCGGTTAGTAACCCAGAAGCCAACTCATATCATCGCTTCGCCGAGGGTCCGAAGGGTTTTGAGTCGTATTATCCTCGCAGAATGTTGACCGACGAATACTTACATAATTTATTTTCGTCATTTGGCGGAAAACCAAAGGAAAAACATCCTTTGTCCTTTGTTTTACAGGGCAATGAATGGCTTCACAATTGGTTCGGGAATGATTTAGCAATCAAGATAAAACTAAGCAACATCCCATGTGAATACATAAGTTTTACACTAGGTGACAGCATGGTGATGCTTCTTCAAAAAGATGGTATAAGGGTTAATGAAATACAGCATGGGAACTTAACTATGTATACAAAGGAAATGCTACTAAGTAGTATACAGCGGTATAACGGCACGATTGAGGATTGCATGAATTATATAGCAGATAAATACAAATATATCGAAGTTCAACTTTGGAATGATGATTATTGCCTAGTATAAAAGGAGAGAGCTTGTGATAATACAAACCAACAGATTACTGTTGCGTGATTTATGCGAAAACGACGCAAGTGATGTATATGCGTTGTTTTCAAATAAAGAGACAATGCGATATTTGGATTTACCACACCCAAATATCGAATGCTCTCAACAATACGTTAATGAAGTGCTAAATAAGTATCAAGAAGACCCCCGCAGATGCTACGAGATGGCGGTTATTTTAGAGGACAAACGCACGTTTGCAGGGGTAGTTAATCTTGAAGTTGAGCATCCCTACCTTAAAGACGCCCGGGCCTGCTTGGATTACTACTTCCTGCCAGAACATTGGAACAAAGGTTACGCAACAGAAGCGAGTATAGCCTTGATAAAATTTGCTTTTGAAACTCTTGAAGTAAACAAGATTGCGACTGGCACATTAAAATGCAACATTGGCTCGGAAGCCGTGATGAAAAAATGTGGTATGTCCCTAGAAGCTGAATTGAAGCAACATGCAAAATTTAACGGCGACTGGGTGAATAGAGTTGAATATGCCATTTTGAGGTGTGAGTATCTTAAACGAATAGAGGAATAAACTTGGTTGAACTTTGGGACATTCTTGATAAAAACGGTAATGCAACAGGGCGTGTTCACGAGCGTGGTAAGCCCATGAACAAAGGCGAATATCACCTTGAAGTTTATGTTTTGATTGAGAACGACAATGGCGAGTATCTTATATCGCAAAGGTCGCCGAACAAGTCATCCCCCAACCTTTGGGAGTGTACGGGCGGAAATGCGGTTGCAGGCGATAACAGCTTGACTACTGCATCGAAAGAAACAAAAGAAGAATTAGGTATTGTTCTTGAGCCGCAGAACGGGCGAATGATTAAGCATCAATTATCGTGCGGCACCGCCCACTGTCACGGTTTAGTTGACGTGTGGTTATTTAGGCAAAATGTAGACATATCAACCATAGTTCTTGCCCCTGGTGAAACCTGCAATGCAATGTGGGCAAGCCGTGATGAAATTAACCGTATGATTGACGAGGGAACATTCACAACTTGGAAACTATGTACATACATTGATGAATTGATTGAGGAAATTAAGATGGATTGATGGGTTGGTAAATTGAAATAACACCAAAACTGCCCGGCCACACCGCATGAATCTCATACATAAACGCAGCCAAATCGCCATGGTCCATTATTGCCTCTGTCACAGAGTCCGCAAACAGGAACAGATTCTCTGTAAGCTGTGACAGGATAGCATATTCGAAAGATGCGACAACCTCGCCGGAGCGGTTAATCACATGCCACGTACCGCCAACTAATATACCGCCGCCCATACCATTTAAAAATTCTGTACCGCCGGTGTTTGCAATTGTAAAATCTCCTCTAAAATATCTGATAGATTCGAACTCTGGGGCAAACATTTCACGCCCTGTATTGTCTACAATCCCCCAAAGAAATGTGTCTGCACACTGGACATGCGCCACCCCAGTAACACCTAAGTCAAAAGGTTGTATTTTTCTTTCTAGCCAATTGTTGCTTATAGTTGCGGTAAAAACATTGAGGTAAATTGGCGGGACAATCTCCCGGCCGGTGCTATCAGCAAAGCCCCAGCGGGCATCACGGCACCACCAAGGGCCATCCCCAACCCTAACGCCAATAAGGCCATCTCCAAAGTTTCTTATGCCTGTATAGCGTCCGAAGGGGATAACAAACTCGCCGTTTGTATCTATTAACCCCCAATCCCCGTCTCTGCCTGAGCGCAATACTGCAACACCATCGCGGAAAACTTGGTTGCCGTGGGTCATTGGCATGTCAAGCTCATGATTGTAGACAATGCTGATCTTTTCGCCTGTAGCAACATCTACTATCTCGTGTTCGATGAGATGCGGCGCAAACGTACCATCTCTGGTAAATAACCCGCCAGTCTGAACGAGAAAGCGGGTGTCGCATATGCGCTCAACCGCGTTGTATGCAACAGGTATTATTTCTGCGCCTGATAAATCGAAAACTCCTCTAATTGCACCTTGGCCAAATATTAACAATAACCCATCACCAAAATAGCGGGTCCTGCTGTGGCTCATATAGGGTACGCTCAACTCCACCAATTTTTCGCCGTAGCGGTTAATTAAAAAATTTTGGCTGCCCTGCTGTACAGACGCCGTACCCGATGCGTTGAATGATGATACGGCATTATAGATGAACGGGATTGCTTGATGCCCATTTGTATCAATAAATCCCCAAAGATCTGTTTCGTGGGATTGCACACGCACTAACCCCTCTTGGAAGCTGGAGTCTATACGCTGCTGCTCGTGCATGGGTGGGATTACCCACTCACCATCGGTGTTAATGAAACCATACAGCCCGCCATATCTCACCCGTGCCAACCCGTTTGAAAAGTCGGCTGCGGCTTCAAAAACAGCGGGTATCCTTTCTACCCCTGTAATCGTGCAGTAGAAGCCTACCGGCAGGTTCTCATTTGTAAAATTATAGTGTTCCCACACAGGCATAAGAAAACTCCCATACTCTGTGTTCATCCAAGTAGATCCTAAACGTGCATAACGTGGCGGCGATGCAACATTGACATCCACCCCTTCCGCCACAAACACCAACCCGGTGTCATAGGCAACCGTACGCATAATCAGTCCCCCATTGCGGTAATAGCCATATGGGAGTGGTATGTCGGCTATGCTCTTATCGACAGGGGTATTATCCTTGTTATATGTGTCTTCATATGGCTCATCTTCATATATTGTTTCGATGTTTTCATATGGTTCATATTCATGTGTTGTGTCAATGTCTTCATGTGGTTCATACTCATATGCTGTCACTGCATCTGCTTCACTTCCGCATGCAGATACAGCCAGAAGTATCATGGCTAAAATAATTATTTTGATAGATGGCAATACACGCAAGTATGCTGATGCTCCCATGCAAATACCCTCCTATAGCATTATCATTGTTATGCCGGTGGCAGGCATACGCGCATAACAAGCATATCCCCGTCTTTTGTCGCGGAAATTTGCCCGCCCATTTTTTCTGTTAATTCTTTGGCGATGGCAAGGCCCAGCCCGGTACGCTTATTGGCTCTGGAAGTATCCGCTGTGTAGAAGCGCTCGAAAATATCGTGGGTGTCTATTAGGTTTAACCTGTCGGCTTTGTTTGAGATTTCTATTTGCCCTTCCGACAAGCGTACGCTCAAATATTGTTTGCCATGCACGATGGCATTTGTTATAAGATTTTGCGTTACCCGCTTCAAGGCGTCTTCGTCGCATAAAAAGTAAACTGGGGCGTCCGGGATATGGCTCTCGACTTCAAACCCTTTGCTTTCAATTTCCGCATAGCTGCCCGAAAGTGCATCCCGTAGGACATTGCTAACATTAACGCGGGCTGGGCTGATGCTGGCCTCTATAGCGCGGGAGAATGCAAACAGGCTGTCCATCAAAATAGTTAAATCGTCCAGCCTGCCGCGGATAGTGCCAATATAGCGCTGCATAGTCTCGTCATCCAGCCCGCCGCTTTCTGCCATTTGTAAGTATCCCTTGGCCGAGGTCAGGGGTGTGCGCAGGTCGTGCGAAATATTAGTGATGGCGCGCTTTAAATCGGTTTCAATTTGCTTGGCGTCGTTATAATCTCGCCGGCTTTTATCCAGCGTTTTGTTTATGGTTTGGATAAGCGAAATAATATCCGCATCAAAAGTATCTGTTCTAAGGTTTGCATTGGTGTCTGTTCTTATAATCTCGTCAAGTTTGCATCCTAGTTGCTTTATATCCTTTTTTAGCAGACAGTGCTTAATACATATAGCGGCAAAGCCTATGGCCAAAAAGCCATAGGCTATCCACAAGACGACAATCATTTTATTTCCGCCTTCCTAAACAATGCTATCCCGGCTATGGCAGGCATTACCAGAAAAAAGATTCCTGTCCCAATGGCCGTAATTATTTCGCTGGTGCTTAACTGGTCAAGATGCCCCAATATGCTTAAGTTTGCAAGGATGCTAAAATCAAACAGCCGTGAAAAGTTAGGGTTTATGTTTGTTAGCATCATTATTAACATAGGCGGTACAAGGTAAAAGGCAAGGTAACTTACATTAACAATAGCTGTGCGCTTTGTAACAAACACAAGAAAAACACCGGCACTGTTCATAGCAAGCAGCATCAAAAGTTGTAAAGAGAGCGTTTTGGCCATTGTAATCCAAAACCCATCCTGTACCGGGCCTCCCCAGCCGTTAACAATAGTTTCGATAAGTATCCCGGAGACCATGTAAAACAGCATTAGAACTGCACATATAATTGAGCTTAAAAGCAGCCTGGACATATACAGCTTTGCCCTTGGTATGCCCCATGCAATATCGTTTTTAATGGTGCCGTGTGTAAACGCTGCGCCTGCAACTGCAATAACAATAGCCAGTAGAAAATACACAAGGTTTTCCATCACGGGGTATAAAGAGTAAGCAACATTTGCGCCGGTTGAGACAAGTTCGGGGATGTCGAATCCGCGGCTGTCTGTTATTTCACCCTGGCCTAAATGAACGCCAAACGAACCTGCAACGGCATTGCTGTTTAAGAAAACAAACGCAAGCAGCACGGCAAACGTGATATAAATAGCCTTGCCGCGCCAAATCCTGTACATATCTGCACGCATTATGTTCATCATTGCCCACTCCCCCTCTCGCTTTGGTTTTCCCCTATAACTTTTGTGTAATAGTCTTCCAGGCTGTCGCCAACCTCTTTAATGGACGCAACCCTTATACCTTCTTGGCTTAGCCGGAAAGTGATATCCGCAGGGTCACCGGTATATCCGTAGACACGCAGGTCGTTTTCGGAGACTTGCTTGTAGTCGCTTATGCCCAATACCGTTTCCAGTATTACGGCGGCTTTTGTGGTATTGTCAACTGTGACTGCCAGCGCCTGCTTGCATTCTTCCTGTAACTGTTCGTGGGTAAGCATCTTTATTAGACGCCCGTGGTGGATGATGGCGTATTTATTTGCCATCTGCGACAGCTCCGTCAACAGGTGACTGGAAACTAGGATAGTTATGCCCTCTTTTGATAGATGCTTGATTAAATCTCTCATTTCTATGATGCCTGTAGGGTCGAGGCCGTTGGTTGGCTCATCCAAAATAAGAAAGTCGGGTTTGCTCAGCATTGCTATAGCCAGGCCCAGGCGCTGCTTCATGCCTAATGAAAAGTTCTTAAATTTTTTCTTACCTGTGTCTGTCAGTCCTACGATTTCAAGACATTTTTGCACCCGGTTTTTATCGGTTATGCCTCTTTGAAGGCGGTAATACTCCAGGTTTTGTGTGGCTGTTAGGTTGCCGTGTAAAGCCGGCAGCTCTATAACGCACCCCATACGTGACCTTGCGGCGCTTACTCTGCCCGGTTCTGCATTTCCAAATAATTCGATACTGCCGCTGTCTGGCCGGGCCAAAGATGTAATCATCCGCATAAACGTGGTCTTGCCTGCACCGTTTTGGCCTATTAGCCCGAATATGTCACCTTTTTCTACGGTTAGGCTTACATTGTCTACGGCGCGCTTGCTGCCGTATAGCTTTGTAAGGTTTTGTGTTTTTAACACAGTCATGGCTGTCCTCCTTGTTGCCCACTATGTCGCGGGCGGTTTGTTATGGGAGCATAATAAAGGGCCAGCCTTAATTAACCCTAAAAAAAGTCTTAAGAAAGTCTTAAAGTTTACCGGGTTATTTATTCCTTCATCTTAAACCCAATTCCCCAGACTGTTTGTATATATTCTGCGTTGGCATTGGCTGTGCTAAGCTTTGAGCGCAGCTTGCTTATATGCACGTTGAGGGTATTGTCATCACCAAAAAACTCGCCGCCCCAGACGCTTTCGTATAGGTTGTTTTTGGTGAAAACCTTTTGGGGGTGAGTCATCATAAGCCGCAAAATCTCAAACTCCCGCTTAGACAGGCCGGCTTTTGTACCGTTTACATATGCATCATACCCGCTTATATCAAGCGTTAAGTCTTTGTAGGTAAGTTTATCGGCGGCGGTATTTGAATTGCGGCGCAGCTGCACGGCTATCCTTGCCAGCAGCTCGTTATTGTCGAATGGTTTTGCCAGGTAATCATCTGCGCCCATTTGAAGCAGCTTAACGGTGGTTTCCTTGTCTGCTTTGGCGGTGATGGCGATTATTGGGGTATCGTGAGCGGCGCGGACTTCTTGCAAAACCTGCTCTCCTGTTTTGCCGGGCAGCATCAGGTCTAGGAGTATTGCCGCGTATTTGTTATGCGACAGCATAAGCAGCGCCTCTGTCCCGGAATATGCGGAAGAAGTTTCATATCCGTTGTGGCCAAGCAGCTCGCGAAGCATTTCATTTATATGTGTGTCGTCTTCTACTATCAGGATTTTGCTCATGTTGGGGCCTTCTTTCATGTTTTTACAAGGAATCGGTGTTAATAGCCGGTGCCGCCCATACCTTGGATGAGTTTTATGATGCGGCTGGTGCCTAGCCTGTCTGCCCCAAGCGCGATAAATTTGTACGCGTCTTCGAGACTGGCAATGCCCCCGGAGGCTTTTACTTTGATTTCCGGGTCTACATGCTTACGTAGCAACGCCACATCCTCAAAAGTCGCGCCGCCCGCCGCAAAGCCTGTAGAGGTTTTGATATAGTCTGCGCCGGATTCGCTTACTACCTCGCATAAGGCTATTTTTTCTTCTTGCGTCAGCAGGGCCGTTTCTATTATTACTTTAAGTACATAGCCTGCGGTAGTGCGGCGTACGAGCCGTATATCGGAAAGCACAGCGGCATAGTCATGCTCTTTTGCGCGGCCTATGTCTATCACCATATCTATCTCGTCGGCCCCGTTGCGTATGGCGTCTTTGGCTTCAACTGCTTTCATGCGGGAGTCTGCGTAGCCGTTGGGGAAGCCTATAACCGTACATACCTTTACCTGCCCCTGTAGGTGTGTGGCGCAAAGCGAAACCCTTGATGGCGGCACACATATGCTGGCTACGCCGTGTGCGGCCCCCTCATTGCACAGCTGTATATAGTCCGGGGTTGTGGCGGTTACGGATAGTAGTGTGTGGTCTACGTGGTTTAGTAGTTGTTTTAAGTCCATTGCGGCCTCCATTTCGCAGGTGTACGGTCAGTCACAAATGATAGCGGATTGTTACTTTTCTGGTTTTGATGCCGGCGTCAAAGGTTTTTAAACCCAGTAATTATGCGGTTTTGCCCTTTGGGACATAGGGATATATCCTAACAGTTCCATTTAATTTTAGCCGGGTTAGGCTCGTCTTCCACGGCTATATCCCGCAGGGCGGATTCCATCTTTCCAATTTCCGCTTCTGCGGCTGCCAGCAGCTTGTCCCATGCTGTATCTATACCCAGCTCTGCATATGCAACCGCCAACGCACCGCAAAATATCAACCCGGCGCTGTGTGTGGGCGTATGGATTGTACCCGCGCATTGGAATATTGTCTTTGCTGCTGCTTGGGCAATGGGGTTATCCTCTGCCTCGCGGGCGGCCTGCTGGCAGTCCTGGATGATTTTTTTGGCCTGCGGCAGCTTAATTGCTCCGGCTTGCCATCTGCGGGCTACGGCTATTGCCGCATGTGGACGTGTGTCTCCTTCGCGCTCGGCTTCATATATGGGCAGCAGGCGCTTTTCGGCGTAGTTTACGCACCAGTTTGTGATGGTTTCTTTGCTTTGGGTTTCTATCAGTCTCAAGAGTCTCATGATATAGGGGTCTTGCCAGTTGTTTAGCATCTTGCGGTATTTTGGCATGGCTATATCCTTTCTGTGATGGTTACGGTTATCGTGTCGCCGGGTTGTTTGCCTATTTTTTCTCGTATGTCTTTGCGTATGCCTATGATATAGCATACCGTGCCGTCGTTGTTTTTTACTCCCATGTTTACGATGCTGCCGTCATATGGGTGGCCGTCGAAAGTGGCATGTACCTTCATGCGACCTTTGCCGTGTACAGCTTTTATATCGAAGGGTACGGCAATGTATGCGGCGTCCTGGTCGGGGACTTTTTGGATTATGGCTTTGAATTCTGCCGAGTGTGGTATAAGTTTCTCCCAGTGTTCAAAAGTCCCCCAGTAGAAAGTACACCAGTTGGTGTTAAGGGTTTTGTCGCGTTTTATTGCCGTCACTAGCAGTTCCTTAAACAATTCATCCATACAGGCCGTGTATTCCTTGGCCGATAACATTAACCCTTCTTTTATATCGCGGGTGGAGGCTGGGCCGGTTGCTTCGATAAATGCCAGCACTTCACGGCTTTTACCTGTGAGTTTGGCTGTGTGCTGTTTTTCGGGCTTGATTTTATAGTAAAAGTCCCGTGACAGATATGTTGCCCTGCATCTGTGGTACTTGCTGTAAAAGACCTCACCCCGCTCTATTAAAGCGACGAGACTGTTCCAGTCGCCGCCTGCGGCCCCCAGCGACGGTAAGCCCTTGCTATCGTTGCAGTGAAGCATGTCGTTTTGACTGAAATAGGACTGAAGTGCGGAAATTTTTGCGTTGTCTGTCATGATGTCCGCCTCCGGGCCACATCTTTTACACATGGCTCCAACTTAGAGCAGGCAAAGGCCATCCTGTCCGTTTTCGCTGTAAAAATATCGCGTACCATCTCTTTGCTCATACATATATTGTCCGCTGCTGTACATATCTCATCGTGGTTAAGGCCATGCTCTTTGGCAAGATTAGCAAAGCATTGGCTATAGATATCCAGCATGTCCTCCGTATCGTCCTGCACAAAGAGATGGATGATTTTATTTACAATAAAGCTAAGCCCGGCGCTTATTAACCCGGCACCTATAAGCCCCGCAAGTATCCCAAGCACCAGGCTTTCCATTACCAGGCTCAAAGCCTGGCTGCCTAAAAACCAGCCTGCAGTGCCGCCCACAAGCAGCATAAGGGCCAAAGTCACGTTGATGATAAACTGCTTAACAGATATCCGGCCCTTAATAAGACTGAATTTGTCGATGGCAAGCAGCACCACAACAGATATCACCCTGGTAATCATGTTGGCGCGCAAAAGCTCAAACGCGCTGCGCAATATTAGCCTTGGGCCAACACGCATTGCGTTATAAAGCATCTGCGCAGTCTTGGGCGCGGCCAGGCGGGCTATGTCGTTGGCGCTGCCTACTTTTTTATTTTGAATGGTCAGCTTTAGGCATGACCCGCAAATTTGCGACCCGTCGTGGGCGGTGTATACTGCTTGTGATGATGTATCCATATGTCTCCCCTTAATGTTATCCGGTTTTGGCCAAGATGACGAAGGTTTCTTTCACTTGAAAAGTCTGGCCGAAACCAGTATATCACAGCGGTTTTTATCAGTGGAGCATATCCACCCATTTTTCACGATATGTAGTGTAACTTTCATGATATGTAGTATAACTTTCACGATATGTAGTTTTCTAAGCCCGCCGCCGCATATATCATATATGAGGAAAAGCGATTCGTATTTCATCTTGAGGGGGACATAAAATGAGCAAACCAATAGTCGCCTTGCAGCTGTACACAGTGCGCGACTTCGCAGCCAAAGACCTGCCCGGCACGCTAAACCAGGTAAAATCAATGGGCTATGACGCGGTAGAACTGGCCGGTACTTATGGCCTGGACGCGGCGGCCTTTAAAAAGCACTTGGATGACGCGGGCCTTGAGGCAGTAAGCGCCCATGTTTCTGCAAATGCTTTTGAGGAAGATGCTGCGGGTACAGCTGCCTTATACAAGGCGCTGGGCTGCCGGCTCATTAGCATCCCGTCTCTGCCAATGGAAGCATTGCCCGGCGGCGCTGGCTTCGAAGCCACAAAGGCGCTTGTGACTGAAGCCGCTTCGCATTGCAAAGAGCATGACATGATGCTGGGGTACCACAACCACGCCTATGAGTTTGAAACCCTGCCATGCGGCAGTTTTGTACTGGATGCCCTTTTTGAGTCAACCCCAGATATACTGCAAGCGCAAATAGACACCGGCTGGGTGCTTGCGGCAGGGCATGACCCGGTGGCATATGTCAAAAAATATACAGGCCGCTGCGCGTCTGTTCACTTGAAAGACATAGTAAAAGTTGACGGCAAATTCGAAGACAGGCCGGTTGGCAAAGGCTCACAAGACATCCCGGCAGTTATAAAAGCCGCTATCAAAGCCGGTGCTTATATAATGGTTGCGGAGCTGGATGAAGCCGTTGGCATGACGTCATTGGAGGCTGCTAAGCAAAGCAGGGAGTATTTGAAAGCATTGGGATACTAGGGCTATCATTAAAGAGCAAGCATAAAAGCCCGTCATCCCAGGTCAAGTCCGGGATGACGAGGCTTATACACTTCATTACAAAGTATCTAGTTGACGGCTCTTATCAGAACGACGACTTAATATCGTCAATAAAATGCCCGGCTTTTTTAAAAGCACGCCTGCTGTCACGCTTCATGCGGCGGCGTTGTTTTTCATCGGTCATGGCGCCTGCACCAAGCATAAGGCCCACGGCAAGCCCGCCGATTAAACCAGTTGTAAAACGACTCATGTCTTCACTCCTTCCTTATCTTGCGAAATAATTCGAAATTAGCCCCGCTTGTCGCCGAAATTGCGGTGAAGCGTTAGCAATTTCAACTCGAACGGGACTGCTCCTCATTTATTTCGCTTATATATCCAGTATGTGCCGCGACGGCGGTGATATACTAAGAAACATAAGGGAAGAAGTTTTGAGTAAAATGAAACTACGTAAATTTGATTAAAAAATAATTGAGAGGTGTGATTAATATGGGAAGAGGAATGCGCGGGGGCGGCATGCGTGGCGGCGGAGGCCGCATTAGCGGCGGGCTTGGCGGAAGCAGGGCCAGCAGTGGCCGTGGTTTGGGTACAACCGGCGGTGCCGGGCGTGCAGGCCGCGGGCTTGGTACCCCAGTTGGAAGAAGCGGGGCGGCAAGGCCGCCTGTAGTGCGCCCACCGGTGGCGCCGCGTATGGCAGCACCAAGACATGTAGCGCCGCGTCGCAGCCCGGGTTTTGCAGCGGGCGTAGGTGTTGGCATGGGTATGGGCATGGGTCGCAGGCGCCGTGGTTGGGGCTGGGGCGGCGGCTGGGGCTGGCGTCGCAGACGCCATATGCATATGGGCATGGGTATGCACGGTGGCATGGGTATGCATGGTGGCATGGGCCCAAGGCGCGGCGGCAGTGGCTGCGGCGGGTGTATGGGCCTTCTTATGGCGCTTATGATGGTTGCATTTGTTATTGTTATGATTTCCATGTTTGCGGGCGTGATGATGCCATTTGGCCCCGGTATGAGCGTGAACCCGACGCAAGTCGTAAACAGCGTACAGGTGACACGCTCTACCGTAAGGCGTGACCCGCTACCCAGGAATGCAGCGGATACATCTGTCCCAATGTTGGTTGACCACCTTGGATGGATTGCCAACGAGACAATATTAAACCGTGGCATGAACAACTTCCACGACCGCACAGGCATACGCCCGATTTTGTACATCGTGGGCGAAATAGACGGCAACATCCGTCCTACAGACGAAATGCTAAGGACCTTCTCCGAACGCAGATATACAGAGCTTACCCGCGGCAACGAGGCACATGTACTGGTGCTGATATTTGAGAATGTAGACCAGCAATATGGGTGGTGGGTAACACCGGGTACGCAAGCGGCGGCAGTGCTTGACGGCGAGGCCAGGGACATAATCCTTGACTATATAGCCCGCTACTGGTACGGCCCGCTGGACGAACATGATTTGTTTGCCAGAGTGTTTGACGAATCTTCCCAGCGGATTATGACCGTAACCCGCTCCCAATGGGTACCTGTGCTGGTAGTTATTGGTGTGCTCCTGATACTGCTGCTACTGTTTAACTGGTGGAAACGCAAGCGCGACCAGAAGAACCTGGAGTTTGAACAAACAGAGCGTATCTTAAGCCAGCCGCTGGAGACGATAGGGGAAAATCATGACCCCGCATCGCAGCTGGCACAGCAATATTCAGACAGCAATAGCAATAACGATTTTAATGACAGCGAAAACTTCAACAATAATAATAACCAATAGGAGGTAAGAGTATGAGCATACTAGCCCGTTTCAAAGACATCGTATCTTCCAACATCAACGCATTGTTGGACAAAGCCGAGGATCCCGGCAAAATGGTTGACCAGTACCTACGCAACATGACTAAGGACCTGGCCGCGGTAAAAACCGAAACCGCAGGTGTAATGGCAGAAGAAAGCCGCACCAAGCGCTTGGTTGACGAAAACTTAAAAGAAGTTGCCAAGTTTACAGACCTGGCCAAGAAAGCGCTTGTCTCCGGCAACGAGGAAGACGCCCGCGTATTCCTTACCAAGAAGCAAGAGCTTGAAACCGTAGGCGCAAGCCTTCAAACAGCCGCAGCTCTGGCCCATGAAAATGCAGTAAAAATGCGCCAGATGCACGACAAGCTGGTTAAGGATATCAATAGCCTCAACGCAAGGCGCCAGACCATTAAGGCCAAGGCCGCCGTCGCCAGGACGCAGGACCGTATCAACCAGCTTGGCGCTTCCGCAGGCAAGGTAGAAGGTGCAATGGGCGCGTTCAACCGCATGGAAGAAAAGGTAAATCGCCAGCTGGATATGGCCACCGCCCGTGCGGAGCTGGATTCCCAACCGCTGGATGAGGCCCTTGCTTTGGAAGAGAAATACAGGGGTGTGAATATCGACTCTTCTGTGTGTGATGAGATGGCGCTGCTTAAGGCGCAGCTTGGGTTGAACTAAAGCTGACTGTATAAAGTCCGAAAATCAAAGGCTGCTATGCTAAGTATGAAAATGCTTGGCATAGCAGCCAAATTTATACGAACGGCAAGTCATAACAGACAAGCCTACCAGTTTCGAGAAAACATTACCGCCACAGAAAAAAGTTTTCTACAAGATGGTTACACCATTGGTATAGGCTGTAGTAATCATATTAGGGGAGATACGATAGATGTCGGCAAAAAAGAAGGTAACTAAAACGCAGTGGGTTCTCACGATTAGTTTGGGCGTTATAATACTTGCTTTTTTCATGACAATATTATTCGTTTTCTTTTTCAATCCGCAAAGAACCTTTACAGTAACCGAAACATTCCGAGTCACATCAGAAATTGGTTCAGATACTTATTTGCGGATAACGCTACCCATGAGCGGAGGGTATCAAGAAATCGGAAATTTGGTTGTTGAAGGTGCAGAACACTATACCATTGAATATTTCAACGGTTGGAGAGACCTTACAGCCAGAGTGCCAGCAACAGGCTATGAAGTGGCTGTAACCATATCATTCACAGCCACGCTATTCAGAAATGTCCAGCCTTGGCATGGTGAGGTTCGCACAGAATACACAATGCCACAACAATTTGTCGATTCCGATAATGATGCAATTATTGACCTTGCTGAGCAGCTTCGTGGCGAAAACGATTTGCAAACTGCCAGAAACATACATGACCACGTAAATAATTTGTTAAGTTGGCCTACTGGCTCACGAACCAATGTGGACAGACTTTACGCTTCTGAACTATTGGATTACCAAATTGGGGTTTGCGGTGATTTTGCCAACCTCATGGTCGCACTACTTCGGTCGGCTGGTATTCCCGCACGGAATATTTCGGGGCTGGCATTGCAAATTCCTTTGAGACGCGCACAAGATTGGGGGCATCCGGGAGGCGCACACGGTTGGGTGGAGTTTTATGCAGATGGAAAATGGCATTTTGCCGACCCATCGTGGGGGTTGTTTAATCGAAACCGAACAGACCACTTGTCATTTGGCACATCCTGTATGTATTTGCGTTCGGATTTTCAACAAAACCGCCTTCAAGAATTAAAGGACGAAGGATTTGTGAATGTCGGCGGCATGACCGCTCCTTTGCGATTTATACTTTTTTCAACGGACGAAAATGCTAGTGTTATTCCAAGGGGTGAGGTTAGCCACTCGTGGTTTAGGTGATGTATCTAGTAAGTAGAGCTGGAGGCAGGATCCAACTAAAATACCGCCTCAACCTCACAAGCAGATAAAGCATCCACCCACGCCGCGCTTGGTTTTTTATCTGTCACCAGCACATCAATATCACTCAAACTTGCTATCTTGGCAAAGGAATTCCTATCAAATTTTGCACTGTCAACCGCCAATATTTTTGTTTTTGCGGATTTTAGCATTGCCTGCTTTACATCGGCAAAATCACTCGTACTGTCATATATCCCGCCGCTTATACTTAGCGCCTTGCAAGAAAATATCAGCTTGTTTACATAAAACGAAGAAAGCGATGCAAGCGCCTGCCCGCCCGTAAAAGCCAAAAAAGGCCCGGAAAGCCTCCCTCCTGTGGAGATAACTGTGAAGTCGGTTTCTGAAAGCTCTGCCATTACCTCCATTGAGTTTGTAACAATGGTCAGCTCTTTTTTCTTCTTGAGCATCTTTGCTGTATAAACCGCCGTAGAGCTTGCGTCCAAAATAATGCTGTCGCCATCTGCCACAAGCCCTACGACACTTTCCGCAATTTTCATTTTTTCTGCCGGGTTTTGGGTTTTGCGCAAATTAAACGACACATCGCGGGCATTTTCGTTTAATGTCGCGCCGCCGTAGCATTTTACAGCAAGCCCTTCCTGGCATAGCTGGTCCAGGTCACGCCGCAATGTTTCATCAGAGACATCAAAAAAGCTGCGGAGCTGATATATCTCAGCTTTGCCTTCGTTTTGCAATAATTCGAGTATTATCTTCCTTCGCTCGACTGCCAGCATATAGTTCCTCCCATCCCACCCATTACGGGACTGTTTTGCATTATACTCAACCAACCGAGCATGAAAATGCGTTACTTTTTAGGCTTTGACACTTTGGCCAAAACCGGGTTGCCGTATTACCCCAAAGGCCTCACCAGCGCGGAAAGAACTGCGCACAAGGGGCGCTGATGCCACAAAAGCAAACCCTGATTGCATTGCCGTTTGTCCCCATTTTTCAAACCGGCTTGGAATTACATACTCCCGCACGGGCAAGTGCTTGCCCGTGGGTGCCATGTATTGGCCGATGGTCAACAGCTCGCAACCTGCCGCACGCAGGTCTTTTAGCAGCCTGTGTACTTCCTCATCTGTTTCGCCCAAGCCAAGCATAAAGCCGCTTTTTGTGCGGATATTGGCGTTGAGCCGTTTAATATTCATTAGCAAATCCAAAGAGCGATGGTACTCGGCTTGCGGCCTCACGTGCGTATACAGGGACTCAACAGTTTCCATGTTGTGGCTGATGACGTGAGGGCGCGCGTCCGCCACTGTTTTGAGTGCGCTCAAATCTCCCTCAAAATCAGGTATCAGGACTTCAACAATGGTATCGGGGGCGGCTTGCTTAATCTCCTTTATGGTTGCGCTAAAATGCCCTGCGCCGCCGTCCGGCAAATCGTCCCTTGTCACAGATGTTATAACCGCGTATTTCAACCCCAGCGCTTTTACCGCTTTGGCAATATTTTTAGGTTCCTCTGGGTCAAGGGGCTGCGGCGGGCCATCTTGGACATTGCAAAAGCGGCAGTTGCGTGTGCAATTGGTCCCCATAATCATGAAGGTAGCGGTGCTGCGCGAAAAGCACTCTGCGCAATTGGGGCAGTTGGCCTCATGGCAGACCGTGTTTAGGTTAAGCTCGCGCAGTATTTCTTCGACGTGTCTGCGGTTAGAGTTTTCATGATTGCGGACACGAAGCCAATCGGGCTTTGCAGCTGGTTTTACCGGCTGCCCGGCCCCATGTCCCGGCGGTACTGTTTCAAAGACACAAGACAGTAGTTCATCTTTACTAATGATCCCAAGATAAGGGCTAATTGAAATACCATCCAGGATATTGTCAAAGGCATCATATTTAAACGGACTGCCGTCAAAACACCGCTCCAACTCACATACCGGTTCTACACCCAAAAAATCCCCCCGGATAGTGCATTCGCGCACAACACCCAGCTCAACGTCAAAAAAGACCTCTACCGTACCACCTTCAAAACGCTTGCTGTTGTGAAAGGTAAACTTGGGTGTACGTCCAAAAGTCCATGCTGGGTTGCCGTATTTTTCGCTGCAAATTTGATTAATTTTTGCGTGGTCGTCTTCGGTTAAGCGGTATTCGACAACTTGCCTGCCGCTGCACAACTGCTGTTTTAACAGTGAGCGAAACTCCTGGGTCGCACAATCACCGCCTACATACTTTTTTATATTATCAACCCGGCTACGCACAGAGCGTACCGCCTTGCCTTGAAACTTACGTGCGTCCACTTGCAGCACGCGCGCCAGCTGATCCAAATCCGTGTCATACAACAAAGAGCCGTGGGTGCATACTTTGCCTCCACGGCTGTATTGCGCCATGCCGGAAAATTTTTTGCCTTCCGCGCATATGTCGTTGCGGCCTTCCAATTTTGCGGGTACGCCCATACGGTTTAACGCGTCAACAACTAAGCCGCTCACATTTTCTTTGGCTGCGTCCGGCGTATCATGTTTCATTATTAAGGTGTACAGCAACGTACCCTCGTCGGTATAAATGGCCCCGCCACCGCTTGCGCGGCGCACAATTTGGATTCCCGCTTGCTGTGCATAGCGTATATCCGCCTCGGCTTCCGCTATCTGGTTACTGCCCAGCATCACGCATGGGGCGGTCTGCCATATCATTAGCACAGGTACGTCAAGGTGCTTTATTGCGTATTCTTCTACACTAAAATGAAATGCGGCATCCGTACTGTCACATTCGATATAAATTATTGGCTCCATGTGTACTA
>Ga0123355_10006560_pt1 | contig 17264 bp, 20 predicted proteins | sample TergutEmb28metaG_3_FD_89872 | JGI IMG/M metagenome (GOLD analysis project Ga0123355, IMG submission 89872) | Embiratermes neotenicus P1 segment gut microbial communities from Petit-Saut dam, French Guiana - Emb289 P1 | ecosystem: Host-associated > Arthropoda: Insects > Digestive system > Gut ...
ACACTAGCAACGATGAAAGGTCTAACCTTCCTCCAATTCTGTTATCTTCATTAGTTTCGAGTATACGTATGATCATCCTACCACAACGTAGTGCAATACTTCAGTCACTGTTCATTAAATGTGTGATAAATCTGTAATGATCTTAACTTCCACCTTTTGTAGCCTTCTTATATCACGTTACGTGCAATTTACAAATTTCAGGACCCACGTAATAATATTGTACAACTGCACTTCAATAAAAGAACAAAAGAATGCACACCTAGGTAAACGTTCTTAGGTTCAAGTAAACTTGTGTTGCAACTTACCAGAAGCCTCATGATGCTAAAACCTCTTTTATGTGGAGCAAACAAGAGCTCCTATGCCTATTCCGTCTGACCACTTCTTTATATACATGCAGTTGGAAGTAAGTCACTTTCGCTGGTCTCATCCATCGCATTGTTTCTTGTTGGCACCTGGTCTGTCTCAGTTGGATGCACACTAATCCTAGTTGTTTCATACGATGCACATCCATGAGGTAAAGAATACCTCCGTCATATCTTCCTTTGTCACCCTTATTCTTTCCTAATAATTCTGCTTTTCCTTTCTTTCAAATCTGCTTATTACTTTACACTCTCCTCAGAACACCATTTCGCTGTTCCTATTGCATTTACACTCTCTTTGCTTGATATCCACATATCGGGGGCATAACGAAGAAATAAATTAAGTCCATTAGAAGTTTGTCTCCAAACACACTTATGTTTCTTTAAGTAGATGGACACTCCAAATGAATAAATATTTTCCTTTCTAAATCCGTTTTTCATAATTATTCCTATGTTATGTCATTCCAAATACATATCTACGCCATTTGTCAAACAAAGCTCAACGAAACGAAACAACATAACATAAATTGTATATAAAGTAGACTTCACACAATCGAGGAATAAGAGTACGAAATGCATTCACGTGACCTTGGGTAAAACCCTGTCACGGAATATTGCCTTAAGAGTGACAATAAATCTTGGATTTTATAAAGGACAGGGAATTCCTGGCTCAGTGTAGCAAGTCCAAAAAGACTGCGTTCAATTCGTTTAGTTACTCAGAACTACATAATCCCAGCCCTATAGATTTCAGTGTTACAAGCTTAATTAGAATTCTAAATAATGTGACGCATGAGTCACAAATAATTGTACAGAAAGAAATTAGATGCTCCTTCCGTATATTTCCAATTATTTTACAGATAAGCATACTAAAAACTTCTGTCATAAACTAGGTATTTTAAATCTTGTTATACCAGTTTCCCTTTTGATGGGTCCTTAGTTTGAAAGCTTTTCGAAACGAAAGACAATCTGTCACTTTTATGTAGTTTCAACCTTATGTTCACTTTAGACCAGGATCAAGCAGTACAGCCAAACCCAACTGAGATGTTTCGATTTAATTCGGTATAACTTTGTCGAATCATTTTATTTTGGTGGTTGCGTTGTCTTCACTATAAGGTCATTTTATTGAAGGGATTATCTATTTCGTTTATGATATATAAACTGGAAGTCCAGCCATATGCCAAGTAGTCTTCGAGGTAGAGATATTAATTTTTAAAAGCATATTCAACGTCGGATATGATAAGCTACTGTCTGTATGATGTGAAGTCTAAGGTACGTAAGTTTTATCAAAGTTACTTGAAGGTCATGTGAAGTGGCGGACTAATAGGACAAAAATGTAATTTATAATTAATTTAATTTGTTTAAGGGATACTGGAAGCAAACTAGGAGAGACAAACACACCGTTTTTATGTTCTTCAGTAGGTAGAGCCCAATACAAGTAACAGTACAAAATACAAGTAAGGTAAACAAGCAGGAAATTAAAACTTTCTGGCATGGAGGAGTTTCTATTGGAGTGGAATAATCCAGATACAAGAGAATAAATGCTAAGAACTCACCCGTCACTGATATACTGTATTTGGATTCCAATAGGTCCTTATTCTTCAATGCAGCAAAGGAGGTGTTTTGCCCACAGGAAATGCAATAACGTCCGCACGTGTCAAAGAAGAATACTGTCGTGCTGCGAAGTTCCTCCCAAAGACCTGCAGCACCTCCGATATATATTTTGGGGCCTGAACGTGAGAACATGAAAGGCAGATACACCAGTACAGGATGAATAATAGGCAGTTCTGTAATTTGGGTAATGTCGTCCCGTTGTTCTGATCGGTAATTAATTATCGGGTCAGAATATACGTATGCAATCCTTGTATGAGTTTTACATGGCTAATAATGGCCAGATAGACTGGCCGAAACATGTTGTAGCTTGAATATAAAGGGTATACGACTGTCTTCTACTAATTGTTGTGTTATTCGGACCTTATACTTCATAATAGCAGCCTTCCAATTGTAGTGTTCTGAATCCGATGCATTCATTCACACTCTTGTCTGTCTTACGACAGGTCCATATACTCTTCCAAAGCGAGTTCTCCACAGATTGCGATCTAGTGCTTCCTCTATCAATTTCCAGTATCCTCTCTTTTCCTTAAGGTCGTCCAGTAGCTGCTTACGTCTTCACCATCGCCTTCTCTTCCCTTCTATCCTTCCCCTCTTATTTCCTTCAATAACGTGTTTTAGAAGGCAGTTTCTACTCAAGATGTGACAAATCCAGTTAGCGTTCCAACTTTGTATTGTTTGTAGGATATTCCTTTCCTCCTTGTCTCTTCGTAAACGTCTTCATTTCTCACATGACCTGTCCAGCTGTGAATCGGATATAATAATTTTCACTAATTATGATTCGAGCTCAGCCTTTGCCTTTGCCTTGAGTATATTGTACAGACAAAACTTTTAACAAAAGTAAACTTGGTTGTTTTGTTTTATCGTCTAGTGAATAGGCTACGGCTGGGACAGTCGGGTGTTCGATGCCCGGTAAGTTTGCAGATATTCCTCTCTTCTCTAAAGCACCTATACCGAATCTGAAAGTCCCCCTACCTCGCATCCCATGTATACAGGGGGCTCAGGGCTCAGTACATGGAGATAAAATGGGAGGGACGTGAAGCTGACCACCCACCTCTATCTAATGTCGACATTAAGCTTTAGTTGAGCTGTACCTCTATTTCCCTTGTAAGTTTTCGTGGCAAATACAAGTAATAATGTGCCCTTCTTTGTTAAGTTTATATGCAAATAACGTAATACAGGCCGAAGAAGAGGAAGAGCTATTGACACATGCGTGTAAACGTCCAAACCGCGTAGCCAATGAAATCGTCAATGCAATATAAAGTGCATTAATTTTAACACCCACATTATTACAACACTTGTGGACCGCTTTGATGTATATCAGTAGTTGCTTGCAAGTTAACGCGAGAATTCACGAGAAGCCTTACCTACGATACCATATCTCTGGGACAAGATCGGAAGAGTAAGTTTCCGAATAACGAACGGGACTGCTCACGTCAGCAAGTGTCAAGGGAAAGTCATTAATCATCCATGAGAAAGACGTAAGAAAGCGAAGCAAAGACAATGGTCGTTTTCTTGACCATGTGTTCCCTTACATCTTAAGATTTATTTGCAAAGAAACCTGTAAGCAAGGAAACACAATAAGAAAGCATTTAATAAATCTAGATTCTTTTGCACTGCACTTAATTTGCATCTATTGTTGTCCAGAGGCGGCTTTCTACTGTATGTTGGGATGACAGCGCATGGTTACAGACACACAGACACACGCTGTCTCATCGCCAGGCGGGTTTCCATAGGCAAGCAGGGGCAGAGCAGCAGGGATACAAATCCAAATACGTGACAGAACGAGCGAAAGTATTACGACGCCGGTATAAAAGGCACATAGCGCTTCCTGCCGCCTCAAAGTGACATTAGTTGCGGAACAAACACTGCCACGCCTCTGCAAAATGAAGGTATATGTAAGTATTTATGAAAATTAAAATTATGTCAAACAAAAACTTAAGTCCCGGTTTAATTAAGAATGTGGACTTCCATTTCAAATTCACTGTTGTTAGTATATTCATTCCATTGTTCCAATATAACACAGAAAATTAAACGACTTTACTTGCTAATTCTAATGGTGCAATGTTCAAAACCAGTCTTATAACAATCGGTCAGTAACTTCAAAGGTTGAAATAAAGGCATTAAAAGCAAGATTATTTCCGAAAGTTTTTTTTTATAATTACTTAAGGAAAACTACGCCATAAATACAGTTCTTTATGATGTTATATATAGGTCAAACTGTTCTCTCGTCTAACACAAAGACAGTAGAAATGATATAACGAGTAGCTTTGTAATTTTTAACTTAACATAATTCATCCCAGTTTGTCTTTAGAGAATGTCCAAAAAATATTAAATAAACAGTATAATACAGCTGTGTTTTTATTTAAAAACCTACATGTTTCGGTCTAGATATCGACCGCCATCAAACAAAGAAAATACATTCACTAAAACGCAAGTAAAAATGAAATATACAAAACATCATCATGTTTTATGTGGGAGCCAACCGTTTTACCAAATTTTTGCCTCACTGTTTAACCCTTATCCTGCTAAAGTGGAGAATATGGTGAGCTCCTAATAATGTTAGCAGATGGGATTTATTTCGGCGTTTAAAGGGTTAACTAATATTATGCCTTATGTATATTGGACCGTGCATCATTGTGATAGCTTAATAATAAGAGACCAACTTGCTGTCACAGTTTATTCAGTTTTATTTCACTTCTTCTATGCTCAACATGTTTCGGACATTAATACATCCGTCATCAGGAGCCTGCGACGTATCTATTGTAACACCACATTGGTTGTGTGTTCTTGTTTCGATGTGTGTTGGAGTTTCGGTGTGGCTGGTTGAGGTGGTATCCGTGTGGCAGGCTTCAGACTGCCACACGGATACCACCCCAACCCAGCCACACCGAAACTCCAACACACATCGAAACAAGAACACACAACCTATGTGGTGATACAATAGAGGCGTCTCAGGCTCCTAATGAAGGATGTATTAATGTCCGAAACATGTTGAGCATAGAAGAAGTGAAATAAAACTTAATAAATTGTGACATCAAGTTGGTCTCTTATTCTTCAACTAATATTATGGCATTTGTAAAATTGAAGAGTATTAGACAGATAGGTATGAAATACACATTACGATGACTCGAAATGCACGTGTTATTTAAGTTCGAAAACCTAGACGAATGATACGACTTAGGAAACATAGACGAAAATATAAATATAGCATTAACCTTTTAAAGACTAAGTACACACTGCTTTAGTTAAATCCCCAGACCTTACCGCGCAGTAAACACTTTTCATCTCGGTTATAAAAACCGATCAGTTTATATTGTATTGGGCAGAAGTCGCTCTTCGATCTCAGATAAACACAAAGCACATAAATACAGTGATGACATAGCGTACAATTGTTGAAGGTTAAACCTGTTGGTGTATGACGTAACCAGTAGGTTTGAAAAGGTTAATGTGAGCTTTAAAGAAATACATTATGGAACTGTTACTGGGCCTATGTAATTCGGTGTATCAGCAAGTAGCGAATTCCTGTGAACACGACAAAGGATATCCGGGTACCTTACGCGGCGGTGTCTGTCTTCAACACATTGAAAGTTTATCGACTCCATAAGAATGGATTTCTGCACGCATGGAGGAATTGTGATACTGCTTGTTATGGCGGTCACTGATTTTAACAGTGCATTTTTTATGTGTGTCAAACATGCATCATAAAAAAGAGGGACAGCCTACCAATTAATAAATCTCGCACTTTTAGAAACTTTGTGCACTGTGATTTGAAAGACTTTCAAGATTCTGCTCGCTGAAATACTGCGGCCATGTGCGCAGAAAAAAAAAAAAAAAGTAACTTCACTTTAAATTCAACGTCGATGTGCAGTACGGCTCTCACGAATGTTTTAGAGGATGGTAAAAGTAAAGTGTAAATTGCACCCTTGTACAGGCGCTGAGGCTCTTTACAGGCCGTACGGCCCATAGGGGGAGTAGAGATATAGCTCTACTCTTTCTTGACCACGGCACTAGAAGGGGGTGAGGGTCAGGGTCACGCCCCGGCCGCTCTTTACCCCGGGAAATACCCGGTACCCATTGTACAGGAGGCTGGGTGGGCCCCAGGGCTGCTCTGGAAGGGCGGAAAATCTCGCCCTCACCGGGATTCGACCCCCGGACCGTCCAGCCCGTAGCCGGTCTCTATACCGACTGAGCTACCCGGATCACTTCAGAGGTCGCCTATGCACATTTTAAATAAACCCAACGTGTGCTTGTTCCTGCTGAACAGGCTGACATAGAGGCAACGATATTCGTAATGCCATATTTGTGTCTCGTTTCTTCTTGTAGGTATCTTTACCATCGTCTTCAGCATCTACAGTTTAATGCAGCAACAATATGCATAGCATTTCCTACATGACGTCGAACGAGGTCAGATGATAATCAGAAATGGTGATGAGGTGTGCGTAAATGGTCAAGGTCCGTTTCAAGGCAGTAATATGTCATTCTCCTTCAGACAATGAGACAAACCTCGTAAATTTTCACGAAAACTCCCGAAATTGGACTACTTTAGATGTTTATCTGAATTATCTTCCGTAGGCCTACAGCAAATGAATCGGCTTGTACAGATAAGATCATTTGTTGGTGGAGCACATGGTTTTAGAATTTAAAATAGCTAATCCTCTTATGCGTACCCATCGTATTCTCTTTGGAGCGACAGGAATTTTGAGAATCTTAAAGACGTAACCTACAGAAGAAAACCAATCTCACTGTCTTTCACTGTCATTGCTAGGGGCAAAAAAAAGTTCCGCAGGAAAAGGAAAGTTTGAATAAATATCACTTTATTATGAGGGAAACTTTGCAAGCGCATACGCACAAACTGTGACTCTTAGTAAGTGGAAGCGCATCTCTGTGAAAGTTAAATAATTTGCATGTCATCCATCGCATCTGCTTGCTTCAAAAGCCGACAATGTGGCAACGCATTTATATACCGTTACTCTTGCATTCGATGCAGCTATTAACTGGTATACAACGCCGATTCACCTTGACCATATACACTCTTCTTTATATCTAGCCCTTCAGAAACGTTCAGAAAAGAGAAAAAAACATCACGTTATGCATGTTTGTTTCCTTAGATGGACTGTAAGAACAACAGTTCAATACAATATAAAGTATGAAATGCTGTCGACGTAGTTCCAACTATAGGATAAGAGTGAATAGAGGAGCAATTGGAACCTTCAGCAGTAAACTAAAGGGCAATACTAATAGGCGGGGAAGGGGTGAGAGATTAAAAAAAATTTCTTGACAAACTAAACAGGATTTAAATTCGTGTGAGTAACTTCGATCTAAGTAGCCAGCGTTTATTATTATTGCTATTATTGTTATCATTATCACTATTATTGTTACTGTTGTCGTTGATATTTGAATGTTCTACTCTTTCTATTATTGGCCATCTGGCTGTTGACTCTGCACGTTAATGAACAAAAACTGAATTGAATTTGTTTTCTGTTATTACATTTTACAGGCACTTACAATTTTAGACCTGAAACAAACCACTTTTCTAGGGTATAATTTTGTAGCTACTCTGTTGTTAAAGGAATTATTTTTATTATTATTATTATTCCTTTTATAATTTAAATGACTTTTTAGGCATTATCCTACGCTACTCTAATTTCCACTGTTGTTCATTTGCATTTTATCCCCCTTGGTAATCCACAAAAAAAAATATGTTTTGTTTTCAGCTGTCTGTATTTGTTGCTTCATCTTCTAAATGTTCTTAATGTTCATTTTTTAAGTCATACTAGTGTGTACTGTATGTAGTTGACAGTATGTAGTTGACTGTAGGTAGTTGACAGTATGTAGTTGACACTATGTAGTTGACTGTAGGTAGTTGACTGTATGTAGGTGACACTATGTAGATGACTATATGTAATTGACTGTATGTAGTTGACTATATGTATGATGACTATGTAGTTGACTGTATGTAGTTGACTGTATGTAGTTGACTCTTCTCCCTTAATATATGTTTGTGCTGTTTCTGAAATTTTCCTAAATACTGTCTACCCAGCACGTGATTAAATTGATGTATTATTATTATTATTATTATTATTATTGTGGGCCGGGTAGCTCAGTCGATATAGCGACTGACTACGGGCTGGACGGTCCGGGACCGAATCCCGGTGGGGACGAGATTTTCCGCCTGTCCATACCGGCCCTGGAGCCCACCCTGCCTCCTGTAAAATGGGTACCGGGTCTTTCCCGGGGGTAAAGTGCGGCAGGGGCGTGCTGGTGACCACTCACCCCCTTCTAGTGCCGAGGTCATGGAAGAGTAGAGCTATACTTCTACCCGCCCTGGGCCACACCAGGCCTGTAACGGGATCATTTTACTTTATTATTATTATTATTATTATTACACTATTTTCAGGTCAACACCGTTCTTCTGGCAATGTCCTTGGCTCTGGCAGAAGAGCAGAAGGAGAACAAAACAGTGAAAAGGGGTCTCCATGGTTTGGGGAACGTGGGACATTCTTCTGGAAGCGGTGAACATTTCAGCCACGGCGGGTCTCAGAAAGGATATTCTTTCGGAGGTGGCGATGGGTCTCCCAAAGAAGGGAAAATCAAATCTATCACAATCACTAAGGAAGTCAAAGTACCTGTACCACACCCAGTCCCTTACACCGTAGAAAAGAAAATCCCTGTCCCTGTCAAAGTTCATGTTCCTGTACATATCGAGAAGAAAGTACCTGTCCCTGTTCACGTCCCCAAACCCTATCCAATTGTGGTTGAAAAGAAAGTTCCATTCACAGTCGAAAAGAAAGTCCCGTACGCTGTACATGTTCCTGTCAAAGTGCCCTATTTGGTCCCTCATCACATCCACATCCTTAAGCCCTACCCTGTACACGTCCCCGTACCCAAGCCCGTCCATGTCCCTGTGTTCATAGAGAACAAAGTCCCCGTATTCATAAAGAAGCAACACCACCACTAGAATCACCAAATTTATATAAGCTTCGAAGAACTCAGCGGAAAGTAGATAAAACATTAGCAATTTGCCAAACTTCTAATCTTAGTAGCAAAAGTAGTAAGTAAATATGGTGATGAAAGATATTTTGCTGCATCATCTGTCCATACCTGAATGCCGTGTTTTGAAGGTGAAAGTTGGACCATATTTACAGTCCTTATGCTGCAAACTAGCAAGCGTGCAGGTGCTGTAGGGAAAACTTGAGGTCTGTCTGAAACTAGTCGGAGTCTCCAAGCCAAAGCAAACCCAATTACGCCACTTCCTTTTCATGAATCATTATAATTATCATTCGTAGTCCTTGAATTCCTTACCGCGATACAATTGATCCGGTGTAACGAGAAGGTGTTGAAAATAATTCATCGATCAAGAAAATGTCCCAGATTATTTTGTCACTTATTCCTTTGCAGGATTTCTTCTTTTTGAGTTGTGTTACCTGCTGTAAATGTTCATCTGAGTAAGTGGCTAACAATAAATATTTGTAGATACTGATTCCTTTTTCACTTTGCAAAAAAAAAGTCGTGTGTCAGAAGATTCCACGAAACTCATCCACCAGTTTATGTTAAAATGGAAGTGTTCTTACAAAAGTAAGACAAAACTGGAAGCTTAGATGTTTATCAGTGCGGCAGTGTCTATATCATAAATTGCAGACAACCCATCAACTGTTACGCTTCCGTTTTCTATTACGTAGAATTGTGACCTTTCAATTACCGTGCCACGAAACAACATCATTTGATCTTGTGCTTGAGAAACCCAAAATACGCCTTTGGCAACCATTGCGGACCTTAAATGCATACAAAGTTTTGCTACTGAACTTCTGACACAAAATTGTGGTTGTGGTTGTTTCTTCCCATACAAATTTCAATTCATTCTAACCCATTAGAATTACGTCACATCATGTAGAAAAATCTGATCCATAAACGACAGAAGATCCTCTTTCGTTACCTGACCAATCGCAGAAGTCGAACAGAAATTTGTCAGTGATGTCACTTTTTGGGAAAACGACATATTGGTGAGGAAAATGTGAATTCAACAGGTTCTGCTCAGTCAATAAGTATACCTATGCCGCTAAAAGCAATCCTACTTTGATCGGTCAATACACCTCTACTACTGAAAGAATCATCTCTCTTTCGTTACAATGGGCAGACATATTTGAGAAGAACAAACTTCACAAATCATAGCGGCCTACTAGAAAAATAGCGCCCATTTTATGAAGTCCTAACGAAATACCTTATCATGATTCTGTTATCCAGTAATTATTTGCAAGATAATATTAATGTCATATTTCACAGTGACATCTTTTAAAGAGTAACTACTTTCCTGTTGGTTGTAGCGCACACATGTTCGACCCTGACGAAGGAATCTCTGTCTTTAGCATTACTAAGCTACACCATGCACCTTGACCTCTCACCCGTTATACTTGCCATAAAATTCCACTTGGCTTCCACGCCGGTGGCATGGAAGGTGAACTGGTGAGGGCAGATTAAGCTGGCATCGAAATCAGAGGGACTGAAACGTGAGCTCACTGCGGACGGCGGCAATATTCAGTTGCTGCGTCGTGAACAGCAGCAGTGGAATAATCACAGGCAATATGCCGGGTATCTCGAAACGTATGCGACAAATTAGAAGATATGGCGACTTCGAAATGAGTTGAAGTGGCCAGGACATATAGGTCCAGAAATTTTACTTTAAAAGTTACGATGGTAAAATACACGTTCCCTACCGTATTTCATATTTAAAAACCACTAAAGATGTGTTATAAAATGTTTGAAATTATTCTTCTGGAATTATATTTATTTTTGGTATTTATTAATGTACTTGAACTTGTGTGGGCCAGGTAGCTCAGTCGGTATAGCGGCTGACTACGGGCTGGACGGTCCGAGATCGAATCTCTGGTCTGTGTTGAGTAGTGGAGATGTGCAGTTGTGTTGAGTAACATAGCAGTGCGCTACGAGCCAGCAGGTAGTGTAGTGTTTGTTTATATTGGTGTGTAGTGGGGCAATAAAGGAGAAGACGGCCGCCAGGATGAGCGACAGGCAGAATACTATCGTGTGTTGCTTCGACCCCAGGAGTCCCCTAATAACAGCATTTCATATGCACGAATGGATCTACGAGAACTTACGTTTGGCTGAAGATGTACGTATGATTCAAATTGATGGTCCCAGGAGACGTGCCTACATCAAATTCACAAGTTGTGAACGTATGCAGACTGTACTACAGGACTCTAAAGGGCAACTATAATTCAGACACGACAACGGCGGACTGTCACAGGCAACTATAGGACTAGCGGGGATGAGAATAAAAAATAGAATAGCCAGTCTGCCATCAGAGGTGACTGAGAGCTTTACCAAATATGGCGAGGTTAAAAATATAAGGGGCGAGCTCTGGACATCGGCCTAGGTACAAGGTATATAACGGGATACGAATAGTGGATATGAAACTTAAACAACACCTGCCATTTCATATGTCTATTGCTGGTAATGATGCTCTCATCTCATACGATAGGCAGCACCCAACCTGCAACAGATATAACGAAACGGGATGCCAACAACAGGACTGTCCACGCAGGAAACGCGTAGGACCCCCCTCTACTATTCAGTCCAATTCAACATGGGCGGATATAGTTTCCCGTAGGGCCCAGGATACAAAATTTGACATATTTCAAACAGGAGACAGTGGAAATGCACGACACCTGGTCGGAGGAGTTTAACCTACCAGTAGACAAGTCCTCCGATAAGAATCGACACACGAAGCCCTAGGGGACGCAGGGAACACCTGACGTATTGGGGACGGCTACGACCCCAGGGAAACATAAACAAGATGGGCAGAACAACCGGAGCACCGAGACCAATCAAATGGAAACATCCGAAACTCCTGAAGGACACGGAGACATGAACAACATGAGCACTCAAACCGGGGTAACCAACCCCCCACAAGTACTGGATAAACATGGTAATGCAACGATATATGTGAATGAGAGTGAAACCCAGAACCCAGGCCCTGTAGATCGTTACGATCGGACCGAAAAAAGTCCTCACCAACTGACGATTAACATCAGTCACTGACCCTTTCTGATAGCCCGAAACGCAACACAAAACTGAGAACGGAGAGAGAGAGTTATCGTCATATCGCGAGAGGACACGTAGCAAAACACGGCACGCAAAACAACAGAGACCGTAACTAGCACAGTGGCCCCATATGCCATATATATAAAGTAGCCAAACTTAACATAAATGGATCACGTCAACGACTCTTATCCGGATGCTGGAAGACTTTTACAAAAAAAACAAGATTTAGACATAGCTCTACTTCAAGAAGTAATAAACCCAAATTTACATTCAATTCGCCGATATATGGCCCATATCAACCAAGGGACTGAGGGGAGGAGAACAGCTATCCTGACGAAAGAGGGGTTGAATATATCTAGCCTCAAACGCCTTCCGTCTGGTAGGGGAAAGGCCGCCGTCTACAATGGGACGTGGATTCTAAACATATACGCTCCATCGGGTGCCGAAAGGAAAAAAAGAGAGAGATGAATTCTACACCTCCGGCTTAACACACCTACTATCGACTACACACTATGAATTGCTCCTTGCGGGCGACTTCAATTGCATACTTAGCGCCGCTGACAGTACAGGACACAAAAACTTCAGCAGGGCACTACCTAGCATTGTGAGGGGATTCGGGCTCCACGACGTTTGGGATGCATCGATTTCACGACACGGCTACAGTCACTATGCCTCCAGGACGGCAACCAGACTGGATAGAATATACGTCACGCACCATCTGCTGTCGCGTAAACTTGGGGTAGAAACAGTAGTTTCAGCCTTTACGGACCACCTTGCAGTGGTCCTGCGCCTGGACATTGACACACCGATACCCTTGACAGAACGAGGGTACTAGAGGATGGATGAATCATATATTCATGAGGAGACCTTCCGCGACGATTTGAATAGGCAATGGACGCACTGGCAACAACACAAAAGATTCTATCCCAACACTGTCCAATGGTGGGAAAGTTATGTTAAAAGGATGGTGCGTAAAACATCCACTAGTGAAGGAACAAACCGCCGCCGGGACAGACAAACTCTCAAGAACTTCTATTAGGACGCAATATATACCGCCTTACAGGCAGACACAATAACAGAGTAGTCTTACGTGACTCTCAAAAAACTGAAGCCAAAATTGAGAGACTCCATCAAGAACCCCAGAAACGACTCTTCCTACACATGGACGAACAAGATAAATGTGAGGACGAAACGCCATCGTTATCACGTTCTGAGGCTGCGGAAAAGGCAAAAATCCGGGACGATCGGCAGAGGTTACGAGAGTGAAGGAAATCTCCAGACGTCACCGCCCAACCTCCTGCGTACCTTTAAGGGATTCGTGCAAAAGAAATATAGCACTATAATGGTGGATGACGGTTATATTAATCTATGTTGCGACACAGTGCAAACAAGTACCCCACGAAGCAACCGAAGTCCTCGATACGCCCATCACCATGTAGGAGCTACATTTAGCTGTAAAGCAAGGAAAAAATTTGAAAGCGCCAGGATATGATGGAATATGCCATGTTTGTTTCCAACTTGCATGGAAGACAACCAAAGACGACTTACTGGATGTGATGAACCAGATATTCATAGAAGGATCAATATTAGATTAACCAAAACCTGGCATTATTCTATGCTTGCCGAAAACACACAAGCCTATCCATCCTGAAGATTACACCTCTTACCTTAATGAATGCAGACTACAAATTGCTGTCAAGAATAATTGCGAATCGGCTACGCCCCTGGACCAACGATCTTCTTCACCTAAGACAGCAATGTGCAGTGGGCGACAATAAAATATTAGAAGCGCTATCTGCCATACAGGAGATCAAAGCTAAAGCTGAACTCACTAACGCACCTGCTTATCTTTTGTCGCTCGACTTTAAAGGGGCACTTGACAACATAGCACACTGCTACCTGTTTGCGACACTTGCATCCTACGGCTTCATCACGTGTTTCCAACGACTCCAAATGATGTACGGTAATGCAACCTCTTCAATTCAAGTGAACTGCCATATATCGAGTCCGATAACTATCGAATGTTCTGTACGCCAAGATTTCACTTGAGCATGCTCCTTTTCACATTATGTTCGAAACCCTTACTGTGCATGCTGGACGACAGGCTAAATACCAATACGATCAGGAGCCGAAAGAAAAGAACAAATATAATTCCTTATACCGATGACGTCACCATAATCCCCGATCTCCAGAAGAGATACCTATTATATAGGAGGCGCTACGCTGACATGAGGCCACGTCCGGTGTGAGGCTGAATATCCAGAAATCCAAAGCACTGGTATTAAGCTCATGGAATACGTCGCCTAGTAAATTTGGCACACCGTACCACGATGATCTGAAAATCCTAGGAGTATACATTGCCAACACGATCCTCCAATCAGCGACTATCAGCTGGAAGACGGTGGGTGGCAAAATACGTGCTCATGAACGCGAAATCTACTGCAGGGACCTCAACCTTCACCAGCGGATTAGATAGGTGCACAGCTTCCTTCTGGCTAAAGTGTGGTTCACTGTACAAATCCTTCCTCCCCCAGTTGACTGCTTCCGGCAAAAGAAACACGGCTCTGTCATTTTTTGTGTTCCACTATCTACACTTTATAAAAAGAAGGAACACAGGGGATGGGCTCTATTAAACATCGCCGCAAAATGTTGTGCTTTAATTCTATACCGACTACAAGCCCAAGGGAGGAAAACGGGACCCTTAACGGCGAAGTGGCCAGAGGAACGGAACTTTCTCCACCCGAGAAAGAACCACCCCCCCCCCCATAGAGACCGTATTCCGGCGAAACTGGAATACCTGCGTCAGCTGGAGATGGACACCGCCTACATTACACCCCAGGGACAGGGCGAATCAGTAACCACGTACAGAAGGCGAATACATGAATTCCTCCTCACGCTCATGCAGGCAGAGGCTCAACCCATTGGCATGCGAGTCGAACGACTATGGCCGGATACAGATTGGGATGTCGTGTGGAAAAATCTGTGGACTACCATAGGCCCCGAGTCAGTAAAAGCATCATGGTACAGGATAATTCACAACATAGTCCCAACACCGGAAAGACTACATAAAATACGCATAACACCCACCGAACAATGCCGCTTATGTGCTGAGAAAGACACACTTTGACATCGCATCATAGAACGTGGAGCCGGAAGATACCAATGGGATTGGACGTGACAGGGCGTGGCACTGATGCTAAGGACACAACCACGGTGGGTCCCGGAAGAATGGACTTTTCGACCACATTTAAAATTCTGGTCCCCATAGCGCCGTCGTGCCGTGTTGTGGCTATTGGCGCAGTTTCGACCGCAACAGGTGAGAGAATTGACACTCCAAGATTACCAGGATTTTCTCCGGCGCTCCAAGTGGAAATTCTACAAGAATCGGAACCGGCCAACGCTGGTGGGCAACTATCTTTGCACACTTGACATGATAGAGCTCTTTATCGTGATGGATCGTGTTGCCGGTGTAATAAACAGATATTCGTGCTGAACTGCGGCACTTGCTTTGGACCATTCAGAAAGCATCTACGTATGAACAATTGCTTGAAATACGTTTCCTGTCATTCACTGGAGCGCATGTCTTGATAGATACTGCCGGTAATGTGTCGTGATTATATGTTTGGATGCCGCGATAACTTCCCTGTTACGAAACGATGATATCTTGCTCTTGTTAACATTACTGCATTCAGAGTTAATAATTATAATTATTGTCCAGGAATGTTGAGTTCAAATACGTTTATAACAGTTTGAAATTTCTGAGGAAATAAAGGTGCATAAAAATCCTTTTTGGGACGAGATTTTCCGCCCTGGGACCCACCCAGACTCGTGTAAAATGGGTACCGGGTCTTTCCTGAGGGTAAAGTGCGGCCGGGGCGTGCTGCTGACCACTCACCCCCTTCTAGTGCCGCGGTCATGGAAGAGTAGTGCTATACCTCTACCCACCCTTTGGGCCACACTGGGCCTGTAACTGGATAACTTTACTTTTTTTACTTGAAATTGTAATTCAGCTGATTAAATTACCACAACAAACAGCCCTTACTGTACAACAGATCACTATGTAGCAACATTTATAAAAATCTTTCTATAAAGGTCCCATTTTAATATAACAAGGAATCGACAATTTGACATATTCTCACAATATATCACTGATATAATTAATAAGGCATAATGAACCATAACGAAACGTTTCCCGCAAACAAACAAAAAACAGCGAAATTAAATCGGCCAGGAAACAAGTTTAGTTATTAAGGTAATGACTTCTACACGTTTATTATTGCAGATAGCGTACTTCTGCATGCATGAGAGTAACAGATCTTAATATAATATAATACAATCACGCAAAATAAAAATTCTTTGAGGACTTCGTCTCGCTTTCTACCACACAGCAATTTCCCTTTAAACAACGGTTTTCCGCAGGCAGGATTAACTTTATATAAATAAACGAAGACCTTGTTGCGGGTAGCGGAATTCACTTCCTTCATTATTTTTTCTGCGTACCAAGCGCCCTTTGTTGCGTCTCTCCAAGGCCACTCCAAAACGTTGCTTCCGTCCGCCGTTAGCTGAACCAACTATTTTTTCTGCAGCCTGCCGCACCACAACACTTAAGAACGCAGCTCGACACACTTGCACAGTACTATATCTAAAACAAATTACCATCTCTCCTCTCATAAATATATCCTCGAAACCTAACACTGAAGACGAGAGCGGGTTGTACAGTATAGGTTACACAGCGAAACGCAACGACAATATACACTTCCTCAAATACGTAATGACTCCTTTAAAATACAGGCTGCCAAATTGTTGGTTAAGTACTACAATATCCTGCGATTTTACAATAAAAAAACACCATCTGAGACAATGAAGTTTTATCAATCTAAATGATACAGCCATCGTCCCTTACACTCTGGAAACCAATGGTCAGAGAAAGAGACCACTTACTTGAAACTTGACACTTGGTAGTTGGTGGTGATGCTGCAGTTATTGATACCGACGTCGAAACTTGTAGATATGGTTCCCGAAGTTCAAAATTATCTGTCACTCATCCTTCAAACACTAAAACTTCTATGACAAACACTTTAGATGACTTTTTGTACTGATATTTCAATCCCTTACCCAAAATAACTGTTCATTCTACACACTTTCAGTACTCAGGATACGTCACGTGAACTGATTAATTTTTCCTTAGATACGGTATTATAGTTTCAAAACCAGAGATATCAATGTATTTCTAGGCAC
>Ga0123355_10006562_pt1 | contig 17263 bp, 15 predicted proteins | sample TergutEmb28metaG_3_FD_89872 | JGI IMG/M metagenome (GOLD analysis project Ga0123355, IMG submission 89872) | Embiratermes neotenicus P1 segment gut microbial communities from Petit-Saut dam, French Guiana - Emb289 P1 | ecosystem: Host-associated > Arthropoda: Insects > Digestive system > Gut ...
GCCTGCACCTACGTTTTCAAGCTCCTGCTTCTTGGTCAAAAATACGCGGGCGTCTTCTTCGTTGCCAGAAACCAGTGCTTTTTTGGCCAGGTCTGTAAACTTGGCAACTTCTTTTAAATTTTCGTCAACCAAACGCTTGGTGCGGCTTTCTTCTGCCATAACGCCTGCGGTTTCGGTTTTTACTGTAGCCAAGTCCTTAGTCATGTTGCGCAGGTACTGATCTACCATTTTGCCAGGATCTTCGGCTTTATCCAACAACGCGTTGATGTTGGAAGAAACGATGTCTTTAAAACGGGATAGTATGCTCATAATTTTTACAACCTCCTATGGTTTAATTGTTATTGTTATCATCCTCGTACTGCTGAGCCAATTGTGAAGCGGCGTCGTTAGAGTCGCCAATGGTCTCCAGCGGTTGGCTTAGGATACGTTCGGTTTGCTCGGCTTCTAAGTTCTTTTGCTCTTGCTTGCGGCTCCACCATCTAAATAGCATCAGTACAAGCAACAGTACACCGGCTACTATTATAATAGTCAGCCATATAGCCCGGTTATCGGTTGGCTCTGGCGGCACATGCATAATGCGCTCCGCGGTGGAGCTAAAAGCTCCGCTAAACAATTCTTCTTCACTGATATCCATATAGTAGTAGCGCTGGACAAAATCCAAGAGTATGTCCTGTGCCTCCTGGTCTATTACGGATCTGGCTTGATTCCCGGGTACCGCTACCATGCCATATTGCTGCGCATCATTTTCGAAGAACAATAAAATCAGGTGAGCCTCATCGTTAAACAGCGCGTCGTATCGCTCCTGAGCAAAGCTTAAAAGCTGGGCATCTGTTGGGGTTTGGGTACCATATATCTCACCTATTATATATAAGTGGGGCCTTACGCCCGTAGCCTGGTGGAAATTCCTCATGCCAACGGCCAGCTGGCTTTGGTTTGCTATCCATCCTAAATGGTCTGTAAATAACGGGCCGGTTTCAACAGCCGAGCCTGCCGGAAGCGGTGTTCTTATAATTGTCGATGGTATTACACCAGGGAATGGATCCGACTGTTGACTCAGGTTACCCCAATATTGCGGTGTGGCAAAGTTGCCCATCCATGAAACAATTGATATCACAAAAATAACTAACACAAGCATCAAGATGACGGTCATACATCCACCGCATCCGCCGCCTCTTCGTACCGGGCCGCCCATCATTGGGCCACCCATCATAGGTCCGCCCATGTGCATCATACGGCGCCTGCGGCCCCAGCCCCAGCCGCCTCCCCAACCGCCACCCCAGCCCCAGCCACGGCGTCTACGGCCTCCCATGCCCATGCCTACGGCAACGCCGGCGCCAAAACTACCGGCCCGGCCCATAGGTTGCCTGCCAACGGGTGCGCGAGGCACGGGGGCACGGGGTGCGCCACGGCCTACATTTCCTATCCCGGCTGAGCGCCCGGGTGTAGGAATAGCTCCTCTGCCGCCTCGCCCGGCACCTCCAAGCCCACTACTGCCTAATCCTCGTACGGTACCGCCTCGGCTACCACCGCCAAGGCCTCCACCCATACGTCCGCTACCGCCGCGAAATCCGCCGCCGCCACGTCCTCCTCTTCCCATATAAATCACCCTTTCTAGCTTCATTTTTAATTTTTTTTAGGGATTTTTGCCAGAAAATTGCATAACAAACTTCTTCCCTTATGTTTCTTAGTATATCACCACTGCCACAGGTACATACTGGATAAGTATGAAATATTCGCGAAGCGGTATAGCATTGCGATTATGCGAATCATACCAACCGTTTTATTCCGCCACCAAAGGCGGCATGGATTTATAGTACGAAAGGAAGGAGTGAAGATATGAGTCGTTTTACAAGTGGTTTAATCGGCGGGCTTGCCGTTGGCCTTATTGTTGGCGCAAGCTGCATGACCGACGAAAAGCAGCGCCGTCGTATGATGCGTGACAGCAGGCGGGCATTTAAAAAAGCCGGACATTTTATTGATGATATTAAGTCATCGTTTTAATGATTTATGTTTAAAACCCATAAAATATTTATAACCCGTTAATACCATGGGGCGTTGCCCCACACCCCAAACCGCGCTTTGCGCGGTTTATTTAATTCTTACTTTTCCTAGTACCCCAGTGTTTTCATATACTCCCGGCTTTGTTTTGCAGCTTCAAGGGAAGTCATGCCAACGGCTTCGTCAAGCTCTACTACTATTATGTGCGCACCGGCGTCTATAGCGGCTTTTGTCACAGCGGGTATATCTTGCGAGCCTTTGCCTACAGGTCTGTCTTCAAATTTATCGCCTACTTTAACGATGTCTTTTAAATGGACAGAGGGACAGCGGCCTGTGTATTTTTTTACATATGACGGTGGGCATTGACCTGCTGCCATTACCCAACCTGTGTCTATTTGCGCTTGCAATACATCAGGGGGCAGAGCCTCAAAAAATGCATCCAGTATAAAACTACCGCATGGCAGGGTTTTAAACTCGTAATCATGGTTATGATACCCTAGCATCATGCCTTGTTCTTTACATAGGGCGGCGGCTTTGGTCATAGTTGCTTTTGTCTTATCAAACCCTTCACCACCCGGCAACTCTTCCATAGACAACGACGGGACGCTTACAAGCTTGCAACCCAAAGCCTTGTACTGGGCAACTGTGCCGGCTGCGTCTTCCTCAAAAGCCTTGATAGGAACATGGGCGCTGACTGCCTCAAGCCCTGCGTCATCTAAATACTTTTTAAATTCAGCTGTGCTTAGGCCATAGGTACCGGCCAGCTCTACTGCGTCATAGCCCATTGCCTTTACTTGACTAAGCGTACCGGGCACGTCTTTGGTTGCGAAATCCCGTACTGTGTACAATTGCAGAGCCACTACTGGTTTACTCATAAGCAACCTCCTTTAGCAAATTAATTTCATATTTAAATACGTTTTGCTCAACCTGGTGTATGATATATGCGGCAGCAAACTTAGGAAACTACATATCGTGAAAAATATATTTCAGTGTATTCCCTTGATAAAATCAGCTATGATATACTGCTTAAAGGATATACAGCACAGGAGGAACCATATGGAAGCACCCTCTCAAACGGTTTACACCGCCCATGACGGAACAAAAATTTGTGAGTCATCTCTAAAACTGGCCATTCAAAAGAAAAAAATCGGCAGTGCTAACGACATAGCCCGGTTGGCCGCACCCAAGACGGTGCAGATGCTATACAATGCCATGCGTGTAGGCCCAAGGCTTATTTTGCGCAGCGCATTCGAATTATTGCGTGCCAATATGATTACAAGGGTAATATCTGTTGTAGTGCTCTTGGCCATTGATAAATTCAGCCTCATCAAGGGGCGGATATCTGTTAAGCAATTTATCATTAACGTAACCTTGGCTCTTATGCTATTGGTTGGCGGCACGGCCGGGTGGTTTTTGGGCAGTCATGCGTTAAGCCTGGTAATGGAAAGTCTGGTGCTTGGGATAATAGCAGGGCTTGTAGGCGCAGGGATAATAAGTGCCGGGCTAAGCGTACTGGTTAATAAAATCATCCACCTATTTGTGCAAGATGACACAGAAGATATGCTGGATATTTACAACCAATGTTTCGCGACCCTGGCCGAGGAACATTGCCTAAACCAAGAAGAAATATATGAGGCCGCCGATAATATATGCATGAGCAATGAATTGATCCGCGATATTTTCATAGAAAAAACAGATAGAATGGCCTTTGCATGCGCCAAGTTGGAGCCATGTGTGAAAGAAGTGGTCGAGAGGCGGGTACAATGATGGAATTTAAAGCCATAATCCAAAAAGTCCCTGACCAGGACGGCGCATACATCGCCGTACCATTTGACATACGTGCCGTGTTTGGGAAAGGCCGAGTACCGGTGCATGCCACTTTTGACGGGCAACCTTACGACGGCAGCATAGTCAATATGGGAGTAAAAAACGCCGATGGCACAGTATGCTACATCATAGGTATACGCAAGGATATACGGGCAAAAATCGGGAAGCAGCCCGGTGATACAATAGACGTAACTATCAACGAAAGGCATAGCAAGAAGGCCACCTAGCATATAAAGTGTTGCTTTTCTGGTTTTAATAATAGGGCCAAAACCAAACATTCCCGCTATCTTTCTTGGCCTGCTATAACTCAAGAAACGGAGAAAATCATGGAATTAAAGCAACTGCTAAACCATGTAGACCATACATTGCTATCCATAACCGCTACAACCCCGGACTATTTAAAGCTATGCGACGAAGGGCTAACCTACAGCGTAGCAAGCGTATGCGTACCGCCATCAAGGGTATCCCTTTGCGCCAAGCATCTACAAGGGCAGGTAAAAGTATGTACGGTTGTGGGCTTCCCCAATGGCTATACCAGTTCTCAAACGAAAGCGGCAGAGGCCAAAGACGCCATACATAACGGAACCAGTGAAATAGACATGGTGATAGACATCGGCCACGCCAAAGAGCATAATTATGCCGCAATCCTTTCCGATATACAGCATGTACGCCATGCCACCGCAGGCCATACATTAAAAGTTATCATTGAAACAGCTCTTCTAACCCAAGAAGAAAAGATAGCCATGTGCCAAGTAGTAAGTGAGTCCGGCGCCGATTATATAAAAACATCTACAGGCTTTGCGGCAAGTGGTGCTACCTTTGACGATGTAGCACTACTACGTAAATATGTTGCCCCCGAAGTAAAAGTAAAGGCCGCCGGGGGCATTAATTCATTAGAAGATGCATATAAATTCATTGCCCTTGGTGCAGACAGGCTTGGTACCAGCCGCATTATTAAGCTTATACAGGGTATGGATGGCACAGGATATTAAGAAGCTATGAGGAGGATTTTAATGCAAAAATTTCCACGCACCAAAGTGGCGGGTATATCCTTGCCACGTATGCTAATCGGGAGCAACTGGGTGTTGGGCTGGGGCCACCGCACACCTTCAGTTGACCGTATGATTTGTAAAAACAACCGTAATAAAGAAGCTATCGCGGACATTGTATGTGCTTTCCTATCCCATGATATAGACGCGATTATGGCACCGGCTGCTCAAAATCCTGAATTGATTGACGGAGTTAAGCTGGCAGAAGACCGCACAGGTAAGAAAGTCATAATTATTGACACGCCAATTATTAACGTAGACGACACCCCAGAAGGCCGCAAAGAAGCAGAGTCCGCTATCAAACTATGTAAGACAAGAGGCGCGACTTTTTGCCTGCCACATCATAGCTCTGTCGAACAACTGGTTAACAAGAATAAACAAACGATAGAGCGGCTGCCGGACTATCTTAGTATGATCCGTGAACATGAAATGATTCCCGGCCTTTCTGCTCATATGCCGGAACTAATTGTATACTCCGACGCTCAGGGCTATGACGTGGAAACCTATATCCAAATTTACAATTGCATGGGCTTTCTTATGCAAGTCGAGATTGAGTACATCCACAAAGTTATATGGTCCGCAAAAAAGCCGGTTATGACCATCAAGCCAATGGCCGCAGGGCGGGTAACACCCTTTGTGGGCCTTTCCTTTGCCTATGCCACATTGCGGGAATGTGACATGGTAACGGTAGGCTGCCTCACTCCCGACGAGGCACTGGAAGATATCGAGATAGGTCTCGCTGCCCTGGAAAGAAGAGCGCCAAACCTAGAAGGCCGCAGCAGCCCAAATAAGACAGCTATTATGGCTGATTAAAGTAAACAGCTAATAAACCTCAATAGGAAACTTCCCTTGTGGGCGTACATTTCCAACCACAGCGGCCTGTACCCCGGCAGCGGCTAAGTTAGACAAAAGCATATGCGCATCCGCCTCCGGTACAGAAATCAGCAACCCGCCGGAAGTTTGTGGGTCAAACAGAATAGATCTTAACGGACTGTCGATATTGGCCGCGAAATTAACTTTAGGCGACAGATATTCCGCATTGCGCTTCGCGCCGCCGGGGATAATATCCTTCTCGGCCAACTTATATGCGCCGTCAAGCAGCGGGATATCCTTGGCTGCAAAGGCCAATGTGCAACCGCTGGCATCTGCCATTTCGCTTGTATGGCCTATAAACCCAAAACCTGTGATATCCGTGCAGGCATGCACACGGGTTTTTATTGCCGCGTCCCTGGCGTATTTATTAAGAGTAGCCATAGATTGGATAGAAGGAGCAAATTCATCAAAGCTAATATGATCCTTTTTGGCCGCGGTTGCCAAAATACCATTGCCTAGGGGCTTGGTTAGCACCAGTACATCACCGGGATTAGCGCCGGCATTACTCCAAATTTGCCGTGGGTCAACACATGCGCTAACGCATAACCCATACTTCGGCTCAGGATCTATGACAGAATGCCCGCCGCCTATTACCGCACCAGCTTCTTGTACCTTTTCCGCGCCCCCCGTAAGTATCGCCGAAATATCTTCCGGCGGCATACATGAGGGGATACATAGAATATTAAGCGCTATATTAGGCGTCGCGCCCATGGCATATATATCTGACAGGGAGTTTGCCGCCGCTATCTGTCCAAACTGATATGGGTCGTCCACAATTGGCGTAAAAAAGTCCACGGTCTGGATGAGCGCAAGGTCTTCCCTCAGCTTGTATACACATGCGTCGTCATTGGTGCTAAAACCCACTAATAGCCCTGGGTCATGGTTTGCGGGTAAGGATTTCAATATTTCAGATAGAGCCTCCGGCCCTAATTTAGCTGCTCATCCAGCATGTGCAGACATATGAGAAAGACGTACTTTGTCGGCCATATCGCTCACCTCCTGTTTATATGGCTTTTAAAAAGGGCTGTCACCTGACAGCCCTTATAATTTTTGGCGGGAGTATGTGGGAATCGAACCCACCTAAGCAGCTACTAACCACTCTCACAGGTTTTGAAGACCAGGGGCCACACCAGCAACCATCTACTCCCATTACTGGGTTTCTGAAACCTTGTTGCGGAAAATACCACTTGTTTATCACTTATCTTGTGCGTATTGTTCCGCCGGATTTATTTTATATTGTCTTATGCCACTATGCAAGGGAACAAGAAAATAATATACCGTTATCGTGAAACAAATAACTCATAATTAATGTCTGCAATCAATCTATGCCCAGCCGCACTTGGATGTATAATGTCAAATGAAAGCGTCAACGCCGAAGTATCTACAAAAAAATTCATGACATTATCCGGTTCATTTGCAAAACCAGCGTATACATCCGCTACTAAGTAGCCTTTTGCGCCGGCCTTTTCCACTATTATGCTGTTTATAGTCCTTACTAGCTCATTGGCTCTATCTGATATCCCCTCAAATGACATACCTAAAATCTGGGTTGGGATTGGGTTATAAACAGTGTTGACAATGATAATGGCATCGGGCGCGTGTAATTTAAGCCATGCAATGATTTCATTAAATTCGTCCGCAAAAAGCTCAACACTGTTTAGCAACATCGCATCCAATTCCGGTGAAAATGAACCATATACCATAGGAAGCAAGCCAACTAATTGCAGGCTATTGACTCTTTCAAACATATCAGTTACATCGCCAAGTACAGGCGACGCATCCTGCACCATTCTGTTAAGCCCCGGAAGCTCCCAGACCCTCCACAAGCTAAAATTATCAAGGGCTTCTTGGAAGTCATGGGCTATTTCCATGACCTCGGCAACGATTACTACCGACTCTTGTATAAAATCCCAAAGCTCTAAAGCAATATCCATTACATCCTCCTGAGTAGGAAGATATTCGATTAATGGGGTAAGTAAGTCGTTGCCGCCGATGTTAAGGGTTATTACACAGGCACTGCGGATATGGCTTAAGTCGTATTCGTTCAAGTTGTTTAAAAAACTCAAAAGCATCGTAGTCGTAAAACCATCTTCGGCCATGTTTATGTATTTATCTATATAGTCTCCTTCTCTTAACATATCAAAAAATAAGGCCGTGTATCTTTCCGTATCCGCGACACCAAACCCCGCTGATACAGAATCGCCTAAAGCTATTAAAATACGAGGTATAGGCTCCGGTTCCAGCTCTGGTTCCAGCTCTGGTTCTGGTTCCGGTTCTTCGAATATTTCATATATGATAATTTCTTCAGGCGTGTACGCAGTGAAGGGGATAACAATAAAAAATAAAATTAGGGCTAAAATATTGTATAACCCTTGCTTTGTGGCTTTCATCATGTAGCCCCACCTTTATATATCATTTTTAGCAGTATAACATAACAAATAATTTGTTGTAGTCTTTACTTATCCCAGCTATACTACCCCATAATTAAATTGGGGTGGATATCATGAAAAAAATCTTTATAGGGATGTTATTTGTTTCACTAAATTTCAATATTGACCTCCCATCATCAACTATCGGGTTGCTACCCAGCTTTATCGGGTACTATTTTATGTTAAAGGGCATTGTAGAGCTTGCAGGATTTAGCCCTCGTTTCTTAAAAATACGGCTCGTTGTAATGGCGGCATTGATATATTCCGCGATCATATATGTATTGTACTTGGTCGGAGCCAATCATTTAGCCACAGAGCCCCGGACATTAGTTTTAGGGCTAATTTCTACTGTTTTTTCACTATTTATCTCATACAACATCATTATGGGCATCAAAGATATCGAAAGCACAACCGGACATAACCTGGAAACTGCCCCGCTTTATGCCTCATGGTGGGTGTGGGCGGTATTTTCGTTTATCCTTTATATAGCTTTCCTTGTACCGCAATTAATCATTTTTTTAGTAGTAATCGCTTTCTTTTTGGCAATAATCCTCCTTTACAAATTACACAGGACATACAATTTATTTTACGCCCAAACCATTGAAGTACCGGGAGAGCCTGTACCCATTGGCAAGCGTGCCATAGCATTAATTTTTGTTGCGCTTATAATCGGATGTTCAGGTGCTTTTGTTTATGGCCGCCAAGTTATTGTATACAGGACGGAGTCCATCTGCGGCCAGCTTCAGGTAACTTTCCACCGTGTGTCAGGGATGCTTACCCATTCAAGTTCGCTCTCTAACCAGTCTCATAGCCGGCAGGTTAACGACCCGGTATTCCTTTGGTCGCCATGCGGCAATTATCTTGCAATTAATCTTGACGATTGGTTCCCAGGTACCCGCCGGGCCGAAATCATAGACCTACATGGCGCTGTGCGTACAACACCGGATAAAAGATTCATCCAACTATATCATGATGAAACATGGACCCCGAGCGCTTTCATTATTTATGACAATATACAGGTCAAGGAATGGATTGATAGCGAGAATCTGCTCTTTAATTTTTCATGGCCATATGACTTTTCTGATGGCAACCATATAATGATGCATGGCTGGTTTACCTGGCACTTCCCCTCCTGGACTATTACCGAGCTGGTTGTTCTGTATCCTTAGTATCAGCCACTCCCCTACCCTGCCACTTTCCGTTTCTTACTCTATTAAGAAATAAAGCCCCCCGTGCAATCCAATCCATATACATAGAAAACCATATCCCCAAAATGCCAAGTCCAAAATAGACGCCTAAAACATAGGCAAACACAACACGCACAAAAATCATGCTGGCTACGGCTGCAACCATTGTGTACTTAACATCTCCTGTAGCCCTAAGCGCACCGGGCGTAACAAAAGAAGCTGGCCATGCTATTGGTGTCATAATAAATATTGTGATAAGAACCGGGCGCAGAATGACAAGCATTTCATCGGTTGTGTAGTAAAGGGATAAAATGGGGTTCATCATGATAAAGGTAAATAAACACACAAACGTAAGCAAAACCATTGCGGCAACAACCGAAAAATATGTTGTTTTGCGCACATCATGAGTATCCCCACGCCCTATACGCTGGCCAACCAAAATCACAGCCCCAGTAGAAAACGCTCCCCCGGGGGCATTTAATATACCAGCAATAGAGCCGACCACGGCATTTGCGGCAATGGCGGCAGTACCCATACCCGCAACAAAAACTGTAATCAAAAGCTTGCCCATCTGAAATGTCCCAGACTCGACACTTGTAGGTATGCCAAAACTTAAGATGACCTTTTGAACAGCAAAGTCAGGCTTAAAGTCTTTAATACCAGAAAACCGTATCGTCCTAGACATTTTCAAGATATACAAAACACCTAACAATGCACCTATGTATCTGGATATCAATAGTGCAAAGGCGGCGCCTGCTACACCAAAGTGCCTGATTAGTATAAGCCCAAGCACAACATTTACAATGTTTATCGTAATAGTTATAACCATGGGCGCGCCTGTATTACCGCTTCCGCGAAGTACACCAAAGGCAGTCATCATAACCGCTATAGCGGGAAACGAAAACGCGATAATACCCAAGAACAGGCGCGCATCTATAATAACGGCATACTCCGCATGGCCAAACAGCAAGTCGATAATCCGAACACGAAAAATTGCGAGCAAAACACATAGAATTACACCAAAGAACATAGCAAGCAAGATAGCCTGTGCCGTCACGCCAGATACTTTTGCATGATCCCCACGCCCGGTATATTGAGCTACAACAATAGTAGCACCAACCGTCAACGCCGCAAAAAAAGCAGATACCAGATGCACAACACTGTCCACCATACTAACAGCCGATAGGGCATATTCGCCAACAGACGAAACCATGATTGTAGTAGCTATCCCAAGCATAACAACAAATGCCTGCTCTAAAAAGATAGGGGCCGTTAAACCAAAGAACTCTTTGGAGCGGCGTGAATACTCCGGTTTTTGTTTACTAACGAAATTAAGCATTTTTTCTCCTAAGAAGCTATGTCCATCCCGTAGACACAAAATCCTTTCTATTCTAACACAAAAACAGTTAGCAAAACCTGAGGGAGTGGCCGGTCTTAACAACGCACTCCGGCCACTCCCGTATCTTTTAGATATCTAATCATGTTTCGGAAATTGCAGAACAAGCATTCATGCTTTTTTGTGCATCAAAAAATCATTCGAATTGACATAAATCGTGATATTAATTAATATAACTTAAACATTATGCACATACAAAAAAAATTGACTGGAGGAACCTGTAATGAAACTTAAGATTTGTAGGATTATTATAGACATATTAATGTTTATTGTGCTAATCCTTGTAGTTGCCACACCTTATTTTATAAGACTTCCAAACATAGGCCGGCCATGGACGTTTCTTGGCTGGAACTTAAGCACCTGGCATCAGAATTTGGGCTGGCTGCTTGCCGGTATCATGGTTGTGCACCTCCTGCTAAATATAAGGTGGATATGTAAGACACTCAAAAATTTTTTTAAACTAAACAGGGCTGCAAAAGCACAAATTATTATTATGTTGTTACTTATTATCGCCATGGGCGCTTCCATAATTTCAGGTGCTATCTGGGGGTCGCAGCCAGGCCCTGCGCCTCCCGCAGGTGAAGGTGCTTCCCAGTACATCCGCGTTACCCATATCCTTACTTCTTGGGCAGCGGTACTGCTTGCAGGCATGCATATCGGCGAGCATTTTAATAGGTTTATGGGATTTTTCAACACAGAGCAAAGCGCCAAGAAAGACGCCACTAAAGAAAAGGCCGATTAGCCAAAATCATGTAATTTAAAAACAAAAAAGGGATTGTGTGTAATGCAAATTTAATTTGCTATATCACACAATCCCTTTTACATGTTTATAACGCAGCAAGCTCCGCTTCGACTTGTGTCAACATAACCGAAAACTTCTCTCGCTTTTCTCGCTCTTCGTCTATCAAACTCGCGGGGGCTTTGCCGATAAAACCTTGGTTATTTAGCTTGCCGTCTACACGGGCCAACTCCGCTAGGAGTTTCTGCTTCTCCTTTGTTAGACGGGCCTTTTCTTTTTCGGAATCAATTTCAAGGGGTACATATAGGGTTGCGTTGGAAAGAACCGTAGATATAACATCCTTTGTGGCGCCGGCTTCTACTGATAACCCCTGGCCACCTTGCTGCTGCAAATCTTTATTGTTAACAGCGAGCACCTCAACCAAGGACGCACCCGCCAAGAAGCCCACAAATCCTTTGCTACCGGTGTATAAGGCTTCCGCACTTTCATTGGCAGGCTGGATTATTACGCTTATCTTCTGGGCCGGAGGGATTTGCTTCTCCGCACGTACATTACGGATAGCCCGTACCGCTTCTTTAACAGTCTCGATGGCTTTCTCGGCATCGGGGTCATTAGACGCGTCGTCATAAACCGGCCACTGGGAAAGCATTATCGTTTCTTCTTTACTTTGCAAAGCCAGGAAAATATCTTCGGTTATGAACGGGGCTATAGGGTGTAGTAATTTTAATGCCGTAATCAGGGTTGTGCGCAACGTAGCCTGTGCAGCCCTGCGCGAGGCCATTGCCTCTGGGCTTGCGTCGCCGTTTTTGTTGGCATATAGACGGGGCTTTACAATTTCTACATACCAGTCGCAAAACTCATCCCAGATGAAGTCTACAATTTTTTGTGCGGCCAATCCAAGTTCGTGGGCATCTAGCTTTTCGGTTACTTCTTTGGTTAGGGCATTTATGCGGGATTTTATCCAACGGTCTTCTGATGGGACGGTTACATCGGCAGTGCTTTGTGTTTCCAGATTGCTTACTTCGCCGTCCAAGTTCATTAGCACAAACCGGCTGGCATTCCATAACTTATTCATGAAATTGCGCGAAAACTCCACACGCTCCCAGTAAAAGCGAGTATCGTTCTCTATTGCATTGCCGTTTACCATGGTTAGGCGCATTACATCGGCACCGTATTTTTCTACGATTTCTAACGGGTCTATTCCATTGCCAAGAGATTTGGACATTTTGCGGCCTTGGTCGTCTCGCACTATGCCGTGTATAACCACATCGGCAAAGGGCACGTCACCCATAAACTTGTACCCCATAAACACCATACGCACTACCCAGAAGAAGATAATCTCTGGGGCTGTCACCAGTACATTTGTTGGATAGAAATATTCAAGCTCCGGTGTTTTCTCGGGCCAGCCCAATGTGGAAAAAGGCCACAGCGCCGACGAGAACCATGTATCAAGCGTATCTTCATCTTGATACAGGCTGGTGGCCCCACAGGTGGTGCAAGCTTCCGGGGTTGTTTTAGCTATTGTGACATGACCCTCGGCGCAGTAATATGCCGGGATGCGATGCCCCCACCATATTTGCCTAGATATGCACCAGTCGCGGATAATTTCCAGCCAGTGCTGATATACCTTGCCAAACCGCTCACGATTGAATTTCAGCTTACCGGATGTGTACGCCTCCAAAGCCGGCTTAGCCAGCTCCTCCATTTTAACAAACCACTGGAGTTTGATTAGCGGCTCGACAATTACGCTGCAGCGGTCATGAGTGCCTTTGGCGTGGGTTATGGTTTCGGTTTTGATATACAGGCCATTGGCCGTCATTTCTTCTATAATTTTGACCCGGGCATCTTCACGGGACAAACCGTTATAACTACCACCTGTTTCGTTTATTGTACCGTCGTCATTCATGACATTTACTATGGGCAAGCTATGGCGCTGGCCTATTTCAAAATCATTAGGGTCGTGGGCCGGGGTCACTTTTACTGCACCTGTACCGTATTCCGGGTCTACATATGTGTCTGCAATAACAGGGATTTTACGGTTTACCATGGGGACTGTCGCATACTTGCCGATAAGCCCGGCATAGCGCGGATCGTCTGGGTGCACAGCTATGGCAGTATCGCCAAGCATAGTTTCTGGGCGGGTGGTGGCAAAGGCAATAAAGTCACCATCTTCTATGGGATACTTGAAGTGGAAGAGCTGACCTTCCCCATCCTCATGTTCAACTTCTGCATCAGATATCGTGGTCTGACATTTCACACACCAGTTAACCAACCGTTCGCCCCGATAAATTTTCCCTTCGTCGTACAGGCGTATAAATGCCTCAAGCACCGCGTCGGAAAGGCCCGCATCCATTGTAAAGCGCTCGCGCGCCCAGTCACAGGATGAACCCAGCTTTTTTAGCTGGTTTACTATTGTGCCGCCGTATTCCTTCTGCCATTCCCACACTCTTTCTAGAAATGCCTCGCGACCCATGCTTTCCTTTGTTTTACCTTCTTTTGCGATGGCTTTCACCACCTGCACTTCCGTGGAAATTGCTGCATGGTCTGTACCTGGCAGCCACAAGGTCTCGTAGCCTTGCATACGTTTTGCACGGATAATAATATCTTGGATGGTGTTATTTAACGCGTGGCCCACATGTAGTTTATCCGTGATATTGGGCGGCGGGATCATTATCGCATAGGGTTTTTTATCAGGGTTGACCTTTGCGCGGAAATACCCTTTTTCCAGCCAGCGGCTATAAATTCCCTCTTCGCGGGAAGGGTCATAGGTGCGGTTAAGTTCTTTCATAGGTTCATATTCTCCTATCAAATTGCTTTATTCGAAGTCTTTGTAAAGCAAACTTGGCTGTATACCAGAGTTATTCTGATATTTACCGGAAACATAGGGGGCGTAATCCCCTTCGATTGCATGATAATAAATCTGGCAAACCCCTATCCCAGCATACACTCTTATAGGCTGAATACAGTGGATTTCAAGGGTCCAATACCCTTTAAAGCCTACATCACCAAACCCAGCGCATACATGTACAAACAGTCCCAGCCGCCCCACAGACGAACGCCCCTCCAGCATTGGAACATAGCGCTCAGTTTCCGTATACTCGACGGTACGGCCCAGGTATAAGGTGTTGGGTTGCAGCACCAATCCTTCTTTTGGGATGATTTGGGTCTTAGTTTTATGGGGTGTTTTCATATCAAGAACATGATCTTCATAGACTTGCAGCTCATTGTGCAAAGTCAGGTTACAGCTGTTTGGGTTTAAGTTGGTCTCGCTAAATGGTTCTATGATTATATCCTTCCCCAACTTTTCTTTAATCATTTTTCCGGATAGTATCATGAGTAGACCTCGCTTATATGAAATTATATATAAATATGAGCTATCTTCTTAAAAAAGGGCATTCGGAGTACGTAATTGTGTTAACTACGCCATCCAAATGCCCTTTATTAAAATCAATCGTACGAAAGTACAGTGCGTACATCATAGCCGGCCAGCATCTCGCGACCACTAAGCCCCGCAAGCTCTATGAAGAACAGCGATGATACAACAACTCCGCCTAGCTCTGTCACTAAATCGGCAATAGCCTTGGCCGTACCCCCTGTAGCCAATAAATCATCTGCAATAATATACCTATGCCCAGGGATAATGGCATCCCGGTGGATTTCTATCGTAGCCGTGCCATACTCAAGGGCATACTCGCGCTTGGCTATCTCTGCAGGCAGCTTACCGGCCTTACGTACTGGCACAAAACCTTTGCCCAGCTTATAAGCCATAGGCATCCCAAATATAAACCCTCGTGATTCTGGGCCTAAGATGGTGTCGTACTCAAGATCACCAAGCAGCTCAACCATGGCGTCTATTGAGCCGCACAGGGCTACCGGGTCTTTCAGCACAGTAGTTATGTCCCTAAAAAGTATGCCGGGGATAGGAAAGTCAGGGATCTCACGTACAAAACTTTTAAGCTCGCAACTGCTCATCATTTGTTTTTCTAAACCCATAATTCACCTCAAAGATCTGTCGTTTTGATTTGAAATGGGCTGAAGCAAGCCAAAAATCGCGAACACTTCACCACGTTTTTTGGTGAAGCCTGAAGCCCAGTTTCAAACGAAATGACTACATATATTTTTACATGTGGGGCAAAATAAAACCATATTCCAGGCGAAAGGAGATAAAACCATGCCAACAAACTCACACATTAAATGCCACGTAGACTGCTGCAAGTATAATGATCAAGCCCGTCATTGCACATTAAACGACATAGTCGTGGGCTGCAGCACACCGTCACCGCATAATAAATGCGATACAGAGTGCGATAGCTTCGAAGAAAATATCGGGTAAACTGCTTAAAAGAAAACCGCGCTTTGCGCGGTTTTTTAGTAGCATTTCAATTGATCTTCGGTGGTTTATTTCGCGTACTCAATCGCCCTGGTTTCCCTTATCAGGCTTAGTTTAATCTGACCAGGGTACTCTAGTTCTTCTTCTATGCGTTTGGCAATATCCCTTGCGAGCATCGTAAGTGCAGCATCATTAACTTCATCTGGCAATATAACAATCCGCAGTTCTCGGCCGGCTTGTATCGCAAAAGACTTCTCAACGCCTTTAAAGCTGTCGGCAATAGCCTCCAGGTTTTGCAGGCGCTTGATATACGACTCCAGCGTCTCACGCCTTGCTCCCGGCCTTGCCCCCGATATGGCGTCTGCCATTTGTGTTATTACAGCTATTATATTTGTAGGTTCCACATCGCCGTGATGGGCTTCTACAGCGTTAACGATAAGTGGTGATTCCTTATACTTACGGCACAGTGCCGCGCCAATGGATACGTGGCTGCCTTCTACCTCATGGTCTACAGCCTTACCTATATCATGAAGCAACCCGGCACGCTTTGCCATTGTTACATCGGCACCTAGTTCACCGGCAATTATCCCGCATAGATACGCCACTTCGATGGAGTGTTTTAAGACATTTTGCCCATAGCTTGTACGGAATTTCATCTTGCCAAGTAGGCGCACAAGCTCCGGATGCACACCGTGTACGCCGGTTTCAAAGGTGGCGGATTCGCCTTCTTCTTTAATTTGGGCATCTACTTCTTTGCGGGCCTTTTCAACCATCTCTTCGATGCGAGCAGGGTGGACACGGCCATCCAGTATCAGTTTTTCAAGGGCTAAGCGGGCTATCTCCCGTCGCATCGGGTCAAACCCAGACAGAATTACCGCTTCTGGAGTATCGTCGATAATAAGGTCTATGCCAGTCAGGGATTCTAGTGCGCGAATATTGCGGCCTTCTCTTCCTATTATACGGCCCTTCATCTCGTCGCTTGGCAGGCTTACTACAGATACCGTTGTTTCTGCGATATGGTCAACTGCACAGCGCTGAACCGCAGAAGTTAGGATATCCTTAACCTTCTTGTCGGCTTCGGTGCGGGCATTTGCCTCAATTTCTCGTACGGTTTTTGACGCTTCTATACGAGCATCATGCTCAATTATAGCAACCAGACTTTGCTTTGCCTCAGCCGCTGTCAGGCCTGCGATACGCTCAAGCTCTTGATTATGCTGCGTGAGTGCATCAGCTACTTCTTGTTCCTTTACTTCCAGTTTTTCTTTTTGTTTCTGAAGTTGAACTTCCTTTTTTTCTTGATTTTCGAGCTTTCTGTCTAATACTTCTTCTTTTTGCAACAAGCGTTTTTCTAAACGCTGCAACTCGTTTCTGCGTTCCTTCGCATCTTTGTCAGCCTCGTTTTTTGTGCGGATGCTTTCTTCTTTTGCTTCAAGCA
>Ga0123355_10006563_pt1 | contig 17262 bp, 13 predicted proteins | sample TergutEmb28metaG_3_FD_89872 | JGI IMG/M metagenome (GOLD analysis project Ga0123355, IMG submission 89872) | Embiratermes neotenicus P1 segment gut microbial communities from Petit-Saut dam, French Guiana - Emb289 P1 | ecosystem: Host-associated > Arthropoda: Insects > Digestive system > Gut ...
ATCCATACTTTATCATCTGCGTTGCTGTATGTTAAGTAGTTATTATGTAATTGCACCAACCCATTTTCATGCTTGGTTGGTGTCGTAATTGCCCGTCATGGGCTAATAGGAGGAAATTGTACAATGAAGCCAGTAAAAATCGGTGTTGTAGGCTGCGGAATGATTAGCTACACCTACCTTAACACCCTAACAAAAGGTTTTGCCGCAGTAGAAGTAGTCGGCTGTTCTGACCTTATCCCAGAGCGGAGCAAGGCAAGAGCCGAACTGTTTGGAATCAGACAAATGACTACTGAAGAAATCATGGCAGACCCTGAAATTGAACTTGTACTGAACACCACCCAATTATGGAATCATCATCATATTACCCAAACTGCACTGGAAAACGGAAAGCATGTGTATTCTGAAAAGTCTATGGATCACACCTTTGAAGGGGCGAAAAAAAATTACGATTTAGCCAAAGAAAAAGGCCTGCTGATTGGTGCCGCACCTGATACATATTTTGGTTCTGCTTGGCAAACTGCCCGTAAGTTGATTGATGACGGCTATATTGGCCAACCTTTGATTGTTTACTCTATGTGCATGAGAGGTTATGGCTCTCACGAGCGCGGAGAAATGCCTCCGGGCTTTAATCCGGATCCTATGATGGGCGCACGAGGCACAACTGTTACTTATGATATGGGTGGATATTATCTAAACGTGCTGTTTAATCTGTTTGGCCCTGTAGAGCGCGTAAGCGGCTTTTCTAAAGTATTTACGGGGGATCGTTATCATTACAACACTAAAAACCCTAACTACGGCCAAAAGCTTCCTTCGGATGGCGGCGAAAACGTAATGCTTGGCTCCTTAGCGTTTGCTAATGGTGTTTATGGTTCACTTGTACTTTGCTCTGAGGCGTTTTTCCCTGAAATGCCGCGCGTAGATGTTTATGGCACAGAGGGACATTTACAATTGCCAGACCCTAACTGCTTTGGCGGCTATGGCAACGATGTAGTGATCATGCAGAGTAAGGGAATGGGTAATGAAACATTCAAAATTCCGTTTACCCACGGCTTTGGCGATACAGATCCAACAATTATGCCATCCAGCGGCGTATGGGAGCCATGTCACAATAGTTGGCGCGGCGTAGGTGTTGTAGATATGGCATACGCCATAAGAAAAGGCCGCCCAGCGCGCAGCAGCGCCGAAATGAGCCTTCATATGGTAGAAATAATTGACGCCATTGACAAAAGCAACGCTGACAACAAGGTTCATACCATGACAACAAAGCCTGATCGCCCTGCAGCACTTAAGCCTGGATATTTCAACAATGTTAATGTTATGGAAGCATCACTAGATACATAAAGGAGAATATTGACTATGAAAAAAGGTGTGCAAGCTTTTACGGTAAGAGATTTTTTACAAACCCCAGAGCAATGCCGGGAATCCTATAAGAAAATTGCCGATATGGGCTATGATAGCGTACAAGGCTGGGCATCCGGCGGTATGACAGATGAAGCGTTTCAAGACATGCTTACAGAGTTTGGCCTTGTAAATTGCTCTACCGGTGGAAACTTCGAAGCGCTACTTGAAGGTGGTAAAGCCATCAGCGAGGCCGTAAAAAGAGCCGCTATTTACAAAACCAAATATGTAAATGTACCATCTATGACAGAGGAATATCGCTACACCATAGATGGTCATAAACGTTATGCGGCTGCCCTAAATAAAATTGGCGCAGAACTTAAAAAAGAAGGCTGTGCAGTAATGTACCATCACCACGCTTTTGAGTTTTTCTCATTTGGCAATGGTGTAAATGGTATGGATATTTTAACGGACGAAACAGACCCAGAAAGCGTTTTTTGGACCTTAGATACCCACTGGCTAGCCTCCGGCGGTGTAGACTCTGTTTATTGGATTAAAAAAATGGAAGGCCGCGTACCAATCATTCACTACAAAGACTATGGCATAGTAAAAGGTGCGGTTAAAATAGAAGATGTAGAAAAATGCTTCGCCGCAGTTGGTGAGGGGAACATCAACTGGCCGCCTATCGTGCAAGCCTGCCGCGATACAGGCATTGAGTATGTAATAGTTGAACAAGATATTTGTCCTGGGAATCCATTTGATAGTTTAAAGACGAGTTACAGCAATCTTGTTAAATTTGGTGTGTAAATTGCTTCATTATGAAAGAGAATTTTATAGAAAGCCGCCTTTATTTCGCAAGGCGGCTTTTAACAGCTTTGGAAGAATCATCAACGCAGGCCAAAAGCCTCTGCTCACTAATTACGAGCAGAGGCTTTTATTAATCTATTTAACATCCAGAGGGGGATTAAATAAATCTTAACGTCCTAAGAACCACCAGTTACCTAAAAGATTTCTATCTGCTGTCAGCCACCAACCGTCACGTCTATCCCATGCTTGGTTTCCGTTGTCATCATGGGTAAAAGTATGTGTAATACTCGCCGTCATAATTTCATAAAAAGCCCAATGATTATGTGATCTAACGTCAGTATATATATTGCGTCCTTGTAAAAAATTGGTAATCTCTGCTCTGTTAGGCACACGGCCTGTGTAATGATTTACAAGTGTTACAGCTATAGAGCGCGGGATAGGTGCATCTGGTATAAGTGTAAAGCCTTGCCCAAAGTAGCCAAACCAGGTTGGATCGAAGCTGTATGCAAGAAATTCTGCTGCCCAATGATCAAACGGATCTGCAAAAACAGCTCTTGTGGCATGTTGACGTAGATTAAAGAATCCTGTTGCAAAGGCCGCAAATTCTGCAAAGGTAATATGTTGGTTTGGTCTAAACCTACCATCTGGGAAGCCGGATAAGGCACCATGACGCACAGCCGCATAGTTTATAGCTCTAAAATGCCAGTCTCCTTGGCGTACATCAGGAAAGTTTGCATTATAAAACGCTGTAAGTTTATCTGGACTATCACTTAAGTTAAAGAACATCGCCGCCATTTCGGCACGAGTCATAAAACCATCTGCTCTTACATCACCTTCTGGGTAGCCTTGAATAAACCAGCGATGTGTATGACGGCCTTGTGCATCTGCCGGAGGAGTTGGTACTGGCAGTGGTTGTGGCCTAGGCGGCCTTGTTACTGGATTCCATGTTGTTGTTGATTCTGGTGTTGTTGAGCTTGGTGAAGAAGCGGTGCTTGTGCCCGGATGATTCCATCCAGAATTATTACCGGATCCACTACCTTGACCCGTTCCACCCTGACCAGAATTATTTTGTGACTCATTGTTACCTACTCCATGACCAGAACCGTTGTTACAATTACAATCTGCACATGGGCATTGACTTCCGTTCCCTTCACAACCACAGTTGCCTCCACCTGTTAGACATTCACAAGGGCCTTGATTACCACAATTACAGTCCCCATTTGGGCAATCGCAATTATTTCCGTTACCATCGCAACCACAGTTATTTCCACCATTTTCAGGATTTTGGCAATTACACGGCCCACCATTACCCGTTTCTCGGCAATTACAATCTCCATCTTCATTGCCTGGACACGGACAATTTTCCCCACAAGTACATGGCCCAGTAGTCCCGGAACATGCACATACAGGTGCCCATACAGCAACAAATACGCGACTTCTCTTAATTTCCAGGCCTTCTAAATCATCCAAATCATCTGGCATATAAAAGAAATAATCATTTTCGTCATCTTCCCAAGCTACAAATACGTAACCATCTCTCTCTGGGTTCTCTGGTACTCTTTCGCCCAGCTCATCACCATGTAGAACTTCTTCTACTACATAATAATCAGTATACCCGTTAATATGTCCGCCATTTAAATCGAATATTACATCGTGATATCGCGCACTCACCGTAAACACATATACATCTTCAAATTTCCAAACTCTTTGTGTGCCATACTCTATCACATCATTAGTTATCTCGCTATATAGAGTAGCTGTTCCTCTTTCGGTACGAATCACCACATCAACACTATACTCACCAACATCTAAATCAGTTACTGGAGCTATAAAAATAGCATTATGCGGTACAGATATGTCATTTATGTATATATAATTAAACTGATTACCTCTGAAACCATTTATAAAAATACTGTCGTGTTGTTCCCATTCTCCACCACGATTAACCATAAAGAAGAAATCAGAATTTGATAATTCTAAATATACGGCTTCAAAAGGCAGATTAGGAAAGAGTGTAGCACGCATATTTTCAATTATAAAGCGCTCTTTATAATCCATATAATCGTAATTCACAAAAGTATCATTTTCGTGATCCGACAATTTAACATTCAACTCCACAAAATTTGCATGAACAGCACGAGGATTATTGAGGTATGCTGTTGAGTTAAGAAATGATACCGAATAATATTCGCGCACACTTTGACGTGAGTCTGTAGTAAAAATATTATCTATCCTTTGATCAAGCACATTAATTGAAACATCTAAAAAGTATGAAAATGTTTGAGTCCAACTATAAAGAGAGAATCCTGGCAATGCATAAACTGTATGAGTAGCAACTTCTCCCGCTTCTACAAAATTAGGATATGTATTCCCATCAAGTCTTATTATATCACCCGGTCGTAAGTTTGCTCTTGGTTCAAGCGGCCTTTGTATACTTCTTATTACAAACTCAATATCATCTGGAGAACTCATCAACGGCTGTATTCCAACATAGCCATCTGAATCAGAATCCCAATCCTCATCAAAATAAAACCCTTCATCATCCCAAGGGTCAAACACCGAATCACCTACGCCAAAACCATTATAAGCTGTATGATGCTGCACCTCCTCATCATTTCCATCATCAAAACCAAAACCAGCCATGCTCAACAACATCGCAATGGCAAAAGTAACCATCAATATTCGCTTTACTATAAAGCCATACTTGTTAAGCAGTGTATTTCGTGTGCTGTTCATACCGCAGCCCCTTTCTTATTTATGTTGTAATTTAGCAAAATTTGTCACTTGCTTCAACTTAGTAATGAGTATAACTTATACGCGTCGAAAAAGCTAGCCTAAATTAGGGATTTTTGTAGATATTTTTGTTTTTTTGCTTTTTGTTATTTTTTTGTAATAAAAAAGAGCCTCTTTGCGACTTTATTGTCACAAATAGACTCTAATAATCTTATTTTCTTCTCTTCTCTTTTAAAGCGTCAATAATATACTGACCCCCAGCCTCCCCGCTCCTACCATGGTTAAACAAATACCTCTCCCGTGTGTCTAATATCTGCGCTCTAAAATCCTCTTGTCTTTCAAGCAAATCAGCTACAACAACGGCCAATCCATCTATCTTATCCAAATCAACAGAAACCCCCAGTAAATCCCGCAGTGTAATATCCAATGGTACGATCGGAATCTTTGTATAATTCGGATTCATAATTTTAGGCGGTGTATTTATAAATACGGATGGCTTTAGCGTCGTATACGAAAATTCTATCGCAATGGCAGACCAATCTGTAATCAGCATATCTGAGGTAAATATAGACGTACTTGAAGTGAAATCTGTCTCAAACATCAAATCATCACCCTTGTAATTATCATAATGCTGCAAAATAGCTTTCATTTTATCTGGAAAGCGTTTAATAAACTCTGGATGAGGCCGCACTATTATCTTATAGCCTTTGTCTGTAAGTTGAGCCAGCAAATCATCTATACATAACTCCAACATATTGTCTTTTTGCCAGGAAGGAGCTATCAAAATTGTTTTTATCTCGTTATTTTTGTGCGCTTGCGCCTCGTATTGCACAATCAAATCATCTATTAAATTGTAGCCGACAGGTATCAGCTTTTTTTCTTTTGTGCCGTAAAGTTTTTCGCTTGCCCGTACCTCATCCATATATTGAGAATGAACGCAGAATATCGTGTCGTAATAATCTAATGCGCCTTCACGAAAAACCATGTGCATACTATTCATCGAATGATCTGCAAACACATATTCAATATCTTTTTTTAGCCAAGAGCGTTTGATATGATAATGTCCCAAATCAGGCATAGTCATTACTATCATGTCTGCTTCAATTTTCATCATAAATGAAATCAGTGCATTTTCTCCTATGTAGTAAGAAGATATTTTTGTATTGTTGAAAATTTGATCGTTAGGATCACTAGTAACATAGTGGATTGTAATGTCAGAGTTCTCTAAAATATATGCGATAAAGTTTTTATAGTACTTGTAGTAGCCATTACTTGGGGAAATAAACACTAGCTGCTTATCTTCAATAGAATAGAATTTTTTTATATCGGCTTTCTCTCTTATGCGTGCTTTTTTAAGTGCAACTTTTTCCTCCATGCTAAGCACGGGCTTTTGAGCTTGTCGCTGTTGATCAATATATTTACGTGGATTGTACAAGAGATTACACAAAAACATCACAGCAATCTGCATAAAATTACTAGCTGTCCAATATAAGGCTAAGCCAAGAGGTACAACAAAAACAAAGTATGCAGAAAAAGCCGTAATAACCATAGTCATCCCCCATTTATTTGCCGTACTTTGTTGACGTTGAAATGGATTTAAGTAATTTTGAGAAACACACATCATAAAAGTGGCGATTATCCCCAAAAACGCCAATGTCCAGGAGGTATCCGGCTGTGTAATTGAAGTTACTCGGCTTAAATCCATAGCAAAAAAATACGGATAAAAGCTATCCGCATCTAAATGTAATAAAGGATTGTTAAGCACATGGATAAGTCCAATAATGATAGGGATTTGTATTAAAAGCGGCACCATGCCAGAAAAAGGGTTGTATTTTTCTCGCTTAAATAACTCTATCTGCTCGTCGGCAATTTTATCTTTATCGCCGGCGAAACGAAGCTTGATTTCGTCAAGCTCTGGCTTAAGCCGTGCCATACGGACAGCATTTTTCTGTACCCACGCGGAGATTGGAAAGAGTAAAATTTTTGTGATTAAGGTAAATAAGATGATGGCAAATCCGTAGCTGCCTGTAATTGCAAGGCATATCCGCAAAATATGTCCTAGAGGTACTCCAAGTATGGTGTTAATTAGCTGCATTATTTATACACGCCTTTACATTTTAATCTCTAGAACATATTTTACGGGATATTACTTGTAAATACAAGCTTTGAAAGCTTATTCCAATATCATCAAAGGCGAAACTTTATCGAACCGTAATTTCAATCGGCATCGCAAAACCTTCGATTGTAGGGTTGTAGTAGTCAAATACTCTGACATGGCCGCCTGTTATAACCACAGGGAAACTTGGCCTGTACGCTATTACTATATCTGTTATCTCTCCTGGTTCAATATCTCGCAAATACAGGTTAATGTTGTCGAACCGGGTTTCGTACCTTTCGATAATACCTTGATGCCGCAGCATAGCTAGGCTACTTTGTTCCACTCTAAAGCCTTGAGGTATGGAGACGGCCACCAATGCATTTTTTACTAAGTCGCCTGAAGTATTAATAATTCTGATCTCTTGCTCTACTAATTCATGTACCGCTAACTCAGTTTGCATCTGTGATGTAATTTCAAAGCCGCGATTTAACTCTACAGAATCGTACGGAGCAAAAAACTCTTGCGCTACTTGATACACCATTCTTCCCAGATTAGGAAATTGGATATCTATGATATTTTCGCTTTCCAATCCACTGAATGAAATTTGATAAAAATCTAGAGTATTATCTCGTCTAATGTCTACTACTTGATGCGCTTCTCCTATAGTTACTGTGATTTGCCCATCTTCCAAAGGACTTTGTGCATCGTGAATGGTTAAGGCTTTTAGACATAGAATAGTAGCTTGAGTACTGTGCCATGTGCCCCAAGGGTCTCTTTGCTTGATGATATAGTTGATAAGCATGTCGTTAGTGGCAGAGTAAAGGCCAGAGTTAGACAGCGCAAGAGATGTAATGGCGGTTGCTTGCAAGTACTGCATATGCCCAGATGCACCTAAAAAGTCGCGTACAGTGGCACTTACATAAGCTGTGTCTCCGCTAACGCTTATGTTGCTGTGTAAGCTATTCACTACCTCATAAGCTAGAGGGTTTCCGGTATTCACCAATATATTGGCTATAAGTGCCAGTGTATAGTTATCATCTACTATGCTAAGCCTGTCAGTTAAATAAGAAACCGCGCTATCTAGCCTGTGATCATCTGGAAAAGTCTCAGATAATGCCCACACTATATAAGCATTAAAGGCCAGACGCTCTCTATCAGAAATCCTGTTCATTCTCCTTCCTGTTAGCTCAAAAGAGCCGTCCCGGTTTTGTTTGCCGAATAGGAAATCTGCCATTCTATCTAATACTCTTTCGTCTATCGTGTAGATACTACTTAAGTCCTTTAATTGCATTAGCCCGTAGGCAGTCAACACAGTTTCAGCTGGGGCGTGGCCGTATAACGAGAACCCTCCTGGCTCTGTTCTCACTTCATAAGTAAGTAGAGTTTGAAAACCTGAAGATATATATCTTAAAGCCCTTTGTTGCAGTTCTGGATTATCCAGATTATTGTTTTGCATATATCTCAGCGCAAGGATATTAGGGTATAGTATGGATGAAATTTGCTCGAAGCAGCCAAACGGCATCCTAAATATGTTCTCCATGCCTTCTACCACCTTGGACATAACCGAAGGATAGAATTTGATAACTGCGCTTCTGGTATCGTCTATATTTTCGTCCATAAACAGAAGATGCTGCCATGTACTGCCTTCTATACTGCCACTAGAAACTACTCTATTCATCCTAAATCCTTCGGGATTTACTCTTATGGCTCTTTCAGCGGCATCGGCAAAATCGTGAGTATCGGCATATGCACGAAAAACAAAATCGCCAAACTGCACGATAGTTATAGGGATATAAACCATTTGAGATCTATTCGATGGAACAACAAGGGTCTGCACCGGATCGGTATGAAGGGTAAACCAGTCCATTTCTGCAATTGTTAAAATTACAGTTTGTTCTTGCTCGGTGTAATTAAATACGGTTACAGGTATGCTTACCTGATCGTAACGAATGCTGTTACGAGGCAGTTCAAAATTTACAAAGAATGGCTGAAAAGCACGTATGCTGCCCTGTGTATGGCCTACAAGGCCATCTTGAGTATTGCCTACTACTTGGATATTCCATGTGGTGATGTTATCTGCCAGCATAAAATCTAAGTAGGCATGGCCATCTCTGGCTATAAGCTCGGGAATAAACAGCATAGTTTCTAAAAATAAGCGGCGTACCCTTGCAGTTTGGGTTTCTATTTCTCCTGCTGGTTCAGACAATGCGGCTTCTGGGGCAAAATCTTCTGCAAAATCCATATCGAAGTCTTCTGCAGGGGCAGGTTCTGCTGCTGCTTGCGCACGTGGAGCAGCGGGAGCCATAGATAAGGCAGGGGCTTCTGCCTCTTCCACTGCATCAAATGATGGGGCAGCCGGAGCAGGTGCTTCGCTATGCGCAGCATTATCCCCCGTACCACAGGATGCTAAAAAGAAAAGTGCAAAAAGGAACACGATTAGCGACATAATCACAGTCCAAAAAACCGCTTTTCCTCCGCTTTGAGAATCAGATAACTCATAATTGATATCGGTTTGTGCAGCAAGTGCCCGCTTTTGGCTGCGGCGAATAGCAAAGAAAAATACTGAAGCTAACAACAATACATATATCCTTAAAACGTTGAATGCCGTTTGCCTTCCACTAGTCTCACTTATAGGTGGCTCGTTCACCAACATTTCCGTCCGGATAAAAGGAGAAGTACTCCCCTGCCGTAACAATATGCGTGTAATAGCTTGTTCAGAAGCCCCAGCTATAAGGGAAGCGTATAAAGTAGCAGCATCTAAGCCTTCACTAAAACGTATACCATCAAGTGCCAGGCGTATGTTATCTATGGAAAGATCATTAGCGGCTAGGCTGAGCATAGCCTCATCCACTATACTCACCAGTAAGGCAGCTTCTAAAGGTTGCCCTCTATCTGTACTAACGCCAATGCTTAGATTTACAAATTCCCCAGGCATGTATTCCGGCCTATCACTTTGCAGATTCAGCTGCATAAAACTACCAGGATCTATAAACACAGTTCTACGAGCATAAGGGAGATATTCATAATAATGCCTAATGTCACTTTCTGGATGCGTCCAAACAGCATATATATCTATTAAGCCGTAAATATCACCTAGTTTAAGCTCTGCTCTGTCGTGCTCTGTACTTATGATTTGCAAAAGACGGTCATTCCTATATGCATATATTATAAAAGTGCCTCCTCGCTCTCGGCTATTAAGGCTTAAATATATGGTTTCGCCCATGGCATAGCGCGGCCGGTTAGTGCTTAAAGTCACGTTTCTTCTTATACCTTCAAATGTAAAATCTTTTTCAGCATCGTTGCCATACATATCTACAGCACGTACAAAAATATAATTTGTCAGCTCTACATCTTCCAGCACAAACATCCCTATGCCGTCTTCGTTAGTGGCTACTTGGCGGCTAAAACCTCGCCCGCTTATTTGCATGTGGGTTCTAACTGGGGCACCATTTGCACTATTTGTGAATATATAGATTGTGTTAGGCATTCCTTGCACTAGATAACCGTGTTCTGGCATCATGTCAATTTCAAATGGGCCTTCTATTGCTCGCACAGTTAAAGTAGTTTCTACTCTGTAATTAGAATTGTCTATTACTTCTACCCATATATTATACAGGCCAGAAGCGTAGGCAGGATGGCTTAAGGTAAATTCGCCATTTTCGTCCAGCGGCACACTCGCCAGCACTAGCTCGTTATTTATGTACACGGTGACGTTACCTTGATTTACTGGCTCGTCAAAAAAGTATCTTACACTACCGGTCAGGTAGATGGTTTCACCAACATGATACTCATTTTTATCTGTCAACAAATTTATTTCAAATTGAGGAAGCACAAATGGGCTAACTTCAAAATATGTTTCTGTTTGAATAACTCCATCATATGTTACTACTAAACGATAGAAGCCGCTATTTACTTCATCTGCTAGGCTAAATCGGCCACTTATAATACCGAAGTCAGAAGTTTGAACTGTTTCATAGTAAACACGGTTATCATTGCCATCAAAAATAGCGATGCCAAAAGTTCTAAGTGCCAAGGGACGAGCGGTGTCGCTGTTAATCGCCAATATGCGAAACAACACATCGTCCCCTGGTCTATATAAACCCTTATCGAAATGCACGATAAGATTTTTGTCTTCAGACTGAGCTATATTTACAGTATGAAAAAATGTTTCTAACCCAAGCTCGGATTCTACAGTTAAAATCATATGAGCCCGCCCAATCTCCTCGCTTTGATAAGGAAAAGAAGAAAAAGCAAAAGCAATAGTGCCACGTCCATAGTAATCAGTACTAAAAGACAGGGGACTGTCATACGTGACGAAAGCTGGCATTTGTACATTTAAATCGGCCTTTACAGGCTGTCCTTCCATATCGCTTATTTGAACAGTTGCTACTAACTCTGTCGCAACGTAATAAACGTCATTGGTAACAATTACAAGCTGATGCCTTGGCTCTGCTTGTCTGGCTGCGTTAAAACTATTGATCCGGTTAAACGCGTAGTGTACTGTTATTACTACAATGATAGCGGTTAGTATGTACAATGCAATGTTTGTACGTTTTTTAGTCATAACTACCCCTCCTAGTATCAAAATGAGTTGTCAAGTGTTTTAATATTACATTTGTGTTACACTTGAGTAATATTACAATTATATTACATTTTTTAGTTTTGTCAACAAAAAAATGGTCAAAATTTTCTTGACCTTTGTAAAACACAATGCTTATGCGGCTTTGACTGCTTTTGTTGGAAAGGTCGCGCCCTGCTTCCGCGCTAAGCGTGTGCCTCAGGCACACAGCACCATCAACGGCTTATAATTCCACTGCCAATTGCATAATCTAAATCTTCCATATTATCTACTTCAAAACAAAGTCGTCCAAGGGCATCCAAGGCCTTAATATCCATTTTATTGCTTACTTGATTTAGCGCATTTTCTGCATAAACGCTAACATTGCCATTCTTACAAAATTCCTCAATTTGCCTTAGCCATGCTTTCCAATCTTGCCACAGTAACTTATAAAGTGGTTGAGCATACACAGCATTTTCAAAAAACTCTACCCCAATTTTTGATATTTTATCGTTTTCCACCACTGCTTTAAAATCTTTATCTGGCAAAGGTTTTGTGGTGTCAATTGCCATGACAGAATGCTCGTAATGGATAATTTCCTGCAAAAGTGATGTTTCAAAAAGCAAATCTCCATGAAGCATCAAAATATCACCTTGTAACTTGTCTTTAGCTAAAAATATGGAGTAAATATAATTTGTTTCATTATAGCGGGGGTTATTGACAAATTCAAAAGTAATATCTGGATAACGCGCTCGCAAATAAGCCTCAAGCCTATCTGCATATGGTCCTGTAGTCATACAAATATCTGTGATGCCGCATTTACATAAAGCCTGTAGCTGCAAATCAACAATAGTTTGCCCTTCTGCAATTTCTACTAAGCATTTGCATGTTTTTATGTCCCCCATCCGAGAGCCAAGCCCGGAATTTAATATCAAAGCCTTCATGATAAAAACTCCATAAAATCCATTTTATTTTCATGAGGAGTAGTAGTTGGGCGGCCTAAATCTTTGCGAGATTGCAGATGGCTAATGGCCTCTATAAAAATTGGCCCATCTTTGGAGCTAGCGAGAGCATTCTTTAACTCCTCGACAGAATTTGTTCTATAATCTGTATAGCCCAGACTTTTAGCTACATCTGCCAAATTAAGCCCTTTGCTAACAACTGGCATACCACCCACCGTTTCGTGTGCGCCGTTATTTACCACCACATGCACCAAATTTTTAGGTTTGTGTACACCAACAACAGCTAAGCTACCCATATGCATAATAGCCGCACCATCACCATCTAAGCAAAAGACTCTCCTGCTTGGCTTAGCTAGAGCTATCCCATAAGCTATCATCAAACTATGCCCCATAGAGCCGACTGTCAAAAAATCCTGCTCGTGTCCTGCTTGACTCCTTTCGCGAATTTCAAAAACCTCCCGTGAAAGTTTTCCTGTAGTGCAAACAAAAATATCACTCGAAGCAGTAGAGGCTAAAATAATTTCAAGTATCTCCTCCCGTGACATAGTTGCAACTTGAGATGGATAATTCACAATCTTCTCATTCTTAAGAGCTGATTTTTTTACCACAAAAGCCACAGATTTACCTTGCGATAAAAAATTTTTGAAATCACTGACATCTGCTACATCATCTTCTACAATTTTATAAGGAATTTGCAGACAATCCAACATAGCTAGCGTAATCTCTCCTTGGAACTTGTGTTGTGGCTCGTCCGGCACACCAGGCTCTCCGCGCCAGCCAATTACATAAATAATTGGCACATCGTAAAGTTTTGTGAGAGAGCAAATTGGGTTTACTGCATTGCCAATTCCACTGTTTTGCATGTACACTACCCCAGGTTCACCTGTTGCCAGATAATGTCCGGTAGCTAACCCAACAGCTGCACCTTCATTAGCTGCCACTACATGCTTATCAGATACTCCAAAGCTATCCATAAGATAATCGCAAAAAGGAGCTAGCAGAGAATCCGGCACCCCGGTAAAAAAATTCCCACCTAGCTCGTCTATAATACCCATAAATTTTGTTATTTTCATTGGGGTTCATCCTCATTGCCTTTAATTTTTTTGACAAAGCGTTTAAAAAATCTGACGATATACCGCCAACCTATACCAACAAATAAAGCTGCTCCCGCTAAAACTTGCAAAAGCATAGTTCCTACACCCGGATCTAAGTAGGCGTGGACTGTGGTGCTGAAAAATAGAGTTAATACAAGAAATACTGTTAGAATTTTCATTTGTGCCTCCAGATTAATTATTACTGCCTCCTCGGCTTCTTCCTACTAAAAGACTGCATAGATTTCTCATAGCCAATTTTCTCATAAAACCCAGCTGCGTCAGGTTGCGCGCCAAAAAACAGAGAAGTCGGCGAAGTCTCAAAAGCCAAATCCATCAATTTCTTTCCAATTCCCCTACCTTGATAACCAGGCAAAACCAGAATCTCTGTTATTGTGCCAAAAAAATAGCCATCTGTCAAAACTCTAACACAGCCGACTAAATCTTCGCCATCCCAGGCACTGGTGTTGATGGTTTTTTGCAGTGCTTCTTTTGTGTATTGTTCGTTGTATGTACCTTGCCATACTTGATTTGCCATTTGAATAAATGTTGAAACATCAAGTTGATGATCGTTTGTTTTGTAAGCAATTTCTGACATTTTATTCCTCTCATAGTACGAAATTAAATTCGCACTTATTGCAACCAATAAAATACATGATAAGGCAAAAACCAAGTAGCTACCGTCCAAGAAATCGCTAAATGCTCTCTACTATAATACCTAGGCATCATTCCTCGTTGAGTAGGCGCAGCCATACCTTCTCCAACAAGCCCTGCTCTCCTTGCTAGTAAACGCCCTCGCGGCAAATGAAAGTCATTTGTGACAATTACGACTGTATAATTATTTTCGCCGAAATGATCATTCAGCAAAACTCTTGCAAAATTTAGGTTTTCCATGGTACTGGTCGATAGGTCTTCTTGTATGATGCGCTCTAGAGTGACTCCGTGTTCAATTAAGTATAATTTCATGGCATATGCTTCAGTAACCGTAGCTTGGTGTCCTAGGCCTCCGGTTACAACAGCTACGGTATTTTCATTGCTGCGTAGATAAATAAGTGCAGTGTCTAAGCGTTGACGAAGCACTAGCGGAATTTGATCTCCTCGCACAAGTCCTGCGCCTAAAACAATAACTGCATTATGTCCTTCTTCTGGAACATTTAAAGCGTTTGTAAAAATAAAAACGCACATCAAAGCAAATGTTCCAAAATAAATTATGAAAGCCATCATTATAAACTTACGAAAACGCCCTAGCCATAGCCAAAATATGCCCACAAATATCATTGCAAGCCCAACTATACCGGGTAAATTATGAAGTAAATTGAATGAGAAGCGTTGCTGCATCAAAATAAAAACGAACACTAGTAATGCACCTATACATATAATCACTAAACGTATAAATGTATCTAACTTCATAAAATAGTCCAAACTTTCTCTCTTATGTACGGCAGTCTCTCCGCCTCAAATTCAGGATGATCCTTAAACCACCGTATATTAAGCGGCGATGGGTGAGGCAAGACAAACGCTAACTTCCCGTTAAGGTAATTATCTTTAAATACTAACTCATTAAAATTATCAGCAGGAAATAAAAATTTTGAAGCGTAAGAACCAATGATAATAAATATCTCGTTATTGACAAGACTCATTTCCTTAAAAAGCCACTTTTTGGCACAAGACATTGGAGGCGGCCTGTCTCCGCCTTTAGGATTTTTGCCGGGATAGCAATGAGCCATTGCTGTAATATAAAAATTATTTTCATTGTAAAAGATATCATCTGTAATTTTATACCATTGATATTTCAGCCTTTTACCACTGTTATCGTTAAAAGGTTTCGCGCTTAAATGTACGTTATATGATGGTGCTTGGCTGATCTGCATGATTTTAGAATTTACATTTCCATGCACTATTGGAACAGGTTCAAAGCCAAATTTTTCGGCACAATCCTTACAATTTAAGATGTTGTATTTCAACTCTTCAAAGGTCATCAATAATCTCCAAAAAAAGGCGGCAAATGCCGCCCGTTAATATATCATAACTCGCAAAAAAGCACTAATGTCAACCCTGCCAAGGACAATCCACAACGAATTTCATTTTTTTGTAACATTTCCAAAACCCTCTTTTTAGAAACCCATTGCATATCCAACACCTCGTTAGTATCAAACTGTCCAACCTTTTGTTTCGCAACAGCTTTGTATAAGGCTATTTTTTGATCTGAAATACCATTGGATGTATTGTACTTATAAATAAATTCCAGCTCGGATATTTCATATCCTGTTTCTTCAAGAGTTTCTCTTGCGGCGGCTTTTATGGCTAACTCGCCGTCATCTACGCGTCCAGCAGGGATTTCCCATTCTTCTGATTGCGTAATGTAGCGGTTTGCTTTAATTAGCAACACTTCGTCTTTTTCGTTTAGGATTACAATTGCAACTGATTCATATTCAAAATGGATAAAATGATGCCTGTCAATTATAGAACCGTCAGGAAATTCAACTTTATCTGCATATAAATTAACCCAGTCGCTTTCGTAGATAACTTCACGTGACAACCTTTTTGGTATCATAATAAATCTCCTTATTTGCGTTCACTCAAAACATTAGAGCCAACCTCTATCTGCACTAAGGCCCGCCGTAAGGCAATTTGGTTACGCCGTATGGCCATATCATCATCTTTTATAGTCTCTAACCGCACTTCAGCCCGTTGACGTTCTGCTTCTGCTTGTGCTGCATCAATTTCATCAGGCCATAAAGCCATTTCTGTCATTATAATTGCAACATCATCCTCAACATCAAGAAGCCCTCCATAAACTGCCATTATGCGTTCGCCTCTTTCAAAGCTATCGTCTATAATGCGCAAAGGGCTAATACCTAACACAGCCGAAATAGGCAGATGCCCGGGCAAAATTCCCATATCACCTACCGCGCTGCGCTTTCCCATATCCTCTATAATACTACGTACTATAATCATATCTACTGACTGATCGAATTTAATAGAATCTGCTGTAAGCACTTTCAACTGAAGTTTTGGCATAAAATTATCCCCCTACTTCGTCGAGTCTCTAAAACGTGCTACCACATCGTCAATCTTACCGGCATTCAAAAACATACCCTCGGGTATTTCGTCATGCACGCCGTCAATAATTTCTTTAAACCCACGAATAGTTTCAGCCACAGGCACATATACCCCAGGGATAGATGTAAACTTTTCTGCAACAGAAAATGGCTGAGATAAGAAACGCTGAACCTTTCGCGCACGCTCAACTACCAGCTTGTCGTTTTCAGAAAGTTCGTCCATGCCCAAAATTGCGATAATATCCTGTAAATCTTTATAACGCTGTAAAATACTTTGAACACTACGTGCAACATCATAATGCTCCTGCCCTAAAATACTGGCATCCAAAATACGAGAGCTGGATTCCAAAGGATCAATGGCAGGATAAATCCCAATCTCAACTATGGAACGAGAAAGATAGGTAGTGGCATCCAAATGAGCAAAAGTGGTAGCTGCTCCTGGGTCTGTAGGGTCATCCGCCGGAACATAAATCGCCTGTATAGAAGTAATAGATCCGCTTCTTGTAGAAGTAATACGCTCCTGCAAGCCGCCAACCTCTGTAGCCAAAGTCGGCTGATAACCAACCGCACTAGGAACTCGCCCAAGTAGAGCTGAAACCTCGCTACCTGCTTG
>Ga0123355_10006564_pt1 | contig 17262 bp, 20 predicted proteins | sample TergutEmb28metaG_3_FD_89872 | JGI IMG/M metagenome (GOLD analysis project Ga0123355, IMG submission 89872) | Embiratermes neotenicus P1 segment gut microbial communities from Petit-Saut dam, French Guiana - Emb289 P1 | ecosystem: Host-associated > Arthropoda: Insects > Digestive system > Gut ...
ACACCGGATGGTAGAGTTTCTGGGGAGGTAGAACGCAACATTTTATCAATCCTTCTTTCCGTAACATGGCTTCCGTATCTTGGCACGCGTCACCAACATGAATTACAGGGTGCCCTAGGGGAAGTTTGAAATACTTACACACGTAAGGATAAAGACTCATCACATCCACGTATTGTAGTCTCTTCTCCTTCGCGTACCTTATAGTGAAGTCTCATGGCCTCAGTTCGACCTCCGTATAAGGCCTCTCGCGTGTTATGAGGACTATGTAATACTACAGGATGTCTTCAAATCGGGATGACGTGTCAAAATTTCCTCATCAAACTCGCACTCCCACTGTACTTGTACCTGATAACCCGCGCGCGTGATCTGCTCTATTCGCATCATCGTGCGCTCATACCTCTCCGCTAGGGTATCCCCTCTAATTTTAGTGACGTCACGGTAGGGTTGGCGCGTATGAACGTGGTAGTAACAGCCGATAAATTCGTACACGGTCCTTGTCTCCTGGCAGAAACCGTCCACACTAAAGTGGGGGAGGTCTGGCAGCCTGTACTCGCGTCCATTGCTCCCGTGCAGTATCTTGCGACACCCGTCTGTCTTTTCCTTGTAGACCAACCACATCAATGATTTCTTACTGTAATTGATATCACCGCTGTATCCGCCCGTCGGAATGAGGCCTATGTTATCGGGCTTCAGGAACTGTTTACGCAAAACCTTATTGCATGCGGAAGCGATTGTAATGGCTTCCAGAAAACCCTCTATGTTACCGAACTGGAAAAACTCTCGTCTGAACACTCTGCACTCTTGCCTTAAGACAGTGACATCATCTTGGCAATACGTTTCCAACACGCGTCTGTTATCAAACACAGCACCTTTCTTTTTCTGAATTTCGTACCAGGCAAAAAATCTCTCCTCTCCGATTCGCTCATCTCATTAGCGCCGTAATACGAGTCATTGGGGATCGGACCGACATAGTCTAGGTTTTCCTCAGTATTAAAATAGTGTGGGTAACACGATTTGGAGGCCACCAGACCAAATGCCTCGGGCAGCTTACGTAGCGAACACGGGAGAACAGACACGCTATCTAGAAACACCAGATGCTACATCTTCATGCACATTATTTTCATTCCTTTCATGATCAGTTCGGGTCGCCATTTCAAGAGGATCGCACGGTTCAGAATAAACTGTAGATGGAACGCTTTGGCGTTGTGAGCTACCTACAGGATCGTCACAGAACGAGTGTTTTCACACGCCGCATTGCACCCAATCATGCTCAACATCTTCCACATCCTCGTACTTCGAACAATACTGCTGTAGACAAAGAAGATTTGGAATGTGTAACGTGGCCGTTTCCGAATATCTCGTGTTCTGAGTGGTCTCGAAATCATAAAATAAGTACAGCACCCTATCGCCGGCTGGCAACACGTTCTTCAGCCGTCCCATGAAACACAAGTGACCGGCTTCTTTGTTCTGCTTACAGTTCTGGCAAAATCGTTTATTACATTAATGATTATCGCGCGTTACAATTGCTCCAAACGTGCCACAACAATGCTTACTCTCACATACGGTTCTTTTCTTCGGTGTACGTCTCTTGTGATTATCGAAACATTTCTGACTACTAAAGTGCAAGTTGCATATTTCGCAGGGAATGCGAATAACTTCAAATGCGCAAGGCGTGCTCATCATGCTTTCACTACACGTCTGGTCGCATACGAGCGTCACGTCTCACCAACAACTTTTGTTACACGCTTTACAGATGTACCGTCTTGCCATTGCGCCCGTCAGATTCGTAATCACGTGATAGTGCCTTTCAACATCGTCGTAAAATAAGTTGAGACGTTTGGCGGACTCGATTCGACCTTCAAACTCTATGTTGTCGCAACTTAAACCTAGATAAACCACCATCTTGTACTCGCGAAAATGTTCCTGAAATCTCTCGAGTTCTGGGATACCTGCACCACCACATAGATCGATAACTGTCTTCTCGATCAGGTCTAGAACTACAGGACGTATCTTCCAACATTTACGGTAAGATTCATAGATTGAATCGTTATCTATTCTCGCAATCGCTATTATTAAAGCGTGCGCTAAGCAATTCTCGGTGTCCTTAACTTGTATGATACTTTTTTTTGAGATGTGCCAAGACTGAGACCGGTCTGCCCATTGTCTTGATACCTCCAAACACAACTGGCATTTTTACAGAATGCACATTTAAAACCAGAGTGTCCAAGGCGTTAAATCTAGAATTGGACTGAGACACTGATTCAAAAACGCTCCATATCACGTCTCCGTATATTTGATCTTTTCGTCTGAAACTGATTCCAATTCGCTTGTCACTTTGGTTTACCTGATTATGAATGGTCGTCCCCACCATATCACTATCGCTCACATTCTGTAACACATGCTCAAACAAATCATTTACACTGGCTAGAAAATGTTTAACAGGGTCAACATTATTCGAAGGAGGCAACAGAAGAAAGGTAATTTGTGTTCCTATAGTATTAAACCGCCTATATTGCCTAGTAATTGAGCCATCTATCTCAAATATGCGAGCCATTTTGAAAAAATGCATTAAAAAATATAAAACTTGATAAATATTTTTACACGTAATAAAGACGTAGTTGGAATAATACTCACCCGCTGTCTGGTCTTCACCGAAGACGATACAAAAGCTCAAGCCTCTATTTATTACAGTATACTTACATCACTTTTACACGACATCATCTATCATTCCTAGAAAACCTTCATCCTAGCTACATATATAGGGGAACACGCAGAGAAGGATTGGCTCCCTTTAAGGCGACACACGCAGAGAATAATTATCTCCAGTCCGCAAACAAAAGGAAAGGTATTTATTATTATTATTATTATTCTATTTTGACTTCGGAAGAAATAAGTTAGCCGACTTAACATTCAAACATAAAATAAAATACGAATTAAAATTTCTTGCAGAAAGAACTTGCAAAAAAATTCGAAGAAGCTACTTCGTGCCAGTCTGTCAATATCAACTCTTTAGATAGGGATAAAACGTATCCGATTGTCCGCGCCAAACGTATCACGAGTGAATTCGGACCTACAGTCTTGCTGGCTGTACGGGAATCTGAATCCACCACCGTCCAGATCTTTCTGCCGAAAGGATACAGTGCCGTCGTTCTGAATGATGATATTGAGAAAATAAATAATAAAGTAGTTTCGTTGAATCTCATATACATGGGAATATTTGAAAAATCAAGATCTTACTTGTTAAAAATCGAAATGTAATTGACACATTTAATTTTTGCAGGTCTTAAGCAAAAAAATAGAACTGAAACCTCAAGGCAAAAAATTTTAATGGGTTAGCAGTCTGTTTGAAACACACCAAGATTTAGGCCAGCAAGTTTAAAACCACAATGTATAGATAGATTACACATGTTTTTTATTAACTAAAGTGTAGAAAATATACATTCATGGATGACTTCCATTACATATTTCGATTGTTGAAAAAAAAAAACAAAAAAAACGAATTTATAAAGTAAGGTGTAAAAAATGTACATTCATGGATGACTTTCATTACATATTTTGATAGTTGTTTGTAAATATTATTTCAATTAATGATGTATGTGTACAAGCACAAAACACTGTCAAATAATTGTGTGAATTTTTATTTTTCCTGAGGTATTAATATTGAACAACAATCTACAGAGAATTGGGCGCATTGTATGTTTGTAAATTACATTCCGGCTACCTATGATTCTGTACAAATACATAAACATTGTGGAATAGTAATGTGACTTTGAACCAAAAAAATAGAAAAAGATGTGTTTTTGTGAATATTTAATTTTTCCTTGCCTGGTGTAAGATCCCTTAAAAAAGAGATGGTTAAAACTACAGGATTCGAACCTTTACAACCTCCCAATTACGAAATTTAAAGTTAACAAGCAGGTCGCCATCAAATATACAAATGTTAAATTACAAATGGCGGAATATGAGCTAGAAGCGAACTTCCGGTTGTAGTAGGGGCATCGTTTCACTACGAAGTTATAAATGATACAATACAATATAAATAGGCCATTACACATTTTGATTATTGAACTAAATTAAAAAATTAATTTATAAACTAAGATGTAAAAATGTACATTCATGGATGACTTTCATTGCATATTTTGATTGTTGAACAAAACTAAAAAAAGATGACTCGCATTTATACATGTTTGTAAAAATTATTTCAAGTAATGATGTATGTGTACAAGCACAAAACGTTGTCAAATATTTGTGTGAATTTTTGTTTTCCTGAAGTATTAATGTTGAACAACATTCTACAGTGAATGCTTCGCATTGCTTCTTAAGTTAGCAAACAGGTCGCCATCAAAGATGCAAATGTTAAATTACAAATGGCGGAATACAAGCTAGAAGCGAACATCAAGTTATATGAGGGGCATCGTTTCGCTACGAAGTTATAAATGACACAATACAACATACAGAGGCGGAGTTCGTCTGACCGTCATTTTGAAATATGAAAGACTTAGCGTTAAAAAAATTAAGGATTGAATACAGATAGCTTAATATATCGCTATGAAGTTACGGCAGCCATATTGCTCAGGTTTAAGTATTGAATACAGATGGCTTAATATATGGCTAGAGGCGGGATTTAGTTCCAATCTATACTATGAGGTTAAAGCAGCCATATTGCCCAGGTTTATGTTCCGCATACTAATGAACAATACAAAGTACAGAGACGGAGTTTAAAACGCATTCCTATGTTATTTGCATCATACATACTAATGTACCTCATTCACGCCTTACGCTTCATAATACTAACCATCGCGTTGAGTTAGGTGAGTTACCAGTGGCGCTGGGGTGGCGACGGAGGAAATAATACCAAACCTTACGGAGGCAAAGTACCAAACTATAAGGCGGCAATGTACCAAACTGTACGGCGGCAATTTATAAACTGTACGACGGCAATGTACCAAACTTTACGGTGGCAATTGGCGTAGGGGGCGTGGTGGCACCCTGTCAAAATACCCTGGAAAAAGTCGAAAGCCCCAAACTCCCTAGAGGGATAGCATTACTACTTGCAACAAATGCCGATTCCCATCCGAATTAGCGTAAGAGCTGTGATTACCCGTGGCAGAGAGAAGTGAGGTTTCGGCATCGTAGGGGAAAAATTACAGGTTAGTTCTGTGCACTGATACTACGTAGGGAAACTATAGTTGGGTGGTGGTACAATACGAAATGAAACATTCAGCTAGAAGCCGTTTTTAATCATTGTGTGGTAGTCGTATATTTATGTACACAAATGTTACGAATTCCTAATACAGGTGAGTGTAGTCAACGTTTTTACAAAGGTTAGGCATAGGTTCGATATATGACACTGAAGATAAGGACGATGTCACATATGATAGCATGTCCGGCAAAGCGACAATGTAATAACGCAATTATTATATGATGTGAAACACTCGTATCAGATAGTCCATATCAGGCTAATGTACTCCGTGCCGACAAATATTCTGGGCGACACGTGCCTTTTCGGCGTATATAGTCGAAAGTTGCCCCTACGGCAATAGATGATGACGCGTTCTCCGCCAACGCACATTCAATCGCGTATCGCGGGCAGACATCAAGCCAGCGTGTCGACCTGCTCGTCGAAGAGAATGGGGTACTTTCACCCGCCCCTCCGAATGGCGCCAAATTCCACCAGGGGTTGATAGTCGTGGGCGGGGTAGAAAAGACAGATCCGTAATTGGTCTTGCCCTCATTGTGAATAACATGCGTCCGCGCAGGACCCTCTTGGGATCAAAGGCGGGATTGGCAAGCAAATAAGTACAGATGTCGGCGGCGGAGGAGGAGAGCGGCTGCTCCTCTTCCAGGATCGTGTACAACATTATCTTCTTTGCGCCGGCAGCAGCAGCATCGTCTGCGGAACGTTTACGTCTAGTCGCAATCGCAGCAGGGAGCAGTGACGGGGATGGTCGCCGTGCTTGATCAGTTTGTAGGGCTGCAAGAAAATCTGCATTATGACGTGTCGTGTCGGGAGGACATCGGACGAAATCTTTCTTCAGCAGATAGTATATCAAAAAATCGTAGAGAGAATGCGCGGTTTTGGTTGGGCAAGCGAATTTGGGAAACTTTTGGCAGGGCGAAGTAACCAGCGGTCGTGATTGAAAGAGTCGGGCGGAGGGAAATTGACTTCCTCTAGATTATGGATCGACCGTCTCTTCAGTCCTGTGAGGAACGTGCATCTCGAGACGCCGTAGGCGTAGACGTGGGCAAAACCGACCACGGCCTCATTGATGACAGTGTGTAACTCCCTATAAACTACATGCCCGTCGATCCAGTTTATGCCGTTCTCTGTCGAGCCGTGCTCCGTCATCTTGATGGTGCTTTGAAACGGAACGTTTCGGACGCTGCGGAACTGGCTACGCAGAGTTCCTTGACGACCGTCTCATTCTGCAGCCACCTCAAATACTCGTAATCAACCACGTCCTCTCTACTACTACCAGCCATGTTAGATTAGGAATGATAAGAATCTATGAAATACTTACCTTTCATAGGCATCTGCGGCAGCATTGACCCCAGCCGCCACGCAGCATTTAGGCCTCGAATTCGGTCACGTACATCCCCTCCACATGCCTGTCCAAGTTCCACGCGTCGAAGAGCGAGACGAATTGTTTTGGCGTGTGGCCCCGATCCATGTAGAGGGCGAACAGACAGCAGTACTTGCCGTAGACGACGATAGTAAGGACTTGCAGCTGTCTCCGGGTGTGGTTCCATGTCGTGCCGTTGCATCTTATGAATTCCAGCGTTTCGGGCAAGAAACATTTGATGACGAATCAAAGTAGTTTGCCCTCTAAGATTTGGGTCGGAAGAGTACAGTTGGCTATTCTGAAAATCCTTCTGTGTGGGGATCGGCATTGAACATGGCTGTGCAATTTTTCGTGATCGAACGTGTTAGGAGAACGGCAGCGAAGAGGTCTAGGAAAGCGTCTGCGTCACGCAGTGTACACAATATCTGCACGGTATCCATCTATTAGAAGTCGGTCGTGACGTTGCGAGAAAATCTATGTAGACGGAATTGTCGAATTCGAGGTACAATAGGCACGAGATCGCCTGGGGTAATGGCTTGCAGATTTTCAACTCGACCCGGATATTGCCATTCTCGGGGTGGAAGGTGGGAACCTCCGACACTCTTCGGCCGGGCATGAGATCAGAACGAAACATGAAATAGCCGCTTATATATATATATATATATATGTGTGTGTGTATGTGTATATATATATACGGGTGTAACAGGAGTAACCGACCAGACTTCGGGAGGGTATTTCTTATGTTATACTATACCGATATAACCCAAAACACCTATAGCCAAAGTTGAACGGTTTAGGAGATAATGGCAATTGAAAATTGTGGATTTGCTTGTGGTCCAAGAACGATAGCTGTCAGCTGGGAATTTTATCTACTAGTATGTCTGCTGGCGGAGTTGCGTGCTAATGGCGCTCGAGTGAAAGACATTTCCTTCAAGGTGTCCAGTACACGCTGTGGTTTCTTAGTGAGAGTTTGGTAGTGTACTGAGTTGCTAATAAGCCTTTCATATATTATGACATGGAATATTGCGACATACATTTTGTATATGGTTTTTGCAATGGTAATTCGCGAGCTTCTGTTGAAGAATATCGAAGACGTTTCCCCGATCGAAGAATTCCGTCTATACGTGTTTTTACTCGAATTCACAAGACACTGTGGGACAATGGTTGTTTTCCAAGTGTTTCTGTGATATCTGAAAGGCAGGTGGTAGGACCAATATCCACACGAGTGCAGCAACGTATACATCCAACGAGTACGCATCTGTTTTCTTCAACATGGAATTGTGAAACTGCCATCACACTCAAAGCAAGAAAAGTAAAATTTCAATTTGAATATCCGTGTTGTATTTGTTTACAACATGAATTGCGTTACCTTGTCATATAATGTGTTCTAATTGTGTACCTTCATTTCAGCTACGCCACTGACCAGGAGTGTATAGTATTATTGAACGTTTTTCCTTCAAAATTCCATCGTGAGACACAACAACCAACGTAACGTGCAGTGATTTTGATCGTGTGATTGTGTTTGTGAACTTTGACTAGAGTGAGGTGTGAATTATTTAAGGTTTTTGATTACAGTAATCAGTAAACTGTGTTCTCTTGCTGATAGTGGTATTGATTGTACTATTTTCTTATTGTGATTTGTGATTGTGGGTTCTTTTGGATTGTGATATCTTAAGTGCCGTTTGTTCCGTGTTTGGTTATTGGTAAATTTAAGGGAAAAGTCTAAATTTAAAGGGAAAGGTTATTTAACGTGGAGTGTTGCGGTGTGCAATAAAGTGAAGTGAAGTGATCGAAGCAAAGTGAAGTGGAATGAGGTGAAGTGAAGTGCAGTATAAGGGGGAAAGGGTCTTTATAGAAAAGGTTTATAGGAGTAGTAAGTGATGAGAAGTGAAAGACTGGGGTGAAAGCGCGAGTGATCTAATTATTGTTAAAAAAAATAATTACAAAAAACTGTACACAGTACTGTATTGCTTGGGCGTTTTACCTATTGTACATGTTTTTCGGGTGATTTATTCCTAGTTTTAAGTTGTCTTTTGGGTAATTGTTGTTGGTTGACCGTGTGTATTGTTGTAGTTGACCTGGGTGTGTTGTTATCTTATGTGTATTTGTGGTACTGTATGTGTATTGTTTCTTTTACTTTAAATTCCGGACTACCGGCTACAGGTCAGTAATCGGAAGGTCCTGCGACCGGCCATCTCGACACAGGTTTTTCTTGGTTTCCCTGTGCCTAGAAGCAAATGCTGAGAAGGTTCCCAAGATTCCAAGTTGACACTAAATGCTTCTCATATAGCCCTCCCTACTTAAATTTAGTAGTAAGCAACTTCATGTTTGGTTCACATGTAAAATAACCACTGCCACCGGGTGACAGCCCAATTGCAGTTAATAAATATTATTAAATTATTTTTTGTGTATTGTGAAACCCTAACTGAGGTTCTTCCGTGTTTTTCCCTCAGTTGTTAGGCAAATGCCTCTTAAAAGACGCGACACGGACTGCATTTAATAATATCATATCATATGATACATCGTGCCTCGTTTGTGTAGGCTAAGGGCGAATTTACTTTTTACACTTTGGATGTGCTTCGCGGATGAATCATCCAATGTACTCGCTGATAAGAAAATGCCTCGTCAACCATAGCAGGAAGCGGCCAGGCAGGCGTGTTATGTCACCACTCAACATTCCAGTGTCATGTATAGTACTTCGAAACGTAAATATATGTATGACACGAATGCCAGGAAATTTGCAGTTACAATTATTGGCTTTATGTCACTCACAAGTTACTTTGATGCAAAGTACAGATATTAACATTACAGAAACCACGTATTCCTGCCAGTTTCAATACGAATTTGGTAATCAGTAAATGTGTAACAGCTCTCAAACTCTCAAACTTCACTGGCCATTATCTCCCAAATCGTTCAACATTGGATATAGATGATTTGGGGTTTTACGGTATAGTTTAACATAAGGAACATCCTCCCGAAATTTGGTCCGTTCCTCCTGTTACACCCTTCATATATATCGTGCGTTATCTGAAGTCCCGATTTCGAGTCATGTATGCCTGACGATTCGAACAGTGTCCTGTAGCCCACAACAGAGGTTTTTTCTTGATCCATGCCCAGAGATCGGCAATTGATAGGGAAATGTTTTCCATTCAGAAACGTCGAAAAATCACTGATATCATAATGTCGAAATTTGTACGAGTTGGCGTTCAGCGGACCTATAGATTCGGTGTTCTTAAACATGGTGAACAGGAGTCGTTTGGGGACGGGGCCCAAGACGGCGTTTTCGATAGACAGGAATTTTGAACCAGTGGAGGAAACGAACGTTTTGAGTTCAACTCTCGTCGGGTTGTACTGCGCGAGACCTCTCCTTCTAAACGTAGAATTTTGAGCTAACAACATGAGCGGGTCAGGTCTTATGCGTCTGACCAATAATTGGGCGTCCAAAAACTTGTAATTCTCTTTATTCATCATGTAGAAGCTAGGTCGGGCCTTCGTCGATATGATCTGCAGTCTGACACCCGACAGGAAGAATAACGGTATGTTAAACAGATCGCTATATAAGCGTCCGAAGAGCTGGATCTCCCTATTAGCGCTATGTTTGTCCCAGAGAATGATGAATCGTCATGGCGGTGTCGCAGGCCTGCATGTCGCCCGTATCGAGATACCAGTACGCGTTCGTGAGATGCGAGGCTGCTGCATCGTTGCCGTCGGTCAGGAGAGTCTCGAGATAAGAGCGTTAATTATAGTTTTGGCTCGCCTGCGTGATGGTTACGATATTGAGAGTGACATTACATTAACTGAAAAGAGAGTGGAGTAAATTATTTTCACGGCTGTGTAGACCGTAAAGTCCATATCCTTTCCCGAACTCGAGACCAATTTACCTCCTACGTAGAGTTAAATATCGAGATCTAAGTAGGTGTCGTTATCGGCAGGTATACAAAATTCCAAATATTTTTGATCCACGGGGGCGATAGGTTTGTACGCGGTCGTTATAGTGTAAAACACATGCGTCTGAATTAGTCTGTGCGCGAAGATGTAAAACTCTATACTTACGGACGCGACCTCCGCGGCAGACATGATGTGACTGTACAAGACTAGAAGTGGTCCCTTTTTGTTACTGGAGCACGCTTTATTCTTTTAGGTTTGCCTCCGGTCTTCGTCTCTCCGAAATGTTTGCAACCTCGACCCCGCAACTTGTTGACCAGACGCTGTGTGGATTGGCGACGTGTTGAGATAAGATATCTCCGGGACTCACCAAAGGCGACTTATTTTCCTCGAGGCCGTTCAGGATCTTACCGCTGTTGCTCAACGTCTCGCGAACCAAAGCCTTGGCCCCGCTCCACAGGGTGGGTCTGAACCAGCGAAACCGACTACCGAAAAAATTGCCGATCCCATATTCTCGCTGAAGTAAAGCGGGGCGGAATAAACGGGTCCTATCGCCGAATTGGTGGAAAGACCGCGACCCGCCTGTTTGAGATCGTACGTCTCTAAAGGATGCATCGTTATATATGTCCTATTACGGATGCCGACGTCTTGTTTTATAGGTTTAACCACTGGTAATTCATGGGAAAATGAAGAACTACATTCGTGGGAGTCGTACTGTCCTCGAAAAGGAAGTGCAGGCGCTCTGACGTTAGGAACTCGATTCGTATGTCCTGAAATCTGCACTGCTCGACGGGCACGTACTGCACTTTCTGAAACTCGCGCAGAAACGATGCGGAATGTAAAAGACGAAACGTCCGCATGTTACGGACGGTGCTGTCGCAGTCAAATTACGGAGATATCAGGTTACAGTACATTAGAGCGGGGTTTGCCCCTCCAGAAGACGTAGAACACGAAATTTCAATAACCCCCACTGCCCAATTGGAAGTCGAACCCAGCTGCGCTAGCTTCACCGTGAAATCTGCGTGCGTATTCTGTTCGTAGACGTCCCGCGAAGCATTGCTGAACAGAGTCAGGTAAAAGTGGTTCGCAAAAGCTGAAGCCATGACATATAATCTTCGGGCTAAATGCCGGTACTCAAGAGTCAAAGTCTTGACTGAAACATTTCCAACGGACGAGATACTCCCGAATGCCGTGTCTGACTCGCTTGTCTAATATTTTATCTATCTTATAGGCGGTCAGTTTCGAGACTCGTATCGGAGTTAGTTCCTCCTGGTAAAATTGTCCCTCTATGTGAGTCTTGTTTAAATCCTGCAGTTCGTAGACAGGTCGAGGGTTTGTCTCTATCATTTTAGCCATGCGAAATATCTCGGTGCTGAAATTCTGCTCGCCGCACTTTGTAAACATCATCTACTCTTTACTGATACACACGTGTTGCCCGACGCTAAACGAGACTTTAGCCACACTTCGTATCTTGGCCACCATCCTCTTCCATATGGCGAGGACGTCCGAATCGGTCACTCGCGAGGGTGCCTTGCCGCTCTTCGAGTAAACCGTGTCATTGTAGGCTCCGACAAATTTAGGGAGAACGTCGATATATCTGAAGTTACTTTTATATGTGAAATATTTGTATACTATATCACGAATCGTACAAACCACAATTTCCACGACTGCACATTTCACGTCGGTGTTTTTACCCACCCGAAACTGTACGCCCTCGTCGCGTAACATGTCTTGAAAATGTTTATTTAGAAATTCCTTGCCCTCATCAGCTCGTACTCATACGGGACGTTGGGGGCCTTAATCAAATCTGGACCGAAACGCCGAGGCGAATCCGATATAGGAATTTTTATATTACTTCTATAACATATTGAATGAAACTATGATTATCGTTGTATTTTGCGTAGGCCTCTACACCCAACAGATCGCATTCCCACACGTCCATCACATTAGTCACGGTATAGGGATTAAGAGAGGAAAGCTTCCTCACGGTTCTGTGAAGCGTATAGGCATCCTGTTTCTCTAACAACGCCCTGATAGCGTTGGCAGATTTTCCTTTCCTCTCCAACGCCGCCCAAAACTTCTGAAATTTCGAAAACGCAGACGGCCTGGAGGGGTAATAGTATAAACTTTTAGAGGTACCAATTAATCCTTTCTGCACTTACGACGTAATGCGGATTCGACTCCGCGTCCCTTATGTTTCGAAAAGAGGGGCGAAATGATATCGTGAATTTTTTTCCTTCCGTTATATTAATGTTACCGTCCGATAATATCTGGTGAAATGAGCGTTAGTCATCAACATTTTCTTATATGTCTTCGGATCATCATTGGCTATAAATTCCGTATTCACATTTTTGCAGTTCAACAATCCTTATATTCACTTCGATCCCTTAAACACTCTTTCCTTAATAGTGATAGCACCATCAGTATCTACCACTACCGGAGAATAAACTAACACAAATATCACCATCCTTGCGGACACCAATTTACGTGTCGAGAAAACACCGCTTTTATACATAGGGCATAAGGTAGGGACTGGCTACGGAGCCGAAAATTTCCCTACCGTACGCTTGTGCCTCCTCCTCTAATTATCATCATAATCATCATCTTCGACGTCATCATCTGGAATAAGTTCATGTTAGGGGTCACATATATGAACTCTCTAGAAGTGGAAGTAATTACTGGGGAAAGTGGTAACGGACGCAAAATTTTCGATAGTCTGCGTCCCACGGCGCTTTGCTAGCTGGCACGGGGAAGATGGGATAGGCATTACTCGTCTTAGAAAATCTGCCTCCACCATCTTTTGACGCATCTTAACCCACTCCTCATAGGGTGATATTTACGTTTCTTAACCCGCTCCACATAGGGTGATGTTTACGTTTTTCTTCCGCTCTAGAGGGGAGCGTTTGTCCCCATGCAAACGATCGGCTGGGACGAGGTTCATTATACGTAACATGATTTTATTTTACTCGTTTCATATGATGAGGCTAGAGGTCGTCGGTAGGACGTCGCTTAAAAGAGGCAAATGAAATACCTCGCGCTGAAATAATGCAAAATGCAAAATGCAAGAGAGACACATTTATGTCGGCGTACTTGCGAAGCGAGGCCTTGGGTTTTGCAGCTTGAGCGTGTTACAACTTGTTAAATTTCTATTGCCGTTCAGAACGTTCAAGACACATCCGCTTGTACAATTGACGACTTCTTTATTACAATTCGAGATGATAGCTTTACGCAGTCGAGATTCGGCCGTCTTGAGCACGTGGAGGGTGTGATAATTCGATTTCACACGCTTCAACGCCTATATCCGAATAGACGGGAGGGGATATTTATCTGTAGGGAATAAGTTGGCTCGTAATCTCAGGCCGTCGTTCGTATCTTGTGTCAGATCCAAGACAAGGTAGCCGTGGGGTAGTTGGGTCGTGTCTAAGTAAATGTTATACAGCCGAATACTATAATCGGGATACATTTGATTGGCCAGATACATGCACCGTTTCTTATCTCTGACGTTTTTCAATGCCAATATATAATGTGTATTTAACGAGTTATCTCTACAGAACGAGCCCTGATGAAACAGATTTTGAGTGATCAAAATTACGCTTATATTTCTGTGATGGCTACCTCTGGTAAACATGTCACACACTTGCTTTAACAGATCATCTAGGATTTGGAGGCTCGGTTCGCCGTGAGCGTTAACGCAGTCCTCGGGTACGCCTTCGTTATACCTGATTTTGGTGGGCAAATGCGGACGCAAGGGAACAGCGCACTTCTCCGTAACACCATACTATCCCGCCGCCACATTTCCGCTCGGCGCAGTGGGCGTAGAGGTTCTCTTGGAAGCGTACGCAGAATGACAACTTGCCGGAACCGCTTGGTCCACTCACGATTCACGAGAGCGGATGCCTAAATTTAAGATCATCACACATGGATTGTCGGGACTATAACACTGAACCCTCTCATTTGGAACCCACTCATATTTATACCCGAAAGGGACGGACGTAATGTCGTGTAGTAGCCGCCTCTTGAAAAAGGAAATTCTTTATAACTTGTACGAGGGTTCGATTATTATAGAAACTACGCCCTCTCCTGCCTTCCTCTTACGTTTGATCTTTTTCTCTGTGTTTGCAATCACGTGTCCTCTCTCGGTTCTTTTTAAAATCATGTCCTTAATGACCTCTAAAATAACTAGTATTGAGGTGTTATAATTCATGGTTATCCCTCTGACTTTACATACCGCCTTTCGCTCGCCTGTCTCGGTGTTAACTATCTTGTATGCACAGTATTTTGGCCCACCGCTAACGAATTCCTCTCTAAATTCTGAGTGTCCCAGTTCCGAAGTCACGACCCCGAGATTATCCCCGGTCTCGACCACCGCCGTTTCGTCTCTAGGCTGGACGAACATGATGCTGTCTGTGTCGCAATATAGGTCCCGCTGTTGCAATCTGTCTAGATACGAATAGAAGTGAAGTCGAGCTACGAATAGAAGTGAAGTCGAGCGCCGGCGGTCACGTACGCGCCTATAACTTCGTTCGCGTGACGTAAGTACGGGATCTCTTCCTCTGCTATGAAACGCCACGATGCCCATACTAGGTCTTCGCTGTCGAACATCAGGTTCGCGACTTCGATACCCGAAGTGGACAGGAACCTGTAGAGTTTGTGGGGATCCGAGATCATCTTGGATTTCTTCCTGTTATTCCTTTCCGTCAGTTTGCCTTATATGGAATTCACGCAGAGTTTTGCCAACCCTCGTTTCGTCGCTTTAGGTCTTATCGCTTCTTTGTCTACCTGGATCCCTTCGCTCGCGAGTTTATTAGCGATCTATCGATCCTCGTCCTCCGAGGTTCAAACCCAGTCCGTATTTCCGCTAGCGTCCGTCTTCCATTTCAAAAATGTATCTTCATATTCGACAAAGAGACCGCCCTGACCCGTCTGCGGATCGTAATGCGCGACAGCTTATTCGTACAACTCAAAAATCTCAATGAGTTTTAACCATTCTGCACGGGCATCCCAACTTCGTCGATGACCCACGTACCGATGAGGGCCCTCTCGGCAACCGTCTCGTGAGCGCTTTCGCCATCCGCGTTGCGCTCGGTAGCGCAATACCTACACATGCAGAACAACAGCTTGTCGTTGAACGAAACGGTAACACCGGATGGTAGAGTCTCTGTGGAGGTAGCACTCTACATTTTATCAATCCTTCTTTCCGTAACATGGCTTCTCTATCTTTGGCAAATGTCACCCACATGAATTACAGGGTGTCCCACGGGAAATTTGAAATATTTACAAATGTAAGGAAAAAGACTCATCACGTCCACTTATTGTTCAGTCTCTCCTCCTTCGCGTACATTATAGTGAAGTCTCATGGCCTCGGTTCGACCTCCGTATAAGGCATCTCGAGTGCTCATAGGACTACGCAGTACTACAGGAAGTTTCTTCAATTCGGGAAGACGTTTGAAAATTTCCTCATCAAATTCGCACTCCCACTATACTTCTAACTGAAAACCTGCGCGGGTGATCTGCTCAATCCGCGCTATCGTGCGGGGAGGAAAGTTTTCAGGTTCGTTGGAGCGAATTGGTTCAGCCGTCCAGGTGTAACTGTGCCTTTCGTAATTGTCAGCTTTCAGATCCTGTTCTGAAGTATGTTGCTGGAACAGAGATCGACCTTGCAGGCAAATGTACACTCAGTTGCAGTCACAAAGGGACACATCACATACCCTTATTACACGAAACCTCCTGGTAATTCCCGTGTATTTATCCACTACTTTATGTACGATATTACCTCAGGCACTCCATCAAACCCCCCCCCATTCAATACTTTACAGGGGCATTATTTTATTCGACAAACAACATCACTCCTATCGCAAGTCGCTTTTCCCCACGGCCGGTCTGTAGCGCTCGCCGCCAAGCCACGGTCACTTAGCCAGTGTCCATGCGCTGTAGTTCAGTTTATTGCTGTCAGCGGTAGGTTTCTGCCGCACTTAGAGCAGCTGGAGGAAATGCTTACCATCGGCTGGAGATAAGCGTATCGTCTTCCAAACACTTCGCTCGATGCGTGTGTTTAAGTGCAGCGAGCAGACGGACACTTGTTGTCCGATACAACACCCTCTGTGTATATAACCGTTTTCTCATCCTGTAGGACCCCAGTAACACCATAATACAGGTTGTTGCCCGGTGTTGTAACTACTTGTCAGACACCTGCCATTACCATTACCTTCCGTTTAGTCGGGTTTAGTTGCTGCAGGACTCAGTTCCTGTACGTGCCAGCACACTCAAGGCCACACCGGTTATCATTGACATTATTTGCCTAAAATTTTCAAATAAATGTCGACGCGATTCACCGCCAATTATCTTTGTTGATGACCTTGTAACATGTATGGACTGCAGTCTGCTTCCTTCTGATAACACACTACTCAATGTAACAATCTCCATTAAGCGGCATCATCCTTAAGAAGTTCATATTTTGCTAGCTTGTAAAGAAATCCCCCGAATTTTGTGGAACCGGGAACTTTGTAAAGGTGTTCACAACGGCCCGCCACAGATACCCGCCCTCAGCTCCTACGCTATTACACGCCCTAAGCCTGGCCACGCCGCTGTTATCCGCACTAAGCCCCGCCGCTGTTGCGAGCCCCAAGCCCCGCCGCTGTTACCCGCCCTAAGCTCACACCGCTGTTACTTACTTACTTACTTACTTACTTAATTACTTACTTACTTACTTACTTACTTACTTACTTACTTACTTACTTACTTACATACTTACTTACTTACTTACTTACTTACTTACTTACTTACTTACTTACTTACTTACTTACTTACTTACTTA
>Ga0123355_10006565_pt1 | contig 17259 bp, 6 predicted proteins | sample TergutEmb28metaG_3_FD_89872 | JGI IMG/M metagenome (GOLD analysis project Ga0123355, IMG submission 89872) | Embiratermes neotenicus P1 segment gut microbial communities from Petit-Saut dam, French Guiana - Emb289 P1 | ecosystem: Host-associated > Arthropoda: Insects > Digestive system > Gut ...
CATCACCGTATTCACAAGTGCCCGCCATCTGTCCCTATCCTGAGCCAACTCCATCCAGTCTCCACCCCCTCCCACTTCCCGAAGATCCATCTTAATATTATCCTCCCATCTAGTCTGGGTCTCGCCAATGTTCTCTTTCCCTCAGGTTTCCCAATCAAAACCCTGTATATGCCTCTCCCCTCCCCCATACGCGCCACATACCCCGCCAATCTCATTCTTCTTCTCAACTTTTTAATATTAGAACAAGTGGTGGTACACATAGTTACCTGTGAGCTGTACAAGTTTGAAGACCTTGGTATTGATGTAGGCTCTATTTATACATTGGGAATCAGTGGCGACTTATTACTGTATCTCTACGGAAGTTTTACGGTGTGTGTACTAAAAGCGTGGAAATGCTTAACGAGCTGAGCGTCTGTCAGCTTCTCAGGCATAACTCTGCTCTGTAGAGTTAGTTGCATTCGTAGCCCAGAAAGCAGTCATGGGTTTGTTGCTCATTGTAGGCCAGTCCGCCGCTGTCTTTTTGCCGGGGACCTGATAAAACCCGAGCTTGTGAGGCTAATCGACAAAACACGTGGCCGTGATATCAGTCCCAACTTTGATGTGGAGAGTAGAAGATATGTTGTACCTGTGCGCGGTGGAATCTTGTGTTCGTTGTGTGGCTCTCCGGTTTGTGCTTCAATAGACAGGATAGTCCGTGATTTTGTGATTCTCAGAGCCGTGGTTACGTCACTACCTAGTGCGAACAGCTGACTGAAGCCACAACTCCTTGTTTCTTGTTAACTTCCTGTCGGCTGAGTTCCTTGATGTGAAACTTGGGGAAAGAGATGAGGTAATTAAATACGCTTCTTGTGCTTCGTGTTTATTGTGACTCGGGTGTGTTCTGTTTATGTTGTGGTTTTTTTAAGATGATATTAACATGTCAGAGAATGTAGCTTCGAATAATACAACTATCAGTGCCAAAGGAACAGTGGGACTGTGTTAAGAAAAGTGGATGTGGTCTAATTGAATATAGTATCCAGTCTTGTGCCTACAGGGACTGAGAAAACCCTTGGAAGACCTAAGCGTGATAGGTAGTAGTGTCGTGATTTGAACCCGGGACTTCTCGAAGTTTATATTTGGATATGGAATGGCTTGCATCTTATTGGTTTTCAGTTTGTTGTGCGGGCTTTAAATGATTGCAAGGTGGGAGGTTATGCGATTCGGTGTTTAACCTTTCAAAACCTACTGGTTACGTGATGCACCAACAGTTTAACATTCAACAACTGTACGCTCTGCCCACACTGTATTTATGTGTTTTGTGTTTATCTGAGAACAAACAGCGTCTTGTGCCACTTACAGCATAAACTGATTGGTTTTTATAACCGAGTTGAAAAGTGTTTACAGCGCGGTACGGACTGGGTCTATAAATAAAGCAGTCAGCGCTTCGTCTTTAAAGGGGTAATGTCTGAATGTACAGACAGGATTTCAATAAGATTTGGTACTGATATTCCATATTTTGAATGTAAGAAAACGCGCGTTATGAACAATATACAATATTGGTACTGAACGTTCACACTCAGTCTCGCTGGACGAATTTAATATTACATTTCGTATCGGTTGAATAACTCACACGTATTTTGCATGGAGCGCGCGTCGAAATGCGGGTTTTTGTAACTAAAACTGATTACCATAATATTGGTTGGTGGCCATAAAGATAATGTAGCCTGTGGGTGGTATTGCGGGGAGGGGGGTGGGGTGTCAGCTGTCCGCAATCCTAACCTCGCCACTAGATGAAGGTGAGAAGTGAATTTAACGGTCCGACATTGTGGTGGGCCATTCAACGAGCTTGGACATATTGACGAAAAGTCTAGTTTGCCTGCCGGGAAAAGAAACCCGATTCCCACTACTACCAACGCGTAGCGTAGCCGTTATAAAGAATGGGCTATTCCAGCGACCAAAATTTGCGTAATACGTACCAGGGGGCTTGTTAGGTCGTTACAGATGTTAGAACCAACAATTTCAGTGCTGTTTTTAGAAGAGATTACCATGTCGAAGTGGGCCGCTTTGCTGTCCCCGCTAAACAAACCCAAATTAGTATCGAATCACTGTGGACGCACTGAAAATATCTGTGGACTTTAATTTGAACTTTGAAGATAAGTGACTCTTCTTATCGACGGTGGTTCAATTTGCGAGTGGCGCAGAAGGCTTTTCTGTTCTCTAAAGTGTCCATGCTGGCTCTGGAGACCACTCAACCTCCTATACAATGGCTTTTCGGGGCTCTCTTCCCGGTGAGTGAAACGGCCGGAGCGTGAAGCCTACCACTAACCTCTATCTAGTGCCGAAGTTAATAATGAGAGGAGTATAACTTCTACTCTCCCACGCGTGTAGCTTAGACGACTTTATTGTGTTGCAGTCATAGGCCTATATGACGTACGAACAAGTGCTGTGGGGAGGCACTGCCTGTGTTCCGATCTTGGTGTAGGGGTAACGACGCAACAAATACAATTCGTACTGAGGAGACTTCTGAATAGGAAGCTGAGTTAAAGTCTAGCGAAATTACGTGGAAAGTCAAAAACAAAAATTCCAGTGGTGTTGGCTAATGAGGGAAGTATTAAACCAAAATGTTTTCTGGAGGAATTGGCTTATTCAAGTAGGTGTCTGTGAAGATTTTGTTCTCTGATATGACGTCGTGTTGTTTGGCATATTGTTGTTTGTTGCAGTGTTACACATGTGACTGGTGCCCCTTCGCATTATGAGCTGCATGAGAATTACTTCATAGTTGCAATACTGCAAGTCAGTGCTTGCTTGTTGTCAGTTTGATTTATAATTCCCTGGCCTCATTTCTGTCCTCCGTATACCATGGAACTGACTGATCACGATTACCTTTCTTGTGCCTTCTCTTCTTACGGATTAGATAAGTAATTTCCAACCGATTTATTCATGGTTATGAATTTATGTTTCTTGTAGTTACGACATAGTGTATCGTAAAGTCTGTTGTCTGCTTCCGCATGCGTGCGCTAGTCTGCTGTAGTCATATATTATGACACGAAATCATAAATTAAAAGCTATGGATCATTAGAACTTGGCCATACTGTTTGTTTTTGCAGTTATATAAAAAATGTGAAGTGTTCCCGTTACAGGACCGGTGTGGCCCAGAGGGTGGGTAGAGGTATAGCTCTTCTCTTCCATGGCCGCGGCACTAGAAGGGGTGATTGGACAGCAGCACGCCCCGGCCGTACTTTACCCTCGGGTACCGGTACCCATTTTACAGGAGGCTGGGTGGGCCCCAAAGCCGGGCTGGACGGGCGGAAAATCTCGTCCCCACCGGGATTCGATCCTGGACCGTCCAGCCTGAAGTCAGTCGCTATACCAACTGAGCTACCGGCTCACCTTTTCGCAGTTATATAATCCTCGAAATTGGTTTCCCCCAACATCTACAGACATTCGTTAGTCAATATAATTATTTTTCTTTCATTAACTTACCTATATCAGTTGTCAACCAGCAAGTGTGTTATACTTTGAAATCTCAGCTGATGTCCTATACGTCATCTGTGTCTGTTGTACTGCGGGCTGTAGTTTAATGCAGAACCTGTATAGTTCACTTGTAGTCACAGCTACTAATTTTTTTCTTTTTCTTTCACAGATACCGTCACTTACGCGGAAGATTGTCGTGTGCTGTTCAACATGAGCTGAAGCCTACAGCTGAGGAAACCCTCCATACTGCCGTGTGTACAGGTGGCAGGATGGAGTTGTGGTGGCCCCATCTCCCTAGAAGTTTCTGGCTTTTGGCAATCCTGACAGTTCTCCTTGGCATTTCACAAGCCGGAGACAATACAACTGATGCTCCATCTGCTGCCAGCAGTACTGGCAGTAGTGCCACTGATTCTCTTAGCATCGCCATTCCCACCAGTTTTTCAACCACCACATCGGGACCATTAAGCACTTCGTCACCATATCCACGAAATGATGCTCCAGCAACCACTGCACTTGCTGTACCGGAGTTCAAATTCACCCGGTCACTATACAATGTCAGTATCCCTGAGAATTCTGTAGGGAAGACGTACGTAACCATGGAAGACAGAATGGGAATTATGACAGTGGACAATGATACAGACTTCGAAATACGTTACAAGATCATTGGCGGTGACAGAGATAAGTTCTTCAAAGCCGAAGAACGTTTGGTGGGCGATTTCTGTTTCTTGCTGATACGCACACGGACAGGTAATGTGGATGTTCTTAACCGCGAAAGAAGAGAGAAATACGTGTTAGAAGTGCGGGCGATAGGAACGAGGCGAGAGGGAAAGAACAAGATGAGTGTACTAGAAGCAGACACAACAGTCGTGGTAAAAGTGCTGGACACGAATGATCTCAACCCTCTGTTTTATCCGACCGAATACGAGGCAACTGTTCCTGAAGACACTCCCTTACATCGGAGTATTCTGCAAGTGTCCGCCGAGGACGCTGATTTAGGCAGAAACGGTGAGATTTATTACAGCTTCCTGGAGAGTACGGAGCAGTTTGCAGTTCATCCGATGACAGGAGTGATTTCGCTTACCAGGCCTTTGCGGTACGCCGAAAGATCTTTGCATGAAATGACTGTTATCGGACAGGACCGGGGGGCTTTGTTTAGGTCGGGGGCAGTTGGTAAAGCCAGTACAGCAAAGATCAAGATAAGAGTCCAACAAGTAAATTTGAACTCCCCAGAGATACACGTCTACCATTTACCGGACATCGTGGAGCATTCAAATGCGGATATATACGCAATTGTCCGCGTTATTGATAAGGACAGAGGGGTGCATGGGGAAATTCAGAGTTTGGAAATTGTCGACGGTGATCCGGATGGACATTTCAGGATTCGGTCGGCTGAAGAAACTGGAGGGAAAAATGGCGAATATAATATTGAAGTCTTACATCTTTTAGATAGAGAAAGTGCCCCACAAGGTTACAACTTAACCCTCAGGGCTACGGACAAAGGGATTCCATCACGACAAACTTACAAGTCGGTGCCTGTACATCTTGCTGATCTTAATGATAATGCGCCGGTTTTCGACCGAGAGATATATGAAGTTGAAGTACCAGAAACAGCTCCTGTCAACACGCCGGTCATACGCCTGAAAGTGACAGACGCTGACGAAGGAAAGAATGCCCAAGTATTTCTCGAGATAGTAGGAGGAAATGAGGGCGGCGAATTCTACATAAACCCAGATACGGGTATGTTGTACACAGCTGAGATGTTAGATGCGGAACATAAGGCCTTCTACACGTTAACCGTATCAGCGATTGACCAAGGGAATGCTGGAACAAGGAAACAGTCGTCAGCAAAAGTGAAGATAAATGTGGTGGACACTAATGACAATGACCCCTTGTTTGATCCTGCAGATGATCCCATTTGGGTTGACGAGAACGAGCCTGCTGGTACTACTGTCTTTAAGGTCACGGCTAGGGACAAGGACTCGGGGGAGAACGCCTACATCTCGTACAGTATTGTGAATCTTAACCTAGTGCCTTTTGAGATAGACCATTTTTCGGGTATTGTGCGCACAACCACTGTTCTGGACTACGAATCCATGCGCCGGGAATACTTCTTGAGGATTCGAGCTTCTGATTGGGGACTTCCCTACCGCCGACAGACGGAGATGCAACTCAAGATCAGGGTACGAGACGTGAACGACAATCGACCACAATTCGAGAAAGTGGAGTGTTCAGGGAACGTGCAGCGCTTCGTTTCCATAGGCACAGAAATAATTACCCTCTCAGCAATCGACTTCGACGCTGGTAGCATCATCAGCTACCGACTAATTTCCGGTAACGAAGACGGTTGCTTTGCTCTGGATGCTACGTCGGGTGTTTTGAGTGTTACGTGTGACTTGGCGGACGTGAAAGTTTCTGAACGAGAGGTGAATGTCACAGCTACAGATGGCACTCATTTCTCTGACGTTGTGCGTGTAATGATAAGACTCGTGAATGGGAAGAAGAATCTAGGGTCACCAGAACGGGTTTTGGCTGATGGAATCGGAAGCTTCCACTGTAAAGACACTGGTGTGGCAAGGAGGTTGACGGAGGTTCTTGCTGCTGCCGAGAAGAACAATAACATGCTTGGACGCTCTGGGCAGCCCGAAGAATTTGCCATGATGCCTAGTCGCTACGGCGAGAACGTCCATACCCCGGAATTCATTGACTTCCCAGTACAGATAAGAGTGAACGAATCTGTTCCTCTGGGAACTTCTCTTGCTAAGATTCGAGCACGTGATCGGGATCTTGGATACAACGGAAAATTAGTGTATGGGGTCTCTGATGGCGACAAGGACTCCGTGTTTCGTTTGGATCCAGATACAGGAGAACTGAAAGTAATTGGTTTCCTCGACAGGGAACGCGAGAGCGAATACCTTCTTAATATTAGTGTGTACGATTTGGGTCGGCCTCAGAAGTCATCGTCCCGATTTCTTCCCATTACTGTTGAAGATGTGAACGACAACGCACCAAAATTTGAGAAACCTGTTGCTAGTTTTCGAGTGACCGAGAATGCCCGAAATGGCACCGAAATTTTTAGAGTAAACGCCACTGATGCAGATCTCGGTGAAAATGCTAAGGTGACTTATTCCATGGTCACAGATACGGAGGATTTCGCAGTGGATCCAGTGTCAGGCGTTCTTACCGTTGCTTCGGGTTTGGATCGTGAGAGACAAGAAGTGTACGAGTTAAAGATCCGTGCTACAGACGGAGGTGGAAGGCACAGTGACAAACCCGCGCTGTATTCTGACGCCCTGGTTCGTGTTACTATAGACGACGAAAATGACAATGCACCGTCCTTCGCTTTGCCATCATACACCGTTAAAATTCGTGAAGACATACCTGTGGGGAGTGTTGTAGCTATTGTCAGTGCAAGTGACCCAGATGTTGGTCAGGGTGGTGAAGTTCGTTATACCCTTGAAGGGGGTGGAGATGGAGGGGAAGGAATCTTTAGTGTTGATAAATTGTCGGGAACAATCCGCACGGTGGTAGCCTTGGATTTTGAGGAGCGTCAAGTGCACAGTTTGACCGTGCGCGCGCGCGATCGCGGTAATCCTTCGCTCTTCTCGGACACGAACGTCATCGTAGAAGTCGTGGATGTGAATGAAAACCTACACGCGCCATTATTTGACGATTTCGTAGTATCGGCTTCCATCCGCGAAAACCAGCCTGTAGGAGCGCTGGTCACCACAGTACGAGCTACTGATGCTGACCGACCCGGGGATGACTCCAGAGTGGCCTACTCAATCCGAGGTGGCGACGGGATTGGGCTCTTCTCCATCGATAATGAAGGTAAGATACAGCGTTTCACCAGACAACACATCAAAATCTTCCGGGACGGGACTTATGAACGGAGATTTATACGTGTTGTGTTGTACCGACTTGCCCTTAGCTTGCCCGATCACGACTCACAGTCTAGAACTCTAGCAGTTATTTGGAAGGAAGGTATCACTGCTCATTACTCACAGTGGAATAAACTTTATCGTTTGCAAACAAAAATACTTCCGGAAATTCGTTATTTCACCGCGCGTGAATTGTTGTTGGCGCAGTCTTTGTATTGTGGCGGACTTTATGTACACCTAATTCCCACCACCATTGTATCATCCAACACATGCACTCCGCGATACACCGTTTATGACGTATATCAACTCCTACGTGTTGTGACTCAGAAGTTTGGCATGTGGGCTTATGTACCTTTGTTATAATGACTCCCCGACGATGGCACTTCGCTGCCGAAACATGTAGAGTTATATATGGTAAATGGTGCATTGCAGGTTGCATGTGTTGGATGATATATTGATTGTAAGTACGTGATTGTCACTTTAAAATCTTTTCGTAATTCGTCACAATTTGGAAACCATTACTTGGTCCAGTATCGTCAATTAAAGGTTGAAATTTTGGTTTGAGGCACCTGGTGTGCTAAGAAGGCCCTTATTTTATTTGACAAATATTGCTTGTTAGTTGTGGTCGCTATTCCGCTGTGTTTGAGGGGCGGTATCGGGAGTAGGCTACGTCAATACGGAAAGCGAGCCGACAGGCATTGAGGGACTATATGTTGTGAATTCTACATCCATTAACAACCCACTCGTACATAGCTTATGGTGCAAGACCTCCACCGGAAAGTTTTACTTAATTGGTTGTTAATGGGAATGGGTGTTAATTGGCATACTAAGCATACCAAAACAATGTGGAAGTTGAACGATTGAAGTGAAACTGATGAAAGTTGGACTCTTATAATGGAGAATTCGCGTATCGCATTTATATTGTGCAGAAAGACTCACTTGCTAAAACGTGACTCGTAGCTGGAATGTTGCCCTGCTTGGCAGCGCGTAGCGATTTTTGTGTCATGTAAATTTTACTGCCCTGGTAAACAGTGGCGTGCGGCGGTAAAGGCGAAGTTTAACCAAAAGAACGGTCGGAGTGGAGTGCATATATTAAATAATAGTGTTGAAATCTTGCGCTGAAACTTTGCTTTGTTCACCACCATTGAATCTTATCTTAGTTCTTGCATCGCAGACCGTAAGATATAAAGGCTGGTCCGTGATGTTCGTCTAAAACAGTTGCCCTCGGTTGTGTACACAGAGTGTCCGTAGGCTGTACGGATTTTAGATGCAGGCAGTCAACTTTAGCTTCTATCCTGAATGTGCATGAAGTAAGGAAGACGAGGAATGGCTGAAATACAATGTGAGGCGACAGCATTTGCCGGTCTTATTAGATACCTTGGTTTTGTTGATCGAAAACATAGAGAATTTTTACCGTAAATCGAAAATATGCTATTGCACGCTTGTGGATATATATAAACGCAGAGAATACGCAGTGGTTTTACAGAATTATTATTTTGCGTCAGCAGAATTGACTTCAAAATCATAATGTGAAGGTAAAAGGACTCAGTCAAGTATGGGAGCGTTTAATTAATCTTTTAAAGCCTACTGGTTACGTGATGCACCAACAGTTTAACATTCAGCAACTGTACGCTCTGCCCACACTGTACCTACGTGTTTTGTATTTATCTGAGAAAAAACAGCGACTTGTGCCACTTACAGCACAAACTGATTGGTTTTTATAACCGAGATGAAAAGTGTTTACAGCGCGGTACGAACTGGGTCTTTAAATAAAGCGGTCTGCGCTTCGTCTTTAAAGGGTATCTTATTGAATATGATTGTGCTACGAGAGGGTCGACCGTCAAATGTTAGTGTCTCAATTAGAGCTGGGCTCGTTTCAATTAGTGGATCCCATGGGTTATGAAACTGTGGTACGCATATCACTATTGGTAAGTCAACCATTGTTTATACGGCCTTAATAGCATTGTGCACATATCATAAAAGATAGGGTACCAAAAAATTTATTGGTCTTGCATTGCAATTTTTTACATTCCATTTTGTTTTTCCCCACCGAAAATGTTTGAGAATCCCTGGTGTAGCCGATCGCCCACACGCTGGGCTTAGTAGAAGCAGGAAATGACAAGCGATATTTGTTAGATCAAACAAGGACCGTTATATGTTTATGTTATTGTTGTGTGAAATTCGCATTCAAGTAACGCGACATGTTTCACACCAAAGGCCCGTGCTGTAAATAGTAATTGTTATAACGTCTACGTGAACTGGGGACACAATGATGAGGCGTTACGTCGCAGAACGGAGTCGTTGGTAAGCATATGTATACTGTTACCGAGATTGGGTTTCGTATGTTCGTACGGCCACGGGTGGAAATGGTTGAACAAATTCCTAACTACAACTTATTTTCGGGAGTCTTCTAAGCGAGCTCTCGTTACTATTATCTGTTTAACAATCAGTTGTCTTCATTCCCACATACACATTAATGCTTTGGTTCTTCGTGAAGCTCTCAGGTACAACTTAACACTCACCTGCGCTTTATCTACAAAGTTCTCGCGAATCTCCATGACTCAGATTGCCTACACGTAGACATTTAGTGATATCTGAGCGACGCAGTCTTTCTCGGAAATCCTCTCATTTCCCAATCACTTTGAAGTAGACAACTCCCCTTCTCCCCCGTCAACTACCGAAGATCAGCTGACCTGTTAAGTCCACAGTAAGCCTGTCAATTCCCAGATTACGTCTGATTTAGGATCTTCATACGTAAATAATGCCTGTAAACTCAATTGCAATCAGTTTGCGGCGAATAACTTGTTTCTTTCTTATTTCAATATTTCGGTCCCCCCCTCCCCCTCACCCATCTCGTGTTCTCGGAGATAAGCAGTGCACGAATGTGAATGTGCCTGTCAACTGAATATTTCCTGCTTTTGGCGCAACAGCCCCGCAGTGGGCCAGGGCATCCTCGCTCAAGAGGTTTCTAGATCACACACAACGACGCACCACAGTCGGTAGGACTCCTCTTAACGAGTGATCAGCTCGTTGCAGAGACCTGTATCTGACAACACACCACTCACAACAGACATACATCCATGCTCCCGGTGGGATTCGAACCCACAATCTCAGCAGGCGAGCGGCCACAGACCTTAGACCGCGCGGCCACTGGGACCGGCGTCTGCTGAATATTGTTTCTAGGAATTTACATTCCCATTTTCGTACTAGCGCCCTCCGGAACTACACCGATTGTAACAAAACTCATCTCTGCACCTCCCCTCTCGTTGTTAAGATGACGTACAATACACCAGATAAACCCCCATTATTAAAACTTTTAAAGACTAAACGTAATCTGCTTTAGTATAGGGAATCAGTCCGTACCGCGCCGTAAACACATTCTACCACGGTTATAGAAACCAATCAGTTAATGAGTTATACAGCAAAGGCCGATGTCTGTTCTGAGATCCGTGCAAAATACTCAACGCAAAGCGAGCAGCACCATGTAGAATTTTTAATGTTAAGCCTGGTGGTTGGTACGTAAAGAAACCGCTAGGCTTTAAAAGGTTAAGTCAGTGTTAGGAGTTGGATCATTCCTAAACTGCATTAAAGGCTGCAAACATCGTTTGATACAGTAGAAATACGGAACAAAATTATAGAGGGAAAGTCATTAAATAACAGGAATTTTATTCTAAAGTGCACGGAAAAGTATGCACAACGAAAAATCTTATTTCGGGATACAAAATGACTCCTTAGTAATATGTCATATAGGGGTCATGACGATCAAGCAGTTTGAACCTGCGCAGTAGGCTGTACAACATTGCCGCTCCACTGTCAACTTGCACCGTGGAAGAGCAACGAAGCGTTATTCGTTTCTTGTGGTCAGAGGGTGTGAAACCTTCTGAAATCTACAGAAGAATGAAGGTTCAGTATGGAGACAGTTGTTTGAGTCAGGGGAGAGTGTATGAATGGGTGAAAAGATTTCAAAACGGACGACAAAATATCAGTGATGAACACCGGAGTGGGAGACCAGTTAGCGTGGCAAGTGAGACAGTGAAATAGCAGGTCGAACTTTTTTCTAGAGGGCATCCGCAAGCTTGTGGACAGGTGGACCAAGTGTGTTGCGAAGCAGGGGGACTATGTCGAAAAATAAGACAAACAATTTCTGTAAGTACTCTTGCAAAAAAGTTATTATAAAATTCCTGTTATTTAATGACTAACCCTCGTACATTATGCCTACCACCATTTAGACGAAGCAAATATGCGCCCTTCGATTTATCTCCACATATATGGTTTTGTTTCCTTAAACTTCAGTTCCTTAAAGGCTAAAGAAAAGTGGGATTTCTTTCCTATCCAGTACTTCCTGATCGGGGGACCGCGGTAGCACAGTGGTTAAGGTGCTGTGCTACAAATCGGAAGATCACTGGTTCGATCCCAGCTAGTGTCAGTGGATTTTTCATTGACATAAAATCCGTACGTTCGCAGTATGGCCCTGGGGTCGATTCAGCCTCTAACAGAAATTAATACTAGGAGTATTTCCTGGCGGTAAAGGCGGCCGGTACGTAAGACTGACAACCTTACCACCATCCTGTGCCGTTATCACGAAATCTGGGAACCTTAACTTCTTGGAACCCTCTGGGCCTGTCCAGGCCTGTAATGGGACTGCTTCTCCTTTTACCTTTTTACTTCCTGATCTTCGGTAGAGGATTGCTTTTCGACTATTCCCAGGCAAAGCTCGTTGTTCTGGTAAGAGGAACATGTAGATGGAGACGAGTATGGAGCACTGGTGGAATGATACAGACGGGGTAAAACTGAAGTACAGTAGAACTCTACTTGCCAGGCCTTTGGTTATCCGGCTTGGCCCTTCGGGTAAATTTGTCGAGAATTCCACAAAACTAACTTGCCTTTAAATTACCGGGTTGTAATATCAGTTTTACGGCTTCTAGAACTTCAAATCAGACGAAGTCGAAAAGTTTACACTCCGGTACATGCTATAAATAATAACAGCCGAATTTCAAACTGCCATCGTAGCCTGTTTTCAACTTAAGTTCCAATTATCCGGATTTTTCGCATATCGGGATGTCTCACCGTCCCATTTAATCCGGATAAATGGAGTCCTACTGTAATGGAGTTCGTACCGCCCAGTAAACACGCCTCGTCCTGGTTATCGAATCCAATCAGTGAATGTTGTGTAAGGAAACATTCGCTGTTTGTATTGAGATCCGTACAGAAAACATACCCACAGTACAGTGTGTGGGCAGAACGTATTAGTTTTGAGACTTGAACATGTTGTTACATACACTAAGCTTTGAAACGTTACTAGTGTCTCAGAACACGGCTACGTAGCTCAGTGAACGTAGTGAGTGACTTGTTTGCGCCGGAAACCGGGGTTGCGATACTAGGCAGTTCCAGGGTTTCTCCACTTCCAGTTCGGTCATGTAACCCAAAGGCAACATATCAGATGAGTACCGCGCGCTCTTTCAGGAAAACCACTGACCACCGTGTATTGGGTGGTTATAAATTCATGGAGCTGTAGAGTTTCCGTTGGTGGTGTTTAATTTAGCAGTTGGAGAGCTCACATGCTCACGTGTCCTCCTTAGAGTTCTCAGCACAGGAGTCTTTAGACACTACGAGCGTTTTTTAATACCTTTCCAAGGACAGGACAGCAAGAAAAGACGACCACGTCAGTAATAAAAACTCTGGCGCCGTGTTTCCTATATCTCGTGGCCACAAAATGCTCCAGGGCTGCGTTCAGGTAGGGAAATAATGGAGATGGCTCGAGCAGAGCGCTTATAGTGGTGAAGAGAACCGTGCGCTGTAATCTAGCGACTTCCCGCTCACCCCCGATTGTCTCTTTCGGATTGTTTTGCATCTAACTGAGGCCGACATGAATAATGGACACGGAAACGAAAAACATGGATTCAGAAAATTAAGAATATCTCTAAATAAAGCAGGTACTGGAGTCTTACTGTGATGTATCTCATTTAGCTGCGCCTTGTAGCAAAGTTCCTCGGGAACTTCGCGTTTGCATTTCTGTATTTTTACTTTTTTTTTTTTTCTTTCAAAATTTCAGTTTCTCTTGACGGTAGCTAGTAAACATTCAAAACATGAGTCCTGTCTTAGCATACATTAAGATGCCAACTGCGTTCGTAGTACCTTAACCCAGAATAAAGCTCCAGCTAGCCCTGATACAACGCCATCAGTTCATGTTCCAGGTATCGTTTGCCACGATCCGTAGTATTTCGCCGCATGTGCGGGCGGTCGCCTGAGTGGGCCACGTTAATACGATACGCTGCCCGACGGGAAATGATACGATATTTGCCACATAAAATAACTTCTTATTCGTCCATTGGCACTACAGCCCACTGTGGGCTTTGGACTGTCGAACAATGTCCTTCCATTTTTTCCTATCTGCCACCAACTCTGTCCATCTTCTTACTCCCAGCACTTAGAGATATCTTTCTACTTCCTCTTTCCATCTTTTCCTGGGTCTTCCCCTTCTTCTCGTCCCTTCCAATTCTTGAGTGAAGATCTTTTTGGGCATCATATCCTCCCGCATTCTCTCTAGGTGACCTAACCAGCTTATCCTTTGTCCTTTTATCCATTTTACTGTATTTTCTCCTTTGGTCATCTCTTCATATCATGTAAATGGAATGCTGTGTCATCAGTTTGATGGAATGAGGTGTTTGGGAAGGCCAACAGTCCCAATTTTGAACGTGGGTTAAAAACACGGTAACATTCGTGTCGTGGGGGGGGGGGGGATAAGGGGGGGGGGGGGATAGAAGGTAGAGAAGTAAGGATTTTAGAAATTATAGAAACGTCATATCAAGAACTTTACATGAACAGAAAAAGGGACACTAAAACACAAGGGACAGAAACTGGGTTAATTATACCGTGTTTCTTTACGTGATGACGACGACGGAGGAGATTTGTCGGGTGTTCGACAGGATTTGTCCGTTCGATGTGTATCGCAGATTGTGGATGTCAATTGAGATATTTGATCTCAGGCTTGCGTTTGTGTCAGGAGGTGCATGTTCTTTGTGGTCGCAAGATGAAATGTTTACCGTGGGTTATGCAAAATGGCAATAAGAAGTGGTGTGAAGGGCTGATGAGTTAACAGGAACTGTGCATTAGCTGTTGTTGTAACATTGTCCATTATGTGAAACAAACCTGGTAGCATAAACGGAGAATGAATTGTGTCCTGTCGTCAAAACATTGTTGGGACACCACGTTTGAGTGTCAGAAGCAGAGGAGCGAATGTGGGTTTAATGCTTACAACCTTGAAGATTTTTTTTTTTTTTTTTTTCGCAACAGCCCCCCCCCCACCCTTCCAGTGGGCCATGACCTCATCATTTACGAGGCTTCTAGAACACACACAACGACACACCACAGTCAGTAGGACTCCTCTGGACGAGTGATTAGCTCGTCGCAGAGACCTCTTCCTGAAAATACACAAAGCTCACAACAGACAGACATCCATGCCCTCGGTGGGATTCGAACCCACAATCTCAGCAGACCTGCGGCCGCAGGTCTACGCCTTAGACCGCGCGGCTAATGGGACCGGCTTGTGAAAACGTTGTTGTATTTATTTATTTTAAATCTTACAGTGACAGCATGATTTTTAAGGCAAGGACGCGATAGAACAGAGAATTGTGTTCTACTGTAAGGGTGCTTGGTCATCAGAATGTGTTGTCAGCGATGTTCGGTATAGGCCTAGCTTTGAAATGCAGTGTGTGATTCTGCATTACAAGGGGAATGACGAGTCGTAAAAACTGCAGGCAAGCGCAACCAAAGTCAGAGCGAGACCATAGCCATGCCTAATCGCTACCCAACACTTCCTCCTATTTATTTTTTTTGTTTCTCCCATTTCCACACTTCGCTGCCACCCACACTCTCCTTGCCACCGTGTTCTTTCATCCACGTCCGACCTCAGTGATCGTAAGTAGCCACCCTCTAGCATGGACGTACCCTGAAGGAGGTGTTTGTATTTAAGATGTCCGAATTTATGGATTACATGGTTAACCCCTATCCTGCTAATGTGGAGAATATGGTGAGCTCCTAATAATGCCAGCAGATGGCAAATGGGGTTTAACTTGGCATTTGAAGGGTTAATACAGATTCTTGAGAAGCGTAAAAAAATTAAGTCGGTTGCAGTTAGACGGCTGTTTGCTATTCTTCTTACTTTTAATCTATCAGTTTTTTTATGTCTCCTTCATTCTTCACTTTCCGTGCTTTGTCCACCATGTTTCTGTTACTTAAAATCTGATCCATAAAAGCCAGTAGATAATCCAAATGAGGATTCAGTTTTTCTGGGCTATGACGGGAAGTCGATGGCGAAGACGTAAGCATTCTACAGAGAGACCTTAAGGAAACGAGAAGGATACTGGAAATTGAAAGAGTAAGCATTAGATCGCATTTTATATGGAGAATTCGCTTTGGAAGAGGTTATGGACCTGTTGCAAGACTATGGAATGAATGAATAAATTAATGAATAAATAGTGAGTGAATGAATGACCCTGCGTCGGCGGGTAGTGAGTAATGACGGAACTCGTAGGTTTCCAGAGGCCCAAGAAAATAATCAGTTACGATGTATGACCCTGCTGCGCGACAATGAAGCATTACACAGCGCAAGTCGGACACAAGAGTTAATACAGTCGTGGTACTGGGAAGTAGAAAGGGCTATTCGTCAACGGTTGCGACGGGATGTTTAAAACTCAGACCAGTATGGGTCAAAAGCACGAATTTACTCTTGGATTGTGTTGAAGAAAAATATTTCGGGGGAACAAATGAGCTGCATTTGACTGTATAATGACGTCTATTAATTTCTGTGACGTCGGTAATCGTACGTTATTGAATGACTTTCGCACCAGCGTCTTGGAGGAGCGTACCCTCTTCGACTAACCCGATGATGGAGGCAGCCAGCTATTCCGAAACGTCGGTACCTATATATTAGTATTCAACTTATGATATCCCAAAAGTTCAGATCTTCACCTGACATTGTCGTCAGAACAATCCAACCCGCAGGATTATCCAAGTTAGAAATTGCGACGTCCAATGTAGCGTACGAACTCACAACTAAGTATAGGGAAACGTTAGGCGTGTGTGCTTTGAATGTGAAGTGCGAATGTTTTTGTTTGTGTTCGTGTGAATGGTGATTTCTTTGTTCATGTACACCGGAATGACGTAGGCTGTGTAGCGAGTAGGCTACGGACTGGACGATCCGGGGTTCGAATGCTGGCATGAAAAAGACGATTTTCTCTTCTCCAAAAACGTTCAGACCGGCTCTGGAGCCCAACCACCCTCCTGTTCCATAATTCACGAGGTTCTTTCACCGTTATAAAGCGACCGGGACGTGTTGTTGGCAACTCATCTGCAGATTCTGGGTTAAGAATGCCCGTGTTTGTCTTACTGCTGTGGAATGTGATAACTTTTAATTTTTTTATTACGAGTTTCATTCATAGGCTGAACTTGCTATCAGTAAGTTGTGAAATTTCCCTCCAACTGTGCTGTCGTCATCAAGGGGCAGAGGTTATCTCAACCTGAAAGTATGCTGTTTGCGAAAGGAGACGTCAACGAACTCCCATTCACTCGTATGTCAACAATGTAACGTAGTGTTTCAGGTATGAACGGTAGACCGTGTTCAGAATTGCGCAAGACAGTCATGGATCAAAAACATAATTAAGAGCTTATAATTCGTACCAGTCTCGTGGTGGTTCAGAATAATGCGTAAATTATTAGATTTAAGTAAGGAACCAGATTTAAAATTTTAGGTAATATTGGTTATAGATGGAAATAAATGTGTGTGTTTCCTGACAGTTGTGTTATTGAGTGTTTGTTCACTAATTGTATCTTTAAAAGTCACGGAGTGTTTGTTCATTAACTGTATCTTTAAAATTCACGGAGTGTTTGTTCACTAATTGTATCCTTAAAAGTCACGGAGTGTTTGTTC